>Ga0206873_1285_pt1 | contig 12611 bp, 6 predicted proteins | sample Alteio_BWOrgCont_11_FD_152631 | JGI IMG/M metagenome (GOLD analysis project Ga0206873, IMG submission 152631) | Enriched cells from forest soil in Barre Woods Harvard Forest LTER site, Petersham, Massachusetts, United States -... | ecosystem: Environmental > Terrestrial > Soil > Temperate forest > O...
CCATTGAGGCATTTGCCGTTATTCATGATAATGTTAAAATAGGTGCAGGGACACATATTCAAAGCCATGCGGTTATAATGTCGGGTGCCCGTATCGGTAAAAACTGTAGCATATTTCCGGGAGCAGTTATCAGCGCTGTTCCACAAGACTTAAAATTTGCAGGCGAAGAAACTACAGTTGAAATAGGCGACAATACCGTTATCCGCGAATATTGCACTATACACCGGGGGACTAAAGAGAACTGGAAAACCGTTATAGGAAGCAATTGCCTTATCATGAATTATGTGCATGTCGCACACGATTGTGTTATTGGCAACCATGTAATACTTTCAGGATATAGCGGGCTCGCAGGCCATGTGGATATAGAAGACTATGTTATTATGGAAGGATATTCCATGGTGCAACAATTTATACGGATAGGCGCCCATGCGTTTCTTGGAGGCAGTTCAAAAGTCCGGAAAAATGTTCCACCCTATGTAAAGGCAGCCCGTGATCCGCTTTCGTATATCGGCATAAATACGGTAGGGCTTTCAAGACGCGGCTTTAAACCGGAAACCATAAAACAGATTGAAGACACCTATCGCCTGCTTTATGTAAAAGGTACGAGCATCCCAACGGCATTGAAATCCATAGAAAAGGATATACCGGAATCGGAAGAAAAACGTCACATCATAGATTTTATAAAGAATTCGCCGGATGGAATTATGAAAGGCCCAGTGAGCAGCCTGAAAGAACCGGGCGCAGTGGAAAACTAAACGTACTTCACGGGAAATCTCCAGTGAATATTAAACTCACAAACGCAGGTAAAAAGTACGGAAGGAACTGGATTTTCCGTAATCTCTCCTTACAATTTTCCGAGGGGGGGAAATATGCCGTACTCGGTCCTAACGGCTCTGGCAAATCTACTTTGCTAAAAATTATTTCCGGTGGAGCAACCCTCTCGGAAGGAGCAATAGATTACTCTTCAAATAATACAATACTAAAACCCGAAGACATATTTCAATATATTTCTATTGCTGCCCCCTGGCTTGATATTCCGGAGGAGTATACACTGGAAGAGATTATTACATTTCATAACAAGTTCAAACAGTTTGCCAAAGGACTTTCAACTAATGATGTTATTAAAATTACAGACCTTGAACATACCCGTGAAAAGCATTTTAAGAACTTTTCATCGGGTATGAAACAGCGCGTAAAACTGGCGCTTGCTATTTTGACGGATGCCCCCCTCCTACTCCTTGACGAGCCCGTCACCGCCCTTGATGCTAAATCAGTCTTATGGTATAAGGAAATGATTGCTACGTATGCAAAAGACAAAACCATTCTTGTTTTTTCCAATCACCGGGAAGAAGAATACGGATTCTGCGAAGAGAAAGTGCAGTTAGAATTGAAAGTTTAATGCGCTGCGTTTAGCGCCTGCAAATTTCTCTTAAATACTTCATTATTGGGATCTTTTGAGAGAGCTCTCTGAAAATAATATTTAGCCATTTCAATGTTCCCCTTTCTCTGATAAATGGCCCCAATATTTTCCAGATTACCGACTGAATTCGAATCGCAATGCAAGGCAAGGGAGAACTCTTCTAATGCTTCATCAAGTTCATTGTTATTTACATATTGTATGGCGACCGTATTATGCAGAATGGATAAACATCCAAGCGCCAGACTATTATTGGGTACCTTTTTAAGCGCTAAACTGTCAAAATGAAATGCAAGCCCATAATTATTCTTATTCTTATAGCACTCACCAATATTTAGCAAAGCATAGAGATCGGTATCTGTCTTATAGGACATGAACAGGTAAGACAATGCCGAATCATATTGCGCTTCCTTCAAATAAACTACCCCAAGGTTATTTGCAGCTAAGAAGTAGGTGGAATCCGCCTGCAGCGCTTTTTTATAGGCAAGGATGGCGCTGTCCGGATTTCCTTTACCCAAATAACATACTCCCAAATTATAGTACCACTCCGCGTATACAGGATAGATTTCTATCGCTTTTTTAAACTCACGTTCTGCCAGAGAGTAATACGGTAAATGCGTAGCAAGGTTTTCGGCATGTTGTGCTGAATCTAAAAAGAGTCCGCCCAGGAAGCTATGCGTCAATCCGCTATTGGGTGCGGTAACCACTCCGGATGAGAACAATGTATAATTATCTTTCCATACAGTATTCCGGGGTATTACAATTGTAACATAAATAATAAGCAACCCCATAATGGGAACATAGAAATAATTTCTCTTTTTCCAGGCAAGTTGAACAGGATTTAGTTTCATTGCATTGGCAATCAGAATAGGCAATACAATGCAAAAACTAAGGGATGGCACATATAGAAACCGCTCGCCAAAAGTGGCGCCAATGTGTATAATTAGATTGGAAGATAAGAAAAGGGTAATAAAAAAGAACGCTATCAAAAAAGAGAATATTGACTTTTTGCGGGCTCCCCAAAACATATATCCTACCAAAAAGACACAAACCAATAGCGACAGGGTAGTTTTAAAACTGGTCCACGACACAAGGGGGATTTGATTGTACGAATAATCGTAGCTAAGCGGATAAGGTACAATAGTCATGTAAATATACTTACCCATTAAAACAAAACTGGTGGCGGTGGTCTCTGAGCTATTCCTTGCTGCCACCAGTGCATTTTGTATCACCGATATTTTAGTTGCAAATGTTATGTGTTCCAGAAGATGGCTACGAATGAGCAGGTAAATGGCGGCTAACCCGGCATAGGGAAGCGCTTGGAATCCTATTTTTTTCATTTCCAGGGAAGTGAAGAAATAGAGGAGCAAAGGGATAACAGCTACAAATGTGAGGGCGTTTTCTTTACAAAAAAGGGCGGCAAAAAATGATAAGAGTGAAAAAAGATAATACCCAACCTTTTTTTTATCCCTGTATAAAATGATGAAATAAAATGAAAGCAACCCAAACAACAAACCGAGTATTTCATCCCGGCTTTTTATATTGGCAACCACTTCTGTGTGTATGGGATGGAACGCGAATAATAAGGTAGCAGCAATAATGATTGTCCGGTTATAATTTTTAAGAATTTTTTGCAAAAAAAAGTACAGCAGCACAACGGTAAAAGCAAAAAATAACACATTGAAAAAATGGCTGATATGGGGATTAAGCCCAAAGAGGGAAACTTCTGCCATAAAATTAAGCATGGTAAGCGGGCGATAGCTACCCGAGTTTTTATGATTGAAGCTATAGAGAGAGGCTTTGTCGAAAATATCTTTAAAAGCAGAAAATCCCTTTACGACAAAACCATTATTAACTATTACCATTCCATCATCAAGGGCATAGTTGTTATACACGGTATTTCCATACAGCAGCAAACACAAGAGAAAAATGACAACAGGAAAAAAATAACTGTTTTTTGAATAAAGGGCGATTCTTTCCCAGAATGGGCTTCCGGGATCTTTCTTTACAGGGATTTGTTTGGGTGTTATATTTCTTTTAGCTGATGTCAACTCTTCTCCTTTTTCAATGTGAACCATTGAGCGATTGCAAATTTTTTATAAAGATTTCATTTTGGGGAGCTTTCGAAAGGCCTTTCTGGTAATATCTTCTTGCCATTTCGATATTACCCATTTTCCGGTAAATTGCACCTATATTGCCGATGGCATATAAAGAATTTGAATCGTACTTCAAAGAGAGCGAAAACTCTTCCAGGGCTTTATCTAATTGATTCGTGTTGAAATACTCCATTCCAATATTATTGCACAAAACTGCTAAATTGGAAAGAGTTGGCTTATTATTGGGATCTTTTTTTAGTACCAGGCTATCATAATGAAATACCTGTGGATAGTTCTTTTCAAAAAGGTATGATGCCCCGATATTCTGCAAAGCCTCCAGGCTGTTGGGGTCGGCGTTATACGACATCGTAAAGTACTTAACGGCGCTGTCGTATTTAGCTTCATTAAAATAAATCACCCCCAGGCTATTGGAGACTACTGAATAGTTCGGCTGTAATTGCAATACCCTTTTGTAAATATTTATTGCACTATCCCCGTGTCCTTCCGCTTTATAATATCCACCCAAATCGTAGAGCCAGTCTGCTCCCATATTAATTTCGATTGCTCTTTTAGTCTCTCGGATAGCAAGGGAATAATATTCTAACTTCTTAGCAGAATCTTTAGAATTCGCGGCTGAATCGGCATACTGGAATTCAAGAAACCGGTGCGCCCTTGCACTATTAAGCGAAACAACTACGCCGGATGAAAACAACGTAAAATTATTTTTCCATTGAGCGTTGCGGGGTATTACAATTACAGTGCAGATAATAAGAAGGCAGGCCATTGGAATATAAAATTTGTTTTTATTTTTCCATGTTAGCTGAAGAGGATTTAATCTCAATGCCTTTGCAGCAAGGATAGGCAATGCTATACAAACACTGAGGGAAGGTACATAAAGAAACCGTTCGGCGAAAGAAGAGGCAATTTTTACAACAAGGTTAGAAGATATAAAAATGGTTATAAAAAACAGCGCGATTAAAAAAGAATATATCGATTTTTTTCGGACGCCCCAAATCATGAATGCAATCAATGCCACGGTAACCAATAAGGAAAGAATGGCTTTGATGTTTCCCCATGAAACAATAGGTATCTGGTTGTAAGAATAGTCGTAGCTAAGCGGGTATGGTATAATAGTCATATAAATATACTTGCCCAGGAAAACAAAACTTGTCGCCATCCGGTCTGCGCCATTCTTTGCAGCCATAAGGGAATTATCCATTATCCCTATCTGGCTTTCGAAAGTCATGCTTTGCAATACCCGACTGCGAATGAACAGGTAAATGACAGCTAACCCAATATAGGGAAGCGATTGTGAAGCTATTTTCTTCATGTCCAAAGAAGTGAAAAAATAAAGCAACAAAGGGATAATAGCTACAAATGTGAGGGCGCTTTCTTTGCAAAAAAGGGAAGCAAAAAATACAATGAGTGAAAAAAAGTAATAACTATTTTTCTTTTTATCCTGGTATAGCATAATGTAATAAAATGAAGTTAACCCGAATAATAAAGCGAGTATTTCATCACGGCTTTTTATGCTGGCTATATCTTCTGTATGTATAGGATGAAAAGCAAATAATAAGGTGGCAGCTATTATAATTGCCTGGTTATAATTTTTAAGAATTCTTTGCAGGAAAAAGTATAGTAATACAACAGTCCCGGCAAAAAGCAGAATATTAAAAAGATGACTGATATGTGGATTAAGTCCGAACATGGAAACTTCTGCCATGAAACTGAATAAAGTGAGCGGGCGATATTGCTGCACATAGGTAGCTTTATTCCACCCATAAAGAGAGCCCTGGGCAAAAATATCTTTCAATGCGGAAAATCCTTTTATGATAAATTCATTCTTGAAGGTAACTATTTCATCATCGAGGGTATAATAATCCCATAATGTATTACCGTAAAGCAATAGGCACAAAAGGAAAATAACAGCAGGGATAAAATATTTTTCCCTGGAAAAGTTAACGCCTGCTCCCCCCTGTGGACTTTTCAGGTTTTTCTTTACAGGAATTTGTTTTTGTGTTATACCTTTTTTATTCGACGCCATGCAATAAATTGAGTCCCGATAGCTCGGGCTCACAAAAATAAAGAAATTGGCGAATAATCAAGGATACTACTACTTTGCACCAAGGCAAGCGAAAATTCTTTATTTGCCTCCTGCCGAGGCTCTTTTTAGCCTGATACTATCATAATAATGTGCAAGGAGGTAATTCTTTTCATCCCTGTATGCAGCAGCTATATCTGCCAAGGCCTCCACGTTATCAGAATCCGCTTTATATGCCATTAAAACATACTGTTTTGCCAAGTCATGCTGTCCCTTGATATTATAAATTACCCCTAGGTTACACAAGGCCATTGTATGCTTAGGATTTAGCTTTAAAACCTTTTCATATTCAACCATTGCACTATCAATAGGCCCTAATTCGTTATAACACACCGCCAAATCATAGTAGCCTTCAACCAGCATCGGAGCAAGTTCTACCGACTTTTTAAACTCGGCAACGGCAACGTTATAGCATTGTAATCTTGTAGCCGGATCTTTCGAATTTAGAGCGGTATCAAAACAACAATTGGCAAAACGTAAGTGAGTCCTTCCGCTGCTGGGCGAGGTAATTACACCGGATGAGAACAAAGTAAAATTGTTTTTCCATTCCGTATTTCGGGGAATAACAATAATAGTATAAAGAATAAGCAGGCAAACCACCGGAATATAGAAATTCATTTTCTTTTTCCATACAACCTGATTCGGATTAAATTTTATCGCCTTTGCAACAAGAATGGGCAATGCAATACAGAAACTAAGTGAGGGTACATAAAGAAACCGTTCAGCAAAGGGTGCGGCAATTTTTACAATGGTATTAGATGTTAATGAAATAGTTATAAAAAAGAAGGCGATTAAAAAAGAATATATTGATTTTTTTTTGATTCCCCAAATCATCAATGAAATCAAGGCTACAACAACCAATAAAGAAAGAATGGCTTTAATGTTTCCCCAGGAAACAATGGGTATCTGGTTGTACGCATAGTCATAGCTGAGCGGATATGGAATAATGGCCATGTAAATATACTTTCCCAGGAAAACAAAACTTGTCGCCATCCGGTCTGCGCCATTTTTTGCAGCCATAAGGGAATTATCCATTATCCCTATCTGGCTTTCGAAAGTCATGCTTTGCAATACACGACTGCGAATGAATAGGTAAATGACGGCTAACCCGAAATAAGGAAGCGACTGTGAAGCTATTTTCTTTATGCTTAAAGAAGTAAAAAAATAAAGCAACAAAGGGATAACAGCTACAAATGTGAGGGCGCTTTCCTTGCAAAAAAGGGAAGTAAAAAAGGTTGCCAGTGAAAAAAAGTAATAGCTGTTCTTCTTTTCATCCTGGTATAGCATGATATAATAAAATGAGGTTAAGCCAAATAACAAGGCGAGTATTTCATCGCGGCTTTTTATGCTGGCTACAACTTCCGTATGTATAGGATGAAAAGCAAATAACAAGGTGGCTGCTATTATAATTGCCTGGTTATAATTTTTAAGGATTTTTTGCAGGAAAAAGTATAGTAATACAACAGTACCGGCAAAAAGCAGAATATTAAAAAGATGACTGATATGTGGATTGAGCCCGAACATGGAAACCTCTGCCATGAAACTGAATAAAGTAAACGGGCGATATTGCTGCACATAGGTGGCTTTGTTCCAACCGTAAAGCGAGCCCTGGTCAAAAATGTCTTTCAATGCGGAAAATCCTTTTACGATAAATTCATTCTTGAAGGTAACTATTTCATTATCGAGGGTATAATAATCCCACAATGTATTGCCATAAAGCAACAGGCACAAAAGAAAAATAGCAGCAGGGATAAAATATTTCTCCCTGGAAAAATCAACGATTCTTTTCCCCTGCCTGCTTTTCAGGTTACTCTTTGCGGAGGCTTGCTTCACATCTTTTTTATCCAACCTCGTAATTATTTATGTCCTCCGCTCAGTAATTGCAGGTTTTGTATGAAGACCGGATTGTTGGGGTCTTTTGCCAGGGCTTTCCGGTAATAGTTTTTTGCCATTTCAATATTTCCCTCTTTCTGGTACACCGCACCTATATTACCAAGGGCATTAACAAAATTTGAATCGTAATTCAGAGCAAGCGAAAATTCTTTCAAGGCTTTGTCATATTCCTTATCGTCGAAATATTGCATTCCAATTCCATTATGCAAGGAAGATAAATTAGTAAGCGTTTGCCTGCTGCCCGGATTTTTCCTGAGCACAAGGCTATCGTAATGAAGCGCAAGGGTATATTTTTTTTCATTTTGATAAGCAGCGCCTATATTCATTAAGGCATCCTGGTTAGAAGGATCGGCATTATAAGAGGCCATGAAATATGTTATTGCCGTGTCATATTGATTCTTATTAAAATAAATTACACCAAGGTTATTTGCCGCCTGTGCATATTTCGGGCTAATTTTCAACGTTTGTTTATATGCAGGTATAGCGCTATCCTGATACCCTGCTCCGTAATAACATACTCCTAAATTATAATACCCGTCCGGATCCATAGTAAAGAGCTCGGTTACCCTTTTAAACTCATGCGCAGCAAGAGCATAGAACTGCGCCCTTTTAGCCGGATTCTCCGAACTTTGCGCGGTATCCATATACATACTTCCAAGCGCTCCGTGTGTTCTTCCGCTATTGGGTGAGGTTATAACTCCTGATTTGAACAAAGTGTAATCATTTTTCCAATCCATATTGCGGGGAATAAGTATAAAGGCATAAACAACCAGTATACCGCCAATAATTCCGTAATATGTTTTTATTTTTTCGCTTGTTTTATCGCCGGGACTCAACTTAAGCCCGCTTGCCAACAGAACCGGTATTGCCATGCAGAAGCCAACAGAGGGAGAAAATAAAAACCGTTCGCCAAAGCTGCAAGCTATTTTGAGAACCAGGTTGCAGGTGGGGAAAAGGGTAACCAGGTAAAAAAGCATAGCGAAAGAGTAAATGGATTTTTTCTTAATACCCTTAATTATTAAAACACCCATTATAATATATGCCAAAAGTGAGACCAAGGCATAAGGGTTAGCCCAGGACACTATCGGAAATTGCGGATAGGAATAGTCCCAGCTTAAAGGATAAGGAACAAATAACATATAAAGATATTTGCCCAGCATAACAAAATTAGTAGCGTACATATCCATGGCATTCTTTGCAGCCATGAGCGAGTTGTTCATAATGCTTATCTGGTCGGAAGAAGTGAGGCTACCGAAAATGAGTTTATGAATAAACAGGTAGATGGCTATCACTCCGGCAAAGGGAATCATTATCCTTGCTATTTTTTTGAGACTTACCGAAGTGAAAAAATAAAAAACTAAAGGAATAATAACCAAATAGGTTACTGATGTTTCTTTGCATAACAGGGCACATATAAAAGCTCCTATGGAAAGATAATAGTACTTTAATTTTTGCTTTATATCATATTGCAAAAGCAAATAGAGGCAGAGTAATCCAAACATAAGGGCAAGGATTTCATCCTGGCTTTTAAAATTTGCGACCGCATCGGTATGTATAGGGTGAAATACAAACAAAAAAGTAGCAGCCAATGGCACAACAGGATTATACTTCTTCAATACTATTTTCAGGAAAAAGAATAATATCAAACAGGTTAAAGCAAAATACAAAACATTGAACCGTTGGAATACATGAGGATTTAAACCGAACAGGCTGGTTTCGGTCATAAAGGTCAAAAGCGTTAAGGGGCGATAGTTATAGCCGTTAGTACCATCGCACCCATACATGGTGCCTTTGGTAAAAAGATACTTAACATCTGAAAAACCCTGTTTAATTAAGCTATTCGCCTTGGTATAAATAGCATCGTCTTCCGTATAATCACTGTTAAATGTATTTCCATAAAGCACTAAACAGGAAAAGACAATAAGAACCGGGTACAAATACTTTCTCGCCCAATGCTTAGCGGGTTGCTTTGCCTGCAAATTTTTCAGGTTCTTGCCTGCCGGGTTTTGCTTCTGGGTTATATTCTTTTTAGCTGGAGCCATAGAAAAGGGATTCCACAAAAATAGAGGAAAAAGCTAAATAAGTATAAGTTATGTTTATCCAACCAGATCTTATAATTTTTATTCCTTATGTCCTGAATTCAGCATCTGTAAATTTCTGTTAAACAACTCGGCCTTAGGATCTTTAGCCAAAGCCAGTAAATAGCATCTTTTTGCTTTTTCAATGTTTCCTTCTTTCTGATATACCACGCCCATATTACCAATGGCATTAGCCGAATTCGAATCACATTTCAAGGCAAGTGCAAATTCCCTCAATGCTTCATCCAGCTTATTGCTACTGAAAAGTTGCAGTCCAATTTCATTATACATGACAGACAAATTGCTAAGCGTTGCTACATTATTAGGAGCCCTTTTCAGAACAAGACTGTCGTAATGAAATGCGAGGGCATAGTTCTTTTCGTTTTGATACGATGCGCCTATATTCATTAATGCGTTTGGGTCATTGGAATCGGCCTTATATGAAACCATGAAATAGGATATTGCCGTGTCATATTGAGCTTTATTAAAATAAGCGACTCCCAGATTATTTGCCGCCGGTGCATATTTAGGGTCAATTTTCAATGCCTTTTTGTAAGCCTGTACAGCGCTGTCCATATATCCTTCGGCATAATAGCACACGCCTAAATTATAGGGCCAATCGGGATACTTGGAATAAATTTCTATTGCCCTTTTAAACTGAGTAGTTGAAAAAGCATATAACGGCCTGGCAACAGCCGGATCCCTGGTGCGTTGGGCGCTATCCATAAACATCCTTGCATAATATAAATGCGCCACGGCGCAATTAGGGGCAGCAACAATACGGGCCGCCGATAGAGTATAATTATTTTTCCATTCGGCATTCCGGGGTATTACAATCATAGTATAAATACCCAACAGGATAGCTATTGGAAAATAAAAATAAGTATTCTTTTTCCATACCGATTGAGTTGGGTTTAGTTGGAGCGCCTTTGCTGTAAGTATGGGTAATGCTATGCAAAAGCTAAGGGAGGGAACAAAAAGAAACCGCTCACCAAAGGTGCAGGCAATTTTTATAATAAGATTGGATGACAGTATGAGGGTAATAAAAAACAAGGCCACTAAAAAAGAATATATCGACTTCTTTCGGAATCCCCATATCATAACACCAACCATACATGCAGCCGCCAACAATGATAGAATCGGTTCAATATTACCCCAGGAGGCAACGGGTATCTGGTTATATGAATAATCATCACTAAGGGGATAGGGTACAATATTCATAAAAATATATTTACCCAACAGAACAAAACTGGTCGCTATCCTGTCTGCCGTATTGTGCGCCGCCATAAGGGTGTTAACAATTACGGGTATTTGATCTGAAAAGGCCATTTTCGGCAATACAAGACTGCGAATGAGCAGGTAAATAGCTGCCAGTCCCATATAGGGAAGGGTTTTAAGCGCTATTTTCTTTACCTCAAGAGAAGTGAAGAAATAAAGCAGCAAAGGAATAACGGCTAAAAATGTAAGGCAGTTTTCTTTGCAAAGAATAGCGGCGAAAAAGGCTAAGAGGGAAAATATATAATACTTATTTTTATTCTGTTCCTGGTATAACAGAATACAGTAGAATGAAGTGAGTCCGAATAAAAAACCAAGTATCTCATCGCGGCTTTTTATATTAGCCACCACTTCTGTGTGTATGGGATGAAATGCAAATAACAAGGTAGCGGCAATAATAATGGCCTTGTTATAATTCTTTAAAATTTTTTGCAGGAAAAAGTAAAGCAGAACAACAGAAGAAGCAAAAAGCAAAATATTTAAAAAATGACTTACATGCGGGTTAAGCCCAAACACTGAAACTTCTGCCATGAAACTGAGCAAAGGCAATGGACGGTATTGGGGATTACCGGCATTTCCCATAACGCCATACATCGACCCTTTGTCAAAAATATCCTTAAAAGCGGAGAAACCCTTTACAACAAAAGTATTCTGGAATGTATATATGCCATCATCCCCGGCATAATTATTAAACAAGGTATTTCCATAAAGGAGCAGGCCCAAAACGAAAAAAACAGCCGGAATAAAATATTTATTTGCCGTATAATTGGCAGGCAACTTTTGGGGTACGCTTTTTACAGTCTTCTTAACAGGATGTGGTTTTTGCTTATTGATATTCTTATCCCTTGCCATTCAGCTAATTTTAAAACTGTCAAATATAACAACATTTCTATCTTACCATCGGTGAATATCTTGATTAAAATTTGAAATAGACCAATGGAAATCTTTTATAATTTTGAAGGGTTCTAAACCACGAAACATTGAAACAGTATTTAAATTTACTTGAGCATATCCTGGAGAAAGGAGTAAAAAAGCAAGACCGTACCGGAACGGGCACGCTAAGCATTTTTGGCTACCAAATGCGCTTTGACTTGGAAGAAGGCTTTCCCGCGCTAACCACCAAAAAACTCCATCTCCGCTCCATCATACATGAACTGCTTTGGTTTTTAAAAGGAGAAACAAATATCCAATACCTTAAGGATAACGGGGTAACTATATGGGATGAATGGGCAGATAGCGAAGGTAACCTGGGACCCGTATATGGCTACCAGTGGAGAAGCTGGCCCACGGCAGACGGCAGGCATATAGACCAGATTACAAACCTGATTAACCAGATAAAAAAGAACCCCGATTCAAGGCGGCTCATTGTAAATGCCTGGAATGTGGGCGAAGTAGATAAAATGAAATTACCCCCCTGCCATGTGCTTTTCCAGTTTTATGTAAGCCAGGGCAAGTTATCGTGCCAGCTATACCAGCGCAGCGCTGATGTGTTCCTCGGGGTGCCTTTTAATATTGCCTCGTATGCGCTGTTAACCTTAATGATAGCAGAGGTATGCGATTTGAAACCCGGTGAATTTATACACACTTTTGGAGATGCCCATTTATACTTGAATCATATCGAGCAGGCAAAGCTGCAACTGACAAGGGAGCCGCGTAAATTGCCAAACATGAAAATAACCCCCGGGATAAAAGACATTTTCAGTTTCGAGTATTCTGACTTCACCCTGGGGGGCTATGATCCCTACCCTACC
>Ga0206873_1286_pt1 | contig 12591 bp, 11 predicted proteins | sample Alteio_BWOrgCont_11_FD_152631 | JGI IMG/M metagenome (GOLD analysis project Ga0206873, IMG submission 152631) | Enriched cells from forest soil in Barre Woods Harvard Forest LTER site, Petersham, Massachusetts, United States -... | ecosystem: Environmental > Terrestrial > Soil > Temperate forest >...
CAACAAATCGCTTCGCAAAATTCTCGCTATGGCTATTCCAAAGGGGGCTCCCGGGCTTTTGCTGATTACATGCTCCTTTATTCACAAGACGACGGCCCCGTTGTTCGAAATTCAAACACCCTCGGCAAAGACACAAGATCCAACGCAAAAATCAGGGTCATGTGGGATGACCTCTTCATTTCAGGGGGTCAAAAAAGATCTCTTAATATCGACCTGGGGTTTGAAGGAAACCTCACGCAGACCACATCGTTCTTAGCAGACCCTTCGTCAACTCAAATGAGTCATTCCTACGGCGAGTTAGGTGGAGGACTCATCCTTCGGCCCTTCGGCCCTTCGGCCGCAGCTCTCAAGATTCTGGACTTCTTGTCAAGGGAGGTTACGTCAATGTGAATGAAACGGGGTTGTGGGCAAACACCCAAACTCAGATTTCAATGTACGGAACTTACTTGGGCGCTGAAGCGAAACTCTACCTTTTACCTTTCTTGGGAATAGAAGCTGACTATTCGACAGTCCTTGAACAACAAATTGATGCGCTTCAAGGCAAATGGAAAATGCAAAAATTCATTTATGGGGGCTTTCTCGAAGTCTATCTACTTAAAGTTGGCGTCTATCTTATAAATACAGAAATGGATCTCACCCCTTCTAATGGGGCGGCCCAGAGCAAAGAGATCTATAATGGCGTTGGCTTTTCAGGAACGATGTACTTCTAAACTCTTCTCTAATTTAAAATATAATTCATGGGGTCGATGGGTTGACCATTTAGCCTGACTTCATAATGCAAAACAGCCTTATTTGATTTTGAAAAGGAACCGACCACATCGCCCTTCTTGACTGTCTGGCCTTTGGCTACTGTCATTTCGCCGAGCATCTCATAGCGTGTTTCGATCCCTTCACCATGGTCAATCACCAGCGTATTTTCTTTTCCTTTTACCGCGATATTTTTTACCTGCCCGTCTGCGGTCGCCATGACAGAGGCGCCTTGGTCAGCCTCGATATCCAGGCCTGGATGCATCTTGGTTTTACCGCCCACTTTTTGATAGCCAAACCGTTTAATGTATTTGCCTCTGACTGGAATGATGGAGGGATTCGTATTGCCTTCTTCGGCCATTGCGCCCAACGTGAAAAGCATCGCTAATATGAAAGTGACGAAAAAAATTTTGGTGGCAAATACAGACACGAAAGCCTCCCGCCATTACTCTAGCAAAATCGCCCAATAGGGGCACCAATTTGTTTAGATCTTGAACACTTAGAACGCCCCCTTTTATCAGTTAACCATACAATATTATAAGTCTTTTTTAAACAGATCGTGGCCTTGGATTTGCTAATAAAAGGCCGTGATCAAAGGGACTCTTCTCGTCGTCAAGAACCTCGTGTTTTTGGCTGTCATATTTTCTACTCTGCCTTCGGCGGCCCAGAGCCCCAGCGCGCCCGTATGGTCCACAGACAATAGTTGGCTTGGAAGTTACCCCGGAACAAATGAAACCTATGAACAACACTACGCCAAATGGATCAGAGAGAATGTGAATAAGACCATTCTGACTGAACCCGGATCTCCCCTCTATGACAAGAACGATCCCATAAAAGTGGATTGCGCAAAATCTGTTTACGCATTACGCATGCTCTACGCCTATGAAAATCATTTGCCTTTTGTCGTGTCTTCGGATGAAACGCTAGGGGAGCGACCTCATATCATCTACAGTAACGAAAAAAATATAGGCCACACCAATTTAGATCCCGATCAGCGATTTCGAATTTTTTTAAGACAGGTCCTTGGTTACATTAATACGACCACCCTCGCGCGAGACACCTTTTCGCTTAATATCTCCCCCGACTATGTGACCTCCGGAAAGATCATGCTTTATTATAAAAAGGACGATCCCTCTCTCACGAGACATGCTCATACAGTTTACAGTGTTTCTGCATCGGGCGTTCCCACAATTCTTTCTGCGACAATTAAACTCGAGGCACAAAACTTAACAGTAATGAAAAGGATCTTGCAGCCCCCTTACACCGGAGACGATGATGGCTATCGAGGTTGGCGCCTCTGGGGATATGACCAGCAACGGGGCTACTACCTCATTCCACTGCAAGAAACTCCAGGAACAAAAGAATATGCGAATACCCACGGCGAAGTATTTACAAGCCAGTCGGACCGCACTAAATTTCCCCGTGAAATTTTGAAATGGAGTGATTCGATTTCAGAGTTTGTCGGCATCACGAGGCAAGACCCTAAACAAGAGTTAAAAGACCTTACCGATAGTCTTTGCGATAAGCTCACTCAACAAAGAGAGGGCCTCGTCGAAGATGCCCAAAAAGAATTCGAAAAAAATAACAATCAATGCGCAAGCGAAAGTCAGTGGGACAGGCTATCTACAGTGAGCCTCGATGAAAAAATATGGGAACTCTTTCAGGCCGTTGATGCCTGGGTGAAAGAGTCAGATCCCGAACACGACGATCTGATCAGTCTAAACAGAGCGAGGCACGATCGGGATGAGCAGTTTAAAATTTGCACCATCAACAGTATCGATAAACGTTTTGATCTTAGATGGGTACGCCTTCTCTATAAAGCAAGGCTCCCTTCTGCCGATCCTAATGACATTGTTCAAAATAATTCTTATCCATTGAGAAGGTGGGGGCTCAGTGGCCCAGTGGATTTTAGTAAAGGTCTCCCGGCAGAAGACAGATTTCCAGAAGACTGGCCGGCAAAATACGAAGACAAGGTCATTTCGTGTAGCCGTTGTAATCCCGCCAAGGCGTTCTGCCCTGTGGAGCCTTCGCCTAATGCCCTGTCGTCTGGAGAAGTGACGCAAGAGAAGTAAACGCCGGATCATAAAAAGGTCTAGAAAAAACTCCCATGACTAATACGAGGATTATACTTGCAGCGATTACAAATCGAGTTGAAATTCCTCGCGCCGGTTCCGCGTCAAAAACTTCTTCTTTCATGTACATGTACACTAAGACGCGAAGGTAATAATAGACAGAAAGAAGGCTATTTATGACCCCAAGAAGGGCAAGGCCTAAAAAGCCCTCCTTTACAGCTGCCGCGAAAATATAAAATTTTCCAATGAAACCTGCCGTTGGAGGGATTCCCGCCAACGATAACATAAAAATGGAAAGACCAATTCCAAGAAGAGGATATTTAAATCCAATCCCGCCGTAGTCAGTAACGCTCAGATGACCACGCTCTTCTTTTTCTATACTGTTCACCACGGCAAAAGCCCCGATGTTCATAACGCTATAAGTGACGAGGTAAAACAAAGTGGCCGTCCCAGCTTCCGGAGAATTGGTAGAAGCTGCCACGATTATTCCAATGAGAATGTAGCCTGCGTGGGCAATGCTCGAATAGGCGAGGAGCCTTTTCATATTGTCTTGCACGATGGCCGTGATATTTCCCACCGTCATTGTGAGCACGGCTACGATTTGCAGAATAGAAATAAACTTGGGCGCGGACAAAAAGACGTGCATGGCCGCCAGTCTTAAAAACAAAGTGAACATCACGAGCTTTACACCTGTTGCCATAAAAGCAGAGATTGAAGTTGGTGCCCCTTGATAAACGTCAGGGGTCCAGGCATGAAAGGGGAACAAGCTTACTTTGAAGCCAATTCCGACGACAAGGAGAACAAGTCCCGTAAGAAAAAGTCTGTTGGTTGTCGTAAGAATGAGAGCCTGTGAGGCAAGCGTACTAATAAGAGTTGATCCCGTTGTTCCAAAAATGAAGGCGACCCCGTAGAGAAAAAGCGCGGACGCAAAACTGCCCAAGATAAAATATTTAAAAGCCGCCTCCTTAGAATATTCTTGCTCGTGGCCCAGACCAATCAGCACGTAAAGGGCAATTGACATAATTTCAAGTCCAACAAATGAAACGATGAGATCGGCAGACGAAGTCAGTGTCAACATTCCGACGGCACTTAAGAGAACAAGAAAAACATGCTCTGCGAAACTTAAACCCTTCGTGTTCACATTTGATTTTGAAAGAAAAAGTGTGAATGCCGTTATGACGAGAACGCCTATGTTGGCATAAACCGCCATGCGATCAAAAATGAGCGCGCCTGAAAGAATCGTCTGATTTGAATGGCCACGCATCAACGTCGCCGCGGCGGCCGCGAGAAGTCCCATCAGTGCGGTACTCAACGTAAAATTGTTGGGAGGCTCTTGATTTTTGCTGAGAACTTTTACGGTCAAGGGAATACAAGCAAACACCAGCAATATCGTCATTGGCAAAAGGAAGAGAGACTCTACGATTGTTGGAAAAGTGATGTTTTGCATTTCTAAAGTCCTACTTCCTTTCTCACTTCTTCTTTAATAGATAAGTAGTAGTGAGTTTTATTTTCGACAAAAAAATCAATGGATGCTTTTGCTTTTCCCAAAAATTGATTAGGAAAGAATCCCATCCAAAAAACAAGAACAACGAGCGGGACCATCACAAAGACTTCTCGTATACTCATATCAAGCAAGGGGTGCTTATCATGACGAGGTTTCTCTTCGTGATGATCCTGGGCCTGGGCGTGTCCATGTCCGTTTCCACCTGCCAATTCGGGAACAAGCTCGCCAGCTTTTCCAAAGAAGATTCGCTTATACATCCACAACATGTAGGCCGCACCCCAAACAACCCCTGTTACTGCCAACACAGCGGCCCAGCGATTCACCTGATATGTACCCAACAGAACAAGAAATTCTCCTATGAATCCGTTTGTTCCTGGCACGGCGATACTCGAAATCGTAATAAGAAAAAAGAAAACGGCATAGAGCGGGAGCGCCTTGGCAAGGCCTCCATACTTTGAAATCTCTCTTGAATGTGTACGTTCATAAATCATACCGACGAGCAGGAAAAGACCGCCCGTGCTCACCCCATGATTCAACATCTGATAGAGGCCGCCACTGACACCAAAGGCTGTAAATGTAAAAAGACCCAGAACGACATAACCCAAGTGGCTCACGGAACTGTAGGCTACAAGTTTTTTCATATCAGGCTGCACCATGGCTACCAGCGCCCCGTAGATAATTCCAAATATCGCAAGACCGATAAACAAAGGAGCAAACTGGGCCGCGGCATCGGGAAAAAGTGGAATTGCAAAACGCAAAAACCCATAGGTGCCCATTTTCAAAAGGACGCCCGCTAAGATAACAGAGCCAGGAGTTGGAGCCTGAACGTGAGCATCAGGAAGCCAAGTGTGAAGAGGAAACATGGGCACCTTGATGGCAAAGGCCAAAGCAAACGCGAAAAACATAACGGTCTGAGGGCTTGCGAGAGGCGATGTATTAAAGGGAATCTTCAACCTGTAGAAATCAAGGAGACTTGCTGAAATCGCTCCCGTCTGCTCTTTCGTGTAGTACATGAGCGCGATAATGGCGATCAACATAAAGACAGATCCAACCATTGTATAAATAAAGAATTTCACTGCAGCATAAATACGACGCTCGCCACCCCATACTCCAATGAGCAAGTACATAGGGATAAGCATAAGTTCCCAGAAAAAATAAAAGAGAACCCCGTCCATTGCGAGAAAAGTTCCCAACATCGCGGTCTCAAGAAAAAGCATACAGGCGTGATAGCTTTTCACCTTCTCATCAATGCCCCTCCAGCTTCCAAGAAGCGTCAGAGGGGTCAAGAAGGTCGTCAAAAGTACGAGCCAGAGACTAATTCCATCGATTCCCAAAAAATAGTTAACACCAAAAGACGGGAGCCAAGGAATTTTCTCCACCAATTGCAGTTGATGGGAAGTCCCATCGAAATTTGGAAGAATAAGAAGGCTAACTACAAATTCAATTAAGGCAAAAACAAGAGCTGTTGTTCGAGCGATGTTTTTTGAGGGCATGAGAAAAACCAACAGCCCGGCGGCCAGAGGTAAAAATGTAATAAGTGTTAAAAGCATTTCTTACCTCGCGAAAATAAACGCCAAAGAAATCAGCACGCCAAAAACGATATAGAGAGCATATTGCTGGACATTTCCATTGATCATCAAACGAAGGCCCGCGCCCGTACCTTTGACAATGTCGCTCACTAGATATGTTGTTCGATCTACAATACGCACATCTAAATAAGCCCACAAGCCTCGAGACAATTGAACGAGGGGCCTCACGATGGCCCATCCATAAATCTCATCAACGAAGTATTTATTGTAGACGAGGGTGTAGAGGCCTTTAAGTTTCTGAGCCCATTCCTTTGGAAGGTTAGGATTTAAAACATAAAGATAGTAGGCCGAAAACGCTGAAAAACCTGCCAGCGCCACAGACGCCGTCATCGTCATCCACTCTTCCAAAAAACTTCCCTCGGAGGTAACATCATGAACCACAGGCTCGAGCCAACCCTCGAGAAGATTGGGGATGGGCCCAAATATGTGCGGAACCCCCACCCAACCACCCATAAGTGAAAGACCCGCCAAAATCATCAAGGGCAGAGTCATTGTCAGCGGTGATTCGTGAACTTTGACGCTTTTATCTACGCGACTCGTTCCCCAAAAAGCGAGGCACATGAGTCTTGTCATATAAAAGGCCGTCATACCGGCCGCCACGACGCCGATCATCCAAAGAAACTTAGATCCCAGAGGCGACGAATAGGCCTTCCATAAAATTTCATCTTTAGAAAAGAAACCAGAGAAAAGAGGCGTGCCGATAATTGCGAGCCATCCGAAGAGAAAGGTTTTATAAGTGATCGGCATTTTTTTCGCCAGACCGCCCATCTTCGTCACTTCTTGCTCTCCGCCCATTCCATGAATAACGGAGCCGGCGCCAAGGAACATCAGCGCTTTGAAAAATGCATGTGTCATCAAATGAAAAAACCCCGCGCCAAAGGCCCCCACTCCAACTCCGAGAAACATATATCCAAGTTGGCTCACCGTTGAGTAAGCGAGAATTTTTTTAATATCCGTCTGAAGAAGTCCGATACTTGCTGCAAACAAAGCCGTGGCGGCACCAACAGCTGCCACTATATGCATTGTTGTTGGAGCCGCTATAAACATAAAATTGAGGCGAACGATCATGTAGATCCCGGCCGTCACCATCGTCGCAGCGTGAATGAGCGCCGACACGGGAGTGGGACCCGCCATCGCGTCAGGAAGCCAAACATAAAGAGGAATTTGCGCGGATTTTCCGGCGGCGCCAACGAATAGACAAAATGTGGCCAATGTAATTGGTCCCCAAACACCGACCTCGGGGGCAAACGCCATCTTTGATAATTCTGAAAATTCCACTGACTTAAACGTTACAAAAATCGTAAAGAGCCCAAGCAAAAACCCCGCATCTCCGATGCGGTTGACGATAAAGGCCTTCATCCCTGCTGCGGCTTTTTCTGGATCATCAAACCAAAATCCGATCAGAAGATACGAGCAAAGACCAACGCCCTCCCAACCAACAAACATCAAAACAAGATTGTCGCCCAAAACAAGAATGAGCATGTTGAACAAAAATAAATTGAGATAGCTAAAAAACTTCGCAGGATGAGCATCGTGGCTCATGTAGCCTACACTGTAAAGATGAATGAGAGAGCCCACCCCGGTTATAATGAGAATCATCACCGTGCTGATCGGGTCAACCGTGAATCCCATATTTATATTAAGAGTGCCTATATTCAACCAATTGAAAAAGACCGTGTGTAGTGTGCGCTCTTCAGCGCCCAGTCCTAAAAGTTTAAAATAAAGAGAAACGGCAGAGAAAAAAGAGATTCCAGCCGCGGCCGTCGCGATGGCCCCCGCGCGCAAATGGCTCTTGTTGTTGTATCGAACTAGAAATCCATTGATCAAAAAGCCCAGCAGAGGAGAGAGGAGCAAAACGGTAATCAAGAAGTTCTCGTTCATGGGCTTATCCCTTTAGTTTTTCAAAATAGGAAATATTCACTTCTTTAAAACGTTTGAATACGGCCACCGCGATCGCGAGGCCCACAGCTGCTTCGGCGGCGGCGATCGTCATCACGAAAAAAACCATGGCCTGCCCATCGATGTTACCGCTGTATTTCGAGAAGGCCACAAAATCTAAATTCACGGCATTGAGCATGAGCTCGATACTCATCAAAATAACGATGGCATTTTTTCGCAAAAGAACACCCAGAACTCCAATAGAAAAAAGAAGGGCGCTCAAAACCAAGTAATGATTAAGGCCCACATGCATAACGGTGGCCATAGAATCAGCCCACATGGTGAGTTCCCCCTTTAGATCTAGCCAACGCTACGGCCCCTACAATCGCGACGAGAAGAAGGGCGCTGACAGCTTCAAAGGCGAAAACAAATTTAGAAAAAAGGGCCCGGCTCAAAGTCACAGTTGAACCAAATTCTTCAATCGGCTCCCCTTTTGATTCTGTCGCCGTAGCTTTTTCAACAAGTTTCGCGTCCTCTGCTGCGGTCAGGTCTTCGTCAGGGTTTGGATTTCCACCCATTTTATTTAAGAGTTCACGCGCTTCTTCGGGAGTCGCTTTTATTGTCGACTCATCAGAGTCCTCTGCGGAAAGTGAAATAATGGATTTAGGAATTTTTCCATCAATCGGTTTTTCAAGATCTGCCGACAAGGTCCCAGGAGCGACTTGTCCGGCTAGATGATCTTTCACTGCCGTAACACCCAGCCACGACGTTCCGACGAGAAATCCGCAAAGGAGGGCGGCCGCCAAAACTTTTGCCGTCGTCACAGGTGAGAACTTTAATATCTCTTCAGACTCTCGTTTTAAATCAAAGAGCATCACGACCATGACAAACAAAACCATGACCGCTCCCGCATAAACTGTGATTTGAGCGACCGCCACAAAATAAGCGTTCAATGTAAAAAACATCGCCCCTAAAACCGACATACAGAGCGCAAGAAAAAGGGCTGAGTAAACTGGGTTTTTATTGAAAATGACGAGAAGTGCCGAAATCACAGCGACAAAGGCAAAGGCGTGAAAAAGGATGTCATCAATGGTCATAGAGGATTATACCTCGCAAAAAACAGGAGAGCTGTCGTGGCTCCCAGATTGGCTAGGGACCAGGGAAGCATCGTCTTCCAACCCAGGTCCATGAGTTGATCGTATCGAAAACGGGGAAGCGTCCAGCGGACCCAAATATATACGAATAGAAAAAATCCCATTTTGATTGAAAAACATATGAGATGAGTGAGCATCGCCAGAACAGACGCCGCTTCTCCAGTCGCAAGAGGAATAACTTGGGACAGCCAAGAGCTATGACTCATCCAAAACTCTTGTACCTGCACAGGCCCGCCGCCAGACCAGGGCAACGCGTATCCACCAAAAAATAAAATCGTTATCAAAGCAGACGAGGTCATCATGTGACCGTATTCACCCATAAAAAACATATTGAATTTAAATCCACCGTACTCCGTGTGATATCCGGCGACGAGTTCGGCTTCGCCTTCAGGGAGATCGAACGGAAGTCGATTTGTCTCGGCAAAACCTGCCGTAAAAAACAAGATGAAGGCGAGAGGTTGAAAGAATATTCCCCAGTTAGGCAGCCAACTCAAGGGCTGAATTATGTGCCCTTGCCAAATAAAATTGAAGGGGCCGGTCTGGGCCCATATCATCTTTGTTAAATCAAAGGTCTTATACTTCATCAAAATTCCGATGATGCTCAAGCCCATGGCTACCTCGTAGCTGATCATTTGCGAAGAAGCGCGCAAGGCCCCGAGCAGAGAATATTTATTCGCAGAACTCCAACCGGCCGCCAAGATTCCGTAAACCCCAAGGGACGCGACGGCGAAAATGTAAATAATGCCAACATTAATGTCGGCCACTTGCATCTTGAAGGTGTGGCCCATGACCGTAAAGGGCGTCGAGAGGGGAATTGCTGCGAACGTCAGCATGGCTGGCAAAAGACACATGGCGGGCGCCATAAAATAAAGCACCTTGTCGGCAGCATCAGGAACAAAGGGTTCCTTAAAAATAAATTTAACGGCATCCGCAGCCAATTGCAGAAGGCCCAAAGGCCCAACACGATTGGGGCCCAGACGATTCTGCATAAAAGCAGAACCGCGCCGTTCAACCCAGACGAGAAGCGGGACCGTACTCACGACAGCGAAGAAAATAAGCGCGATCTTGATCGTGTTGACGATAATTTCTAGAAGACCGTTTCCCATGTCAGTCCCAATCCAGAGCTTGGCCCATCCAGACATAGAAAAGTCCGAAGGTTAAGATCACCATAAAGATCACCATCTCAATAAATATAAACGGGCTCTTTTTAAGGAGGTCCGTATACACGATCGCCCACGGATAAAGAAAAATGACTTCGATGTCGAACAAGATAAAGAGAATCGCGGTGAGATAAAATTTTACCGGGAACTTCGTCGTTTTAACGCTGATTCCTGGTACGCCGCATTCATAGGGCATTTGCTTGGCTGCCGATGGATTTTTTTTGGGCCCACTCAGGCTGGTAAGAAAAATTGCAACGACAGCAAAAATAACCACGATGGCTATGAGAACTAAAATCGGCGCAAGTTGTTGCAGCATAAGAAGCGTCCCTGAAGTGTTTTTTAAAATGCCCCGTTATAATTCGTCTATAATTCCCCAAAAAAACCGCGTATTGAAAACGCACCATATTTATATAGGGGTTGCCAAAATATTCCCATAAAAATCAGAACGATAAGTTGGGCGGCACACCAAAGCTTCTGATTCATAGTTGCCTCAATTTGAGATATTTCTGCGCGGCCCCGATGAAATGCTAATATTACAAGACGCGCCACGTAAAATCCTGAGAAAGCCAAGTTTAACAGCGGAAAAACCGCGAAGGCGGAATTGATGCTTAGCGTCTTCTGAAGAAGGATACTTCCAAAAAAGGGCGCCATCCCCGCCGCCGCCGAAATTGCTAAGATTAATGTTAGGCTGGCGGGCCGCGCCCTTCTTCCGATGCCGACCCATTCTTGAAACGTCGCTAAGGCCGAAATTCTCAAAAGAGAAAAGGCCGAAACGATGATGCCAACTATAAAGGAGGCCATCAATATCTGTCCCAGTACAAACCCCATGATTTCTCGCTGACCAAAAGAAAGGGCAAAAAGACTTTGTGCGAAGGGGTTCAATATGAAAAATAAAATACTCCCACGAATTTGCCGATTAATAAGAGAAAGCAAGGGAACCACTATCAAGGAGACAGAAGAAATCAAACGAAGCAAATCGAGAAAACTTGTCGTCGTAAGAGGTTCAATACCCATTCCCCCGATTGCGGGTCTTGTAAAAACAAGAACTCCCCATCGCACAATCAAGCTAAATCCAACAATAGCAAAGAGCCCGCTCATTCCGATGGCAAGGGGCCAGGTTGCAGCTCGCCTTGCTCTTCCCAAAAAACCTTGAAAAGGGGGGATGCCCATAACGACTGCCCCCAAGAAAAGGACAAAACATTCGATGGCAAAGAGACCCTGCCCTTTTCGTGGTTCCCGAACCAAAATTCTTTGCATTTCATCAATCTGAGCATCGCCAAAAGAGGCAAAGCAAAGAACACAAAGAATGATCCCACCAAAGAGAAAAAAAACTCCCCTAAGAATACCTCCATGAACAATATCAGGCTGATTTTCATTGTTTGAGTCTGCGGCCAGAGCTCCGTGGGCAGTCCATATGAGGCCCAAAATAGCAATGCAGGCAAATAAAATTCGGTTGCTCTCTATGGCGATAAGGCCAAACAGGGTGACTCCCATGGTAAGAATATTCACTTGCGGTGTGAGGGTTTGTTTCTCTCTGAGACGACATACCTGCACCATGATTGAAAGAAGAAGGAGTGATAATGAAAGAATTTCTGTTGTGCCATCAAGAACCAGGCTTCCGTTGATAAAAAGTGTCGAGGGCACTTGGTAGAGCAAGCCCTCTTGGCAAAAAGCCAAAACTAGAAAAAACATTTGAACAATCCACTGAAGCCCCAGGCTCTTCTCTTCTTTTCCAACTTGGAGGAACCCAAGAAAGAAGATCCCGAAAAGCAGACTTAATTGTGGAATGAGCAATTGGTAATTATTCACTTCATCACACCCCAATTTTGTCCAAGTACTTGGGTAAGAATTTCAGGAAAGTATTTCGCGCCTGCAAGTAAGCCGGCTCCGGCAATAGTAATCGAAAGCGCCAGGCTATTTCTCCACGTCCACGCAGTAATCTCTCCTCGCTTTTTTGTCTGTGTTTGCTGTCAACTTAGCTGGTCAGCGATATCGGAGAGGTCTGTCATCTCTGGCGGTTCTTTTTATTTCCCAGGCCCTTATGACTAAAAATCTGGGACAAATTATCGTTCTCCTTGCGTTGGCAGATACCTTTTTGGGTGTCGAGCTTTTTCTCTCGTCAAAAATTGAAGAAAAAAATAAGGCAGTCCAAAGCCTCTATCAATCCGCACTCTCACTTTTGCCTTCAGCTCTTGGGCTGCTATTGCGCCTTGACGGAAACCCCCTCATCGCTTGCGTCGCGGCCACGATCGTCTTACGTCTTTATTCGTGGCCCGTAAGTCATTGGATTGTTGAAATCAGTGGCGACAACAAAATGTTTCCGACCTTTATCGGAATTGTTTCAAGTTTCGCTCTTTGGCACATCCAAGAATTTCCGCAGCCTGAACTTTGGTCCTTGGTTTGGTTGAGCTTGGCGGTATTATTTAGCCTTGGTTCTAAGTACACCGAGATGTATGCCTCTTTGTCGTTGGGGCTTTTTTCTCTCTC
>Ga0206873_1093_pt2 | contig 12590 bp, 10 predicted proteins | sample Alteio_BWOrgCont_11_FD_152631 | JGI IMG/M metagenome (GOLD analysis project Ga0206873, IMG submission 152631) | Enriched cells from forest soil in Barre Woods Harvard Forest LTER site, Petersham, Massachusetts, United States -... | ecosystem: Environmental > Terrestrial > Soil > Temperate forest >...
ACATGAGTAATCAACCACAAGGAATTTATCTCTATAGAGTAATTACAAATAACGGAGAGCTAATTGGAGAAGGAAAGATAATAGTTCAGAGATAGTTACTTAGCCCCAAACCCCCAAAGGGCTTTGAAGATGCCGTCATTGCGAGGCTCTGCGAAGCAATCTCATAAAATTCGGGTATTATAGGGGTAAGATTGCCCGCCCGGATGAACCGTTCGGACGGGCTTCTCTCGCCTAAGGCAAGATCGCAATGACGATTCGCACCCTCATATTAGGCGTTTGGGGCTGACAAGTACAAACTGAGCCACTACTGATTATTCAGAAATAAGGGTCAGAATGAATTTATTTCCGTAATATTGCACAATATACTTGCAGAAGTACCCAAAATAATATTCAAAGATACGTACTCCCCCTTCCTCCCATGCTTCCGCCGAAGCGGGGATAAAGGAGGGGGCGAGTACTTTTTTAGAAGTAACATATTTTTTATACTTGCCGTCTGCTTTAGCTGAACCAGGACCGCTTTAACTATTGACGATGTATAATCACCGGTATCCGTTAAGATAAAACTTATAATGCAACAAATCGTACTTTTGTAACCTCACCAAATAAAAAATATTTCAGTAAAACTAACCGGTCACAAATTGTGACCGGTTCTAAAAGCCACCTATAGAATGAAAGTCATGCTTCCGATAAATAGTTTAGAGAATCTAATTTTTGAATTCAGAGGCATAAAAGTAATGATTGATACAGATCTCGCAGCCCTTTATGAAACTGAAACAAAGAAATTAAAGCAACAGATAAATAGAAATAGAGACCGCTTTCCCGAAGATTTTATGTTTGAACTGACTAAGGAGGAAAAGCAACAGCTACTATCGCTTGCGCCGAGATTATCAAACCTTAAACACTCATCCACGGCTCCAATGGTATTTACCGAACAAGGAGTAGCCATGCTTTCTTCTGTTTTAAATTCCAAAAGGGCAGTAAAAATAAACATAGAAATTATGAGAGCTTTTACCAGATATAGGTCAATATTAATAGAGAATACAGTGCTAAAGGAAGATTTGAAGGTGTTGGATGAGAAGTTGAATAAAGTATTTAAATACTTGTTAGACCGGATAGATGCTTTAACTCCTCATTATACTGATAGAAAAAAAATCGGGTATCGCAGGTCTGACGAAAAATGATCGATAATTAATAGTTTATTTTTGTCTTTATCAAACCACATAATTTCCCCATGAAAAAACACCTCTGCAAACTAATCGCGCTTTGTCTCCCGGCTCTTTCTGCATATTCACAAGCTATTGCACAAACACCTGCTGCTCCTGCCAAAACAGAGAATAAAACAACGATTGATACTGTAATTGTACGGCTCAACAACAAATTATATTATGCCGTAACGGAAAATAAACAGTGGAGGATAAATAATGGCAAGGTTACTTTTTCCACTTACAACGCTAACGACACCCTGCCTGATATCGACCTGGATTATGTATCCAGCAAACCTTCGCTGGTAAAGCGATTCAGGAAAGGAGATACCATACAAAATTGCCTGTTTGGCGAAATAAAACTGAGCTTTTCCGACTTCATGGATGAAACACAAAAGAAAAATGGCGTACACAACGTATGCAGCCGCAAGCTCGTTTTCCTCAATTGTGTTTTTAACCGCATACTTGCCGATACCACCGAAGAACTTTACGAAGACGATTCGAAACAGAAAAAGAAACTGCTGTTCAAGCAAGATTTGATGTTTATCAATTGCAACTTTGCTAAAGGGCTTGAAATGTCGGACTGCATCTTTCAAAAGAAATTTTTCCTTACCGGGCAAATTACCTGCAACCTCCCTTCCTCCATTGATAATTGCGAGTTTGACGACCTCTGTTATATATTCAGCGCACCCGATTACAACAAGGGAAATTCATATTTGAAAATACATTCGTGTACATTTAATGAGCCTTGTATATTTTCGGTAGTTGATAACGAACAAAGCCACATCACTATTGAAAGATGCAAATTTAATAGCGTGTTTTCCCTTGGCAAAAGCATATCGCAGAATATTTTTAAAAGATTTCATGCCAATTATAATAGCTCAGGATATGTGCAGCACATCTACAACTATGGAACATACTATGCCAATTTTCTTAAAAATAAATATAATAAAGAATATTATATAAACGATGATACCATACAGGCATTTATGCCCAACAACCATCTTATTTACAATGTTACACTGGCTCATTGCAAGGCTAAAATAGTTGACGTTGCCAATGCAGGCATGATGGACTGTTCACTCGAAGATGTTTCCATCCTTAAATGCATTGATGTTACGGGTTCTACATTTACCTATTCCACCACCTTCACCGGCAAGCAGGCGCTGGAAGATGTGAACTTCCCCAATAACAACTGTATTATTTATGCATCCTACAAAACCTTTTCCCCCGAGGCTTTCAAGCTGAATATTTATTTAGAGAAAATACAAATTCATCCGCTGGTGCATAATTATTTCGATTCCACTTCTGATTTTATGCAGGATAATTCCAACTTCTTTAACATGGTAAAAGATTATTCCGCTAAAAAATTCACGAACGAAGATATGGTAACCACGCTGAAAGCCCGCTACCAGCATGAGCAGGCAGCATGGGAAAGAAGCTACTACGCTGCACATATAATGCATAGTAAAGGAGTTGGTGATTTTATAGGCAGCCTTTTCCAATGGTCTCTCGCCTGGTTCCTCGAAATCACGGTATCGACAGGCTACAGAGGAGAATGGAAGTTTGCAATATGGGTGGTGTTTTTAATTATGCTTTTCAGTTCCATTTACTTTTTACGGCATAGAGAGGCAGTGATTGATTATCTCAACTCCAAGTTTAATAAGATGGATGATGGGGAAATTGAAAAATTCCAAACCCTGAAAGTGTATGGTCCTTTTAGCGGGTTCCGCGACTTTGCCCGCTGCTTCTGGTTTAGCTGCATGGTGTTTGTCGACCCGCGTTTGCCTGTCAGCTTTTTCAACCTCCGTGTAGGCTTATTCGGCCTGGTGCTTACTGAGTGGCTCTGCGGCATAACAGCCATCATTCTTTTCCTCGTTTTCCTCGCCAGCAACTATCCTTTCATCCATAGTTTGATTGGGATATAAATCAGGGAAAGGAGAAAGGAGAAAGGGAAAAGGTAAAAGGAGAGTGAAGAATTAAAAAACATTTACCTTGTGCTCTGCTAAACCTTAGTAGAAGAAACAATATCAGCAACCATATTACCTTATTAAATAAGTGGAGGAGGTTTTAAACACCAATCTTTTTAAGCACAAAATTTTTAATATTTATGGCAATTTTTAAGGCTTTCTTTGTTTCTTCCATACTCGGTTCATACCAATCATCAGGATAGCGGATTTCCGTTGCATAATCGGTAAGGATGTCAGCGTCGTCAATTATTTCCTCAAATGATTTGTCAATAGTCAGGCACAGATTAATAATCGTAACCAAGTTATGGCTTTTGGGAAAATCAACCTGATGAAAAACCAGAAATGATTTTAAATACTTCTCGGCTGCTTGCTGACAGTGAAAGCAAATAGTATCTGTTAAAACCCTATGCGCTTCCAACCCTTGTTCTGCTGCTGTCAAATCTCTTTCTGCAAGATTGTGCCATTGTTCTACGGCTTTTACTATTTTATCTTGCCGCTTCATACAACATCTTACCATATTTGGCGGCAGGATAGGCAATGGTTCCTATAATATCTCTCCATTCCTCAAATTCATGGTTTGTTTTAACAATAACATCAACAGGAAAAGTCAAATCTCTTAAGTATCGCCTCACTTTCCGGTTCCGCTCCAATTTGGGCGATGTATCATCTTTAATAATCAGTAAATCCAAATCACTGTCCTTATCAGGAACGCCATAGGCATAAGAGCCGAACAAAATTATTTTGTCGGGATGATAGTTTTCAGCAATTCGCTTTATAACCTCATTAATTTGCTTTTCACTAATCATAATGATGATTTATCTTCCATTTACAAATGTACTATCTTTAATTGAATATATGATTCCATTAAACCTTAGTAGAAGAAACAATATCAGCAATCCCGATAGCTATCGGGATAACCTTATTATCAAAATAAGCGATGAAATAAGGTAATAAGGTATTTAGTTAGTAGATTTATATCCCTTTCTACTAAGGTTGAAAAAGCACAAAGATTCAAGTATCATCATTTTTCACTTTCACCTTTTACCTTTCCACTTTTAACTCATTTCCCTCTTCCCAAAAAATTTATATTTTTGCAGCCCTTAATCAATAAATTAGTAATATAATGTCATTGAAAAAAATTGAACAACTACTTGGTAAAGATGCTGATAGTCTTTTGAATCACAAGAGCAAAACCATATCTAAAGATATGCTCCATCTCCCCGGACCGGGTTTTATTGACCAAACCTTTGCCCTGAGCAACCGTAACCCACAGGTATTAAGGAATCTGCAAGCTATTTACGGGCATGGCAGACTGGCAAATACAGGCTATGTATCTATCCTTCCCGTAGACCAGGGCATAGAGCACTCCGCCGGAGCCTCTTTCGCGCCCAACCCCATTTATTTTGATTCTGAAAATATTGTGAAGCTCGCTATCGAAGGGGGTTGTAATGCAGTAGCTTCTACTTATGGAGTGCTGGCTTCCGTATCGAGAAAATTTGCGCATAAAATTCCTTTTATAGTAAAGATTAACCATAACGAGCTCCTCACCTATCCCAATAAATTCGACCAGGTGCTATATGGTACCGTTGAAAGCGCTTGGGATTTGGGTGCAGCAGCCGTAGGAGCCACCATCTATTTCGGCTCGGAAGAAGCTACCCGCCAGATAAAAGAAATTGCGGAAGCTTTTGAATACGCCCACGAGTTGGGTATGGCGACAATACTATGGTGCTATCTTCGCAACAATGCTTTCAAAAAAGATGGCGTTGATTACCATGCCGCGGCAGATTTAACCGGGCAGGCAAACCACCTTGGCGTTACCATACAGGCAGACATCATCAAACAAAAGCTACCTACCAACAACGGCGGATATAATGCCATTAAGTTTGGCAAAACCAGTCCTTTGGTATATGAAAAACTAACTACTGACCACCCTATTGACCTTTGCCGCTACCAGGTAGCTAACTGCTACATGGGTAGGATTGGACTTATTAACTCAGGCGGAGAATCGAAAGGAGAGAAAAAGGATTTGGAAGAAGCAGCAGCCACAGCGGTAATTAACAAGCGTGCCGGCGGACAAGGACTTATTTCAGGAAGAAAAGCATTCCAGAAACCGATGAAAGATGGCATAGAACTTTTAAATACCGTGCAAGATGTGTATCTTGCGAAAGAAATAGATATAGCGTAAATAGTTATAAGTTATGAGTTATAAGTTATGACCGATAGGACTTACCTATTTTATTATGAAAAAAGAAGGTATATTAAAAATTAAAAGCTTTGATTTTGCAGTCAGGATTACGAAGCTTTATAAATATATACTTGAAAACAAGCAGGAATATGTATTGACTAAGCAAATGTTAAGAAGCGGAACAGCCATTGGCGCCTTAGTAAGAGAAGCACAGAATGCTGAAAGCACAGCAGATTTTATCCATAAACTTGCAATCGCACAAAAGGAATGCGATGAAACGATGTATTGGCTTGAATTATTACAAAAAACGGATTATATCAATAAAAAGGAATTTGAGTCTATAAATAAAGATGCCCTAGAATTATTAAAAATGTTACGAAGCGCATCTATAACCACAAAAAAGAGTCAAAGGTCATAATTTATAACTCATAACTCATAACTTATAACTAAGTAAAAATGTCTGACAGCTGGTTTCAACGGATAAAAGAAGGCATCACTACCTCTACCAGGGAAAAAAAAGAAACCCCTGAAGGACTTTGGTATAAATGCCCTTCGTGTAAAAAGATAATTCCTTCGGAAGAGCATTTGGCAAACAGCTTTGTATGCCCCACCTGCGACTATCATGAGCGCATTGGCTCTGTGGAATATTTCTATTTGTTGTTTGACAATAATAAATTCACCGAGCTTAATGCCGGCATCCTTCCGGCTGACCCCCTGGGTTTTGTGGATACCAAAAAATACGATGAGCGGCTGAAAGCCACGCAGGAAAACACCATGCTCACCGACGCCATACGCACGGCTACCGGGCGCATGAACAAACAAAATGTAGTGATAGCCTGTATGGATTTTACTTTCATTGGCGGCTCCATGGGTTCGGTGGTAGGTGAAAAAATTGCACGCTCCATAGATTATTGTATAGAACATAAACTACCTTTCATACTTATCTCCAAGTCTGGCGGGGCGCGGATGATGGAAGCGGCTTTCTCGCTTATGCAAATGGCTAAAACATCTGCCAAGCTCACCTTGCTCTCCGATGCCAAGTTGCCTTATATATCTCTTCTTACCGACCCTACAACGGGTGGCGTTACAGCTTCCTACGCTATGCTCGGCGATTTTAACATTGCTGAACCCGGCGCCCTTATTGGCTTTGCAGGCCCGCGCGTAGTGAAAGAAACTATTAAGAAAGATCTGCCTAAAGGCTTTCAAACCTCCGAGTTCCTGCTGGAACATGGCTTCCTCGATGCCATTGTAAACCGTAAAGAGATGAAAGAAAAGCTAAGCCTGTTAATAGCGCTGCTTATGAACGAAACGAAAGAGGCTTCGTAAAAAAATAATTATCTTTGTATTTCAAACTTTCTTTATGCGCAACTTTCAAAATATCCTCAAATTAAGTGCTGCTGAAAGGCTTTTGCTGATTGAAGAACTTTGGAATAGTATTCCTTCCGGCGAAATCGGAGTAAAAGATTCCCATAAGAAAGAACTAGATAAAAGGTTAGCCCGTATGAAAAGGGGTGAAACCCGATTTTTCACCTGGGATGAAGTGAAAAAGAACCTGCATAAATAAAATGATGTCAAGCCCTGTGTGATTGTCATTCTGAGTGAAGCGAAGAATCTCAACTATACCGGAGATGTTTCGCCCCGCTCAATATGACAAATTCCCACTACGGTAATATAAGTAAAGTGGTTTCGTAAAATTATTTCCCCTATAACTCATACCCCACACCCAGGGTTAAATTAGCAATACCTATTCCGAAACCGGCAATACTATCACCCCCTGAATAGGGCAAAGTTCCCAAATTGCCGGTTACTAAAACATTTCCACTCATATCTGTCAATTGATATCCCGAATTGATAACAGCCCTGGACATTTCAATATCAGCCATAGCTCTAATAAAAAAACGATGTGAAATTTTCACATCCATATGCGCACCCATTTCAAAATCAAAACCAATATCCTGGTTTGAGCCAATATACAAATTACAATTTTCATTATTGGATCCACCAACATCCGTTTGAGCAATTCCCTGGACAGCCGGAATCTCTGAGGTCATTTCACCAATCATCATACTTATACCAAACGAAACAGTACCGCTTTGCCAACTTTTAGTAACTCCGATTAAAGCGGAAGTAATAGTATAATTGTACGTACCCACCGCATTTACATTATTTACAAGTATATTTTCGTTACCGTTATTAGTATATGTGTTCTGAAGATAAAAAGCAGCATTCTGGTTCATATATCCTGTTGCATCGAAACCGTGATTAAAATACGAGAACTTGCCTGTTACTTCCCATCCCTGGTTAAAAACTAAACCGCCGGTTAAAGAAACTGTATAGCCATGAGAAGCATATCCCTGGTATTGATATTCGTCATATCCTACATATTGTGTACCGTATACATCGGTACCATAATCGTAAAAAGGCAAGCTTCCTCCCCCTGAAACAAGAAGGTAAGGCTTACATACTATTTTAACCCCTGAAACATTTTTTTTATATTCTGATATAGTATCGGCCCTGCCGGAGAGGGTATACCTGACACCGTCTTTATACTTGATATAATTCACTTTTGAAGGGCTAATCGACCTTTGAGAATCGGAAGGAGGAATGGAATAAACTATTTGTTCATCGGCAGAAATAATCTTAACACCCATCTTGCTACCATCCCGCAAATAAAGGGTGTCCTGCGCCCTGCAAAATGGAGTACAACAGATTATAAAGATAAAAAAAGGGATGAGTTTTTTCATTAAAACTTCTGAGGGTTGAAATACAAATATAACATTCATCTTTATTGAAAAAACATAATAGTACAAAGTATAAATTTCTTTATTATAGAGATTCCTCACTTCGCTTTGCTCCGTTCGGAATGACAGGGTCAGTAGGGTATTTGGGGGGAGGCAGGGTGCGGGCTTTGCCCGCACCCTGCCTCTTGTCCTCTCCTATATGTTGTTGTCATTCCGATCCTGTCTCGCCTTAGGCAAGACGGGAGAGGAATCTCTGCCACTATTGGGATGTAGTTTCTCTCCCAGCAGAAAATTTATATTTTACTATATTTTACGTTTTATACGTTTTCAATGGTATGTAAAAAGTGTTGTTTTACGGCCTTAATGTCAGATATTCAGGTGTTTATATATTTTACACTCTTGAAATATTAAAATATATATTTGATATAGTTTATTTTCATAGATTTGCTTTCTCTAATAACCGGTATTATCCTATTCCTAACTAATCCCCTGTACTTATTTTGAAACAAAAAATGACGCCTTTTAAAAAGACACTCTCTTACCTGCATTCCCCTACAGCCTATGGAATTTTATCGCTGATATTTTTATCAAATGCCGTTTGTTCAGGGCAAACCGCAACTTTCCACTGGAATGGAACACACAACTATTACGATGGAACCATTCAACAATGGACAGTACCGGCCTGCGTTAATACTATTACCGTTACGGCAGTGGGAGGTTCAGGTGGTTTAAGCCCTACTCACAATGAAGCGGGAGGACTGGCTGCCAGCCTTACAGGCACTCTTACCGTTACTCCCGGTGACATATTGGATATACTGGTAGCCGGGCAGGGTGATAACAACAATGGTGATGATGGCGCCGGAGGGGGTGGCGGTACTTTTATATGGGATGCTACTACCAATACATTACTTGTGGTTGCCGGAGGCGGCGGTGGCGGTGGCGCTTATTCAGGCACACCTCAAATTGCCGGACCGGGGGCTAATGCCCAGGATACGAATACTTCCGCTGCAAGTCTTGAAGCCGCTACCTTTAGTAACAATACCGATGGAACCTGCTCTGCCGGCGGTACCGGTGGTGGCGCCAATAGCGGCGGACAAGCCGGAATAACAACAGAAGGCGGTGGAACAAATACATCATTTGGCGGCCCCGCATGCGGAGGAGCAGGGTGGGGAGAAAATGGCTTTAATGTAGGAACAGGAGGTTCTTATTATTATACTCCCGGATATGGAGTTTACCCGCAGAGCGCGACTACCCCCGGATATGGTGGGATTCCCTATGGTTCAGACCCCGATTATGGAGGCTTTGGAGGAGGAGCAGGTGGAGGATTTAATGGCGGCGGCGGCGGCGGCGGATATAACGGCGGCGGCGGCGGTAACGGACAGGCCAGTAATAATGCGGGCTGGGGCGGCGGCGGCGGCGGCTCCTATTTTAATGGCACTACCGCAACATCTGCCACATTGGGAACAGCAAGTACTAACGGTTCTGTTACTATACAATGGGTAACGGGTAACGGAACTCCGCCAACGGCAGCTATAAGCAATAGTACGGAAGTAAGCTGCAATGGAGACAATAGCGGCACTGCCACAGCAACAGCAACCTCGGGAACATCGCCATTCTCATACTCCTGGGCTCCTGCCGGAGGCCTTAATAGTACAGCCACAGGGCTAACAGCAGGAACTTATACGGTAACCTTATCGAATGGATGTGGTTCGGCAACAGCGGCGGTAACCATCACCGAGCCCAGCCAACTTATAGCGGCAACTCCCTCGGCTACAAACATAGTATGCGACGGAGGCAACACCGGCTCTGCAACAGAAACGGCAAGCGGAGGCACCTCGCCTTATACCTATTCATGGTCGTTAAATGCAGGTTCGCAAGCCACATCAACAGCCACAGGACTAAGCGCGGGTACATACACCGTAACGGTGACAGATAACAACGTGTGTGCCACCAACGCAACGGTTACTCTCACCCAGCCGGGAAATACTATTTCAGTATCGGTAACTCCTTCCACCACTATTTGCGCGGGCAGCGCGGTAACTATTACAGCTACGGGCGGCACAAGCTACCAGTGGGGCAGTACTGCTTCTAATTCTACTGCAGCCTCTGTTACTGAAAATCCTATCGCTAATACCACCTATAGTGTGGTTATAGGCAATAGCCCATGCCCCAATGTAGATACGAGCATCAGCATTACAGTTAACCAGTTGCCTGTTGTAACAATAAGCCCCGATACAGTAGTATCTGTTTGTATAGGAAATACTGTAACGTTAACTGCAACCGGAGGCAATACCTATTCATGGACGAATGGAAAAACTATCGTATCCACATCAGGCAGCTATACGGTGACACCCTCTTCCTCCGCAGTATACACGGTAACAGCTACCGGCACCGGGGGATGCACAGCAAGTAAAACCATAACCTTAACCGTTAACCCGCTTCCCGTAGCAAACTTTCATCCCAATCCTGATACCGTTGATGTAGCCGGAGTTGTAAACTTTGTGAACCTTACAACGGGTAAAAACACGTATTACTGGAACCTGGGAGATGGTTCAACAGCTACGGATAGCGCGGTGTCTCATCAATATAACGAGGCGGGAGTAGAGGTTGTGACCATGCGTGTAACTAATTCTTTCAATTGTCGCGATAGCATTACAGAGGATGTGTTTGTGAAAGAAGTAATAAAAGTGCCTAATGTATTCACACCTAACGGAGATAATATAGATGATGAATTTGTTGTTATTGCACCGGGCATGGAGACATACGATATACAAATATTCGACCGCTGGGGAAAAAAGGTATTTGAATCACAATCGCCCGCTATTAGCTGGACAGGAAAGGATGCTTCGGGTGAATTGGAATCGGATGGAACCTATTATTATGCTCTCCGCACTACAGATTATACAGGCAAAAGCTATAACCTTAACGGCTATCTCCAATTGATAGCGGGAAAGTAGGGTTTTGCATTTAACTTTTTGTTTTAATTAGTTCAATCAGGGCTAAAGCCCTTTACCAAGCAGTCCCTTAACCCCAGACTTAAGTCTGGGGTTATAGCATACTATAGATATCGGCTTTAGCCCTGATGGGAGTAATTTGGCAAAATTCGTGAATGGGAAGTGTTATGCAAATACTCACCCCTTCCATTCCCCTCTCTACGGGTAGAGAGGGGTAGGGGGTGAGTAATATGCCTGAAAACCAATCAACTACACAGCCCTATTTCCATCTTATCTTTCTATCAATGCCTCATAGATTTTTAATTCTTGCTAATTGTCATAATTTTTACTAATCTTGCGTAACATTTCGCGTAGACCTGCTGCCTGTAATGTGCTATTTATTAGGAATTTAATTAGTAAAACTGTTAAACATTTATATAAGATATTATGAAAAAAATCAACGTATTATTATTTGCTTTGTTCTGTTTTGGAACGGGAGCCTATGCCACTACCCCTACTCTCTCCAATGGCAAAGGCAATGGAACTACTTCCAGCGAAGCCCCCTGTAACTTAGTAGTTACGCCCGTTATAACCAATTCCTTAAACTGTAACGGAAACACCAACGGGGCCATTGTAGCCACTTTAACCGGAGGCGCTGCTCCCTATACCTACAGCTGGAGCCCGAGTGTAACCACTACATCCACTGCTACGGGGCTTTCTGCAGGAACTTATACCGTAAGCGTTACCGATAATAACGGTTGCAACAGCACCGGCTCCATAACCCTTACCCAGCCTGCTATCCTCAGGGACAGCGCTGCAAGCATTACCTACCCTGCATGCAACGGGGGAACAGGCAGCGCGACTATAGGCGTAAAAGGTGGCACAGTTCCTTATACCTACAGATGGCAAACGAGAATAAGCACTACGGCTACCGCCACGGGGCTTGCTATACGCACTTATACCATAGGAGTGACTGATAACAATGGCTGTACAGGCTCTACTATTACCATAAATATCACACAACCCAATGCTATTCGTGATACCATAGTAACCGCATCTAATATTACCTGCAACGGTGCAAACAATGGCGCTATTACAATAGGAGTAAAATACGGAACTTCCCCTTACACCTATTCCTGGACTCCCAACGTAAGTGCTTCACACAGCGCTTCCAATCTTTCTGCCGGAACTTATTCCATCACTGTAACTGATAAAAATGGTTGCACCGGAACTACAGCGTCTTATACCATCACTCAACCCGGCGTGTTAATAGTTACTCCTACTATAACTAACGCCTTACTCTGTAACGGAAACACCAACGGAGCCATTATGGCAACCTTAACCGGGGGCACGTCGCCTTATACCTATAGCTGGTCGAATGGAGCTTCCACCTCAACTGCCACAGGGCTTACTGACGGAACATACAGCGTAACCGTTGTCGATAATCACGGTTGTAACAATACCGGTTCTGTAACCCTTACCCAACCTGCTGCACTCAGGGATAGTGCTGCGAGCGTCACCTATCCTGTATGCAACGGGGGAACAGGCAGCGCGACTAT
>Ga0206873_1287_pt1 | contig 12551 bp, 11 predicted proteins | sample Alteio_BWOrgCont_11_FD_152631 | JGI IMG/M metagenome (GOLD analysis project Ga0206873, IMG submission 152631) | Enriched cells from forest soil in Barre Woods Harvard Forest LTER site, Petersham, Massachusetts, United States -... | ecosystem: Environmental > Terrestrial > Soil > Temperate forest >...
TGGAGTACCACTCCGTCCTCGTCTTCACCCGCACCAAGCGCGACGCCGACCACATCGCCGAATGGCTCCAAGCCCACGACCACCCCGTCGCCGTGATGCACGCCGACCGCTCCCAGTCCGAGCGCACGGCGGCCCTCGCGGGCTTTAAAAAAGGCGACTTCGACATCCTTGTCGCCACCGACATCGCAGCCCGCGGCCTCGACATCGCCGGCATCTCCCATGTCATCAACTACAACGTGCCCCAGCACGCGGAGGACTACGTCCACCGCATTGGCCGCACGGGACGCGCCCTGCGCGAAGGGGAGGCCTTCACGCTCTTCTCCTCCGACGAAACGACCTACCTGCACGCCATCGAGAAGTTTATTGGCCGCGCCATCGCCCGCCGCAAGCTCGACACCTTCCCCTACCGGACCGAGCCCGACCTCAACTCCGTCCCCCCGCCCCCGCCCAAACGCCGCAACCGCGGCTACGCGAACCCCCATAATCAGAAGTTTTCGCGGAGGTAACGCTCCGTCGATTTTCCTTCTTTTCAAAACGCATCCGCTTTCGGATGCGTTTTTTTGTGTCCATCGGCGCTCTCCCGCGAAATAATTCGCCATGCTCTTCTACGTTTCCCTCGCCCTGGAGGTCGTCATCGTCTGCTTCGGCCTGCACATGTGCATCGCCCGCCGCCGCCCGCTCGGCGCGGCCATCGCCTTTTCCTTCGTCCTCTACATTCTCTTCAACCTCATCAAAACCTTCCAGTGGAACGTCCCCGCCGAAGCCCAGGACGGCATCTTCTTCGTCGCCACCCTGACCATCTTCCTCGTCGTCGTTGCGCTCGACCGGCGGCAAGCCTAAGCCCACCCCTCACTTCAGCATATTCGCCAGGGGTTCCTGGACGGCTTCGCCCCAGATTTCATAGCCCTTTTCTTGCGGGTGCAGCTTGTCGGGCAGGAAGGCGCCCGGCAGAAACACGCCGTTTTCGTCGAGGAATTTCGAGCCGATATCCAGGTAAAAGACGTGCTGCTGGTCATCGAGCTTGGCGATGATTTTGTTGATATCGGCGATTTTCGCGCGGACCGGGTCGCCGGGGTCGCCGCGGGGGAAAACACCCAAAAGCAGGATTTTGGCGTTGGGGAAATCCTTGTGCATTTCGAGGACAATCGCCCCGATGCCCTCGGCCACTTCCGGCGCGGTGTTGTTGGCATCGTTGGTGCCGATCATCAGCATGATGGCCTTGGGTTGGAAGCCCTGGCCCTCGCCGTTTTGCAAACCCCACAGGATTTGTTCCGTGCGTTCCCCGGCGACCGCGAAGTTGGCGGTCTTGATGTTGCCGAAATATTTCGCGAAGGCGTCCTTGCCGTTCCGTGTCCACCAGTCGGTGATTGAGTCGCCATCGAGCAGCAGGTCGATGTTGCCCTGTTTGGCCAGCTCGACGAAGCCCGCGTGCCGGGGGCTGCGGGGATAGGGCATGATGGCGGTGTTGGGCCGCGGCGGCTGCACCACGATCAACCCCGGATACTTGTCAGCCAGCGGCTTGATGGTGGGGTCGGAGGTGAGAAATTTTTGCAGGGCGTCATTGGCCTGCACCAGCTCGGCGGGCGTCGGCCGTGGAAACGCCACCTCGGGCGGCACCGGCGCGGGTGGCCCGGCCTGAGGCCTGCCCCGGCCCATATTCTGGGCGGGAGGAGCGGCGGGTGGCGATACAGCCGGAGCCACCGCAGGCGGCGGCGGGGGCGAGACGGGCGGGTTAGCCGGGGCATTTTGAGCCCGGACAAAACCGACGGTGCAAGCGAGCGCACCAAGCACGGCCAACCGACGCAGACTGACGAGACAGGGGGTATTCATTGGGGTAGGGTATGAGAACTGTCCACCAAACCGGGGCGCGCTGAGGCAAACAAGTCTGTACTGAGAGGTCAATTTACATTTCGCCCGCGTGGTGGTACCGTTAAAGTTAAAGAAGAGGACGCGACGGAGCGCGTCCCTCCATCAGGAGGGCAAATTATACCACCGCCTTCGCCCGAGCCAGGTCGTTCACCTCAATAAAACACCCGCTCCAAAAACAACCCCACGGCCGGCGCCGTCTCCACCACGTGCGTCCGCCGCGCCTCCTTGAGCATCCGCGCCAGGTCCGCGGGCGTCAATTTTCCGACACCCACGCCCACCAGCGCACCCGTCAGCCCCCGCGCCATTTTGTAGAGAAATCCGCTGCCCTCCAGCACCACGTCCACGCGCCGCCCGCGCTGCACCACGTCCAGCCGCCGCAGGGTCTTGACCGGGTTCTCCTCGTCGTCCGTCCCGCTGGCAAAGGCCGTGAAGTCGTGCTTTCCCACCAGCAATTTCGCCCCCGCCCGCATCGCCGCCACGTCGAGTTTCCGCTTTCCCAGCGACCAGCAGTACCGCCGTTCGAACGGCGACGCCTCCCCCAAATACAACCGGTAGCGGTACCGTTTCCCCTTCGCTTGGAACCGCGCGTGAAAATCCTCCTTCGCCCGCCGCACCGAGGTCACCTGCAAACCCCGCGGCAGCCCCGTGCGCAACGCCCGCGCCAGGCTCTCCACCGGGTGGGCCCACTCCGCATCGAAATGAAACACTTGCGCCCGCGCATGCACCCCGGAGTCCGTCCGTCCGCTGCCGTGGATCCGCACGGGCCGCTCGAAAATCTCCCCCAGGCGCTTCTCGAGGAAATCCTGCACCGTTCCCCCGCCCTTCTGGCTCTGCCAGCCCAGGAAGTCCCCGCCGTCATACGCGCACGTCGCCCGCCACCGCGGCGCCGCTTTTTTGTTGTCCTGGGCCCGCTCCACAAATGCTCCTCAATTTAATGAAAGAAAATCCTCGGCGTTGGCCCAAAGTTCTTAATCTGCGCCAATCTGCGAAATCTGCGGTTCCTGCTTACTTACTTCAAAAACGAGCACACATACTCGCACACGCCCTCGGCGACCGTGATCTGGAAGCCCGACCGCCCCGGCACCTCAAACAGCGTGCCCGGCCCATACTCCCGCACGTCCTTCGCCCCGTCGAGTTGCACCTTGCACGACCCGGCCACAATCTCCATGCGCTCGGCCAAATCCGTGCCGAAGTGGTACGACCCCGGGTAGATCAGCCCCAGCGTCTTCTTGTCCCCGCTTGAGAGGATTACCGTGTGACTCGCCACCTTTCCGTCAAAATACAGGTTCGCCTTGGTCAGAACCTTGACCTTGGCAAATTCCTTCGGCACCGCGCCCACTCCGCCTAAAACATTGCTCATGCCCATTCCCTACCCCTTCCGCCCCGCTCCTGGCAAGCGGCGAGTTCGGCTTCGCCTCTCGGGCCTCACGGTAGTGGTGCAATTTGAATCAAAAAGAGCGGACGCCTCGGAGAGGCGTCCCTACCTTGGAATGGCAAATTGCACGACCACCCATGCACGGCAAGCTTGACTTGGCTGCACATCTGGCAATTATCTCCATTTTTCCACCTATCATGGCAGACAAAAAGGACAAGTGGGCCGACAACGTCGCCGGCAAGTTTTACGTCGATCAGCAATGCATTGACTGTGACTTGTGCCGCGAAACCGCGCCCGGGTTTTTCACCCGCCACGACGACGGAGGCTATTCCTTCGTCCACAAACAGCCCACCACACCCGAGGAAATCGAGCAGTGCATGGAGGCCCTGGAAGGCTGCCCGGTCGAGGCCATCGGCTCCGATGGTGATGAAGCGGCGAGTTAGGCCACGGCATTCGGCCTGCGGAAAATTCGCGCCCAAGCTACCTGAAGCCAAGGTATAATTGCCTTAAAAAGAACGGATCCTACCGAGGCGGGAGAGAGGCGTCCGTAGCTTGGATCCCCTGCCCCGAAAGGGCAAACCGCGCCATCACCAGCCTGCCGCCTGGCTTGATTTTTCCAGCAAAAAGGGGAGGCCGCATACGCAGCCTCCCCTTTTTTGCGAGTGAACCTTGGCCAGTCTCCTAGTAGCGAACCGCTGCCGAGATCGAAATCAGGTTGATGTTATACGAAGCCGCATTAAATGGCACGTTCGACTGATTGATAAAATACGAGTACCCGGCAGTCAACGTCAGGTACGAAGTCGGGGTCCAATTCACCGCGACGCCACTGTTGTAACTGGTGTCCGCGCGCGGCGTCCCGATATACTGCGAGTACGACCAACCCAGTGCCGTCGCGTCAAAGGAGACGAAATCCGAGTAGGCGTAATGGCCGGAAAGCGCCATGCTGGTGACTTGGATGTTTTGGCCCTGAGCGCCGGTCTGGAAGTTGCGCTGGCCATTCAGGAAGGCCGAAAGCTTCGGGCTATAGTCATATTGCAACTTCACGCCATAAGCCAAACTGGTCTGATTGGTGGGCGCCACCGTGACGCCGACACCGTCAGAAGCGCTAACGTGGTTCAAGTCCACACCCAAATTGACGCTGCCGGTCAGCTTTTCCCACTGCTTGATGCGCGCGGTCGCACCGACGAAATTGTCGTAACGCATGACGCCCTGGCTCACGGGAGCGGAGGAATTGCTCGGGTCGGAATAGTTGAGGTAGTACGCCAGGCCCAAATCCAGTTTCGGCGAATACGAGTAATAGAAATTCGCCGGGACGTAGTAGTTCGTGTCGTTCTGGTAGGCTTTGCCCACTTGACCCTGGTAATCGGTTTGCGTGAATTGGAAGCCGAGGTCGGAGTCGAACTTCGGCGAAATCTCGTAGTGCAACTTCGTGCCCGCATTATACACATAGGACTCGAGGATCGTCGAGACTGCCACGCCCGGCACAATGGTGCTCGGGGTGTTCGTGTAATTCTGCACGAAGGAGAAGTTTGCATCGACCGTCAGCGACCCCTGCACATGCGAACCGGTCAAATAAAAATTGGCCAAATGGTTATCCAACGAAGTGTTGTGCAAATACCACAACAGGTTTTCCTGGAACTTGACCGACACCGTCGTGGCTGTGTTGCGTCCGTAATCCAATTCCAATCCGGGCGTCACCGTCAAGATGTAGTCAGACTTCGACTGACCCGTCGCCGGCGCCGGCGCGGACAAGACATTCGAGTTGTATTGACCTTCGACACTCCCCGTAAGGTAGAGGTTCAGATTGTCGGTGATCGTCAACAAGGGCGCGGCACCTGCATTGGTGCCCCACCCCGCGGCAAAAAACAGGGCAAGCGGTGTAATCGCGGTCTTTAACAGGTGTTTCATGGTTGGCTACAGGTTCAGAATGATTGGGTTCAGGTCGCTGGGGGCTACTGAAACCGGGACTCGCTGCTTGGTCAAACATCTTTTTTACCAAAATGACAAGCCCTTTTTTGCCCTGAAATAACCGCCTTATGCGAAGACAAATCCGCTCTGTGGATAGAGCCAAGTCCCAAGCTCTGACAATAGTGTATTTCCCTACCATCCAAACAAACCCGGCCAGGCCGGTCCGCCGGACTCTTCCCCCGCAATGACCTTATCCAGGGCCAGGGGAAACCTCCGCATGGTTTGCATTGTCTCTCACGCCAATAACCCCTAACGTCGTTTTTTAACCATGGATCAAGCGCCTCCGCCCCCCCCCCCGCTCCGACGAGCGTTCCATTCTCCTCGGCCTCGCCTCCGTCCGCCGCGAGGCCGACGGCCACCGCACCTTGCGCGTGCGCTGGGTATACCTGGCCGGCCTCCTCGTCGGCGGCTTCGCCCTGCTCTGGTTGCTGATGGCATCCATCCTCTACTTCTATTTCAAGCTCTATCGCGACTTCGAGGACGAGACCTTCGCCAACATGCTCTTCCTTCCCTTTCAATACCAGGAACACCAGCAAAAACTCGGCGAATACTACCTCCGTGTCGCCGATGAAGACCTCAAGGCCCAGCACTGGGTCGAAGCCCTCCAAGACTACCGCATGGGCCTGATCAAAAGCCCGCACAACCTCCACGCCCGCCAAATGCTCGCCTACATGTACCTCGGCTTGTACGGACAGCAGGAAATCGACCGCGCGCTCTCCATCCTCGCCGACGGGCTGCCCGACGCCCTCAACGACCCCGACTACATCAACACCTACCTCCAGCAGCTCCAGCACTACAACCGCGACCAGCAAGCCATCACCGACTGCCAAACCTACCTCGCTCTCAACCCCGCCAACGACAAGGTTCGCCGCGTGCTCGCCCTCAACCTCGCCTCCTTCCTCATTCAGGACGGAAACTTCGACCGCGCCGACGAAACCATCGAACATTACCACCTGGACGACCACATTGAAGGCGTCCTCCTCCAGGGCCAGTCCCTCTGGGAACGCGGCCGCCATAAAGCCGCCATCGCCTACCTCGAAACCGCCTTCCCCCGCTTCCCCGATCCCGATCGCGACTCCCTTTACGCCATCCTCTCCCGCTATTACCGGGACCTCGGCGACCTCGACCGCTCCCGCCAATACACCGTGCTGCGCGCGGCCACCAACCCCATGAGCGTCATGCCCCGCATCGAGCTCCTCTATATCGAGGCCAAAAGCGGCCAGAAAGACGCCGTCGAAGCCGACTCCAAAACGCTCATCGATCAATTCAGCACCGACCAAAACGCCATGCTGACCCTGGCCAACTTCGCCACGGACCAGGGCAATGTCCCGCTCGCCCAGCGCATCTACGAACGCGCCATCGAAAACCAGTTCGACCTCACCGCCTTCTCCCTCCTCCTCATCGAGGCCCACCTCTCCGCCAGCGATTTCGACGGCGCCCTCACCTTCATCGACCAAATCGACCAGGAAAAACCCGCCTGGCTCGCCAACAGCCAGGCCATTTTCGACAGCCTCCGCGCCGTCGCCGAATACGGCAAGGGCCGCTCCGACCTCGCCGACATCTTCTTGTCCAACATTCTCAAACAATACGCGCCCCGTCCGGAAACCCTCGTCGCCATCGCGACCCGCTTTCAATCCCTGGGCGGTCTCAGCCAGGCCCAGCGCCTTCTGCGCTTTGCTGTCCACAAAGACCCCAACAACCAGATGGCCCTCGTCCAGCTGATCACCGTCGACCTCCAGCTCGCCGATTCCGCCGAGCTCGAAACCAACCTCACCCGCCTGCTCACGATGCGCCGCCCTCCCCTCGAATTGATCCTCGACGCCTACCGCAAACTCGGCAGCGACCACTTTATCTTCGTCACCCACCGCGAACGCCTCCTCGACGAACTCAACGAGCAAATCCAAAAAGCCACCGCCCAGCAACAAGCCGACGTCTGATCTCCGCCCTGGCGCCGTAAAATCTGCCTTGCGTAATGGCCCCAAAGAACTAACGCATGGGCCACCCCTCGGGCCGCGCCACATTTTGGCCGCATCCCGTTTACCCCGTGACCGCGCTGCGCCAAATCCTCCCGCCCCTGCTGCTGCTCGTCCTGCTCGCGTCCTGCGCCAACCCGGCCCGCACCAACCGCTGCGTCATCACCGACCACGGCGCGGTCGGCGACGGCCAGACCCTCAACACCAAGGCCATCCAGGCCGCCATCGACCAGTGCGCAGCCACCGGCGGCGGCACCCTCGTGGTGCCCAAGGGCACCTTCCTGACCGGCGCGCTCTTCTTCAAACAGGGCGTCAACCTTCTCATCGAAAAAGACGGCATCCTCAAAAGCACCACCCGCATGGCGGACTTCCCGCCCGTCTATACCCGCTGGGAAGGCATCGAACGCTACTGGACGCCGGCCCTCCTCAACTTCATCGGCATGACCAGCGTCACCGTCTCCGGTGACGGCCTGATCGACGGCTCCGGCGAAAACTGGCCCCGCCTCGCCCGTGGCGGTGGACGCGGCTTTGGTCGCGGTGGCCAGCTTTCCGGCAACAACACCCTTGGCGGCAACTCCACCACCACTACTCCCGACACTTTCGCCAACACCGCGCCCACCGGCCCCCTGCCGAAGGTCGCCGACGTTTATCCCCCGCCCCTGCCGCGCACGGATGTCATCTCGCTCGCGCCTGACCCCGCGCACCTTCCGATCATCAACGCCGCCGGCATCGCTTTGCCCCGTGGCGGCCTCGCTCCCCCGCGCACCCTCGTTTTCCAAAACTGCCGCAACGTCCGCGTCTCCGGCATCCACGTCCTCAACGAAGCCCGCTGGGGCGTCGTCTTCATCTACACCGACGATGTCGTCGCCTTGAACCTCAACATCCGCAACCCCGAGCACAACATCCCCAGTTCCGACTGCATGGACATCGATTCCTGCCGCCGCGTCCTTGTCACCGGCTGCTATTTTGAATGCGACGACGATTGCCTCTCCATCAAGTCCGGCAAGGATGAGGATGGCCGCCGCGTCAACCGCCCCAGCGAGGACATCACCATCGCAAATACCCATTTCGCCTTCGGCGAGGGCGGCGCGGCCATGGGCAGCGAAACCTCCGGCGGCATCCGCCGCGTCCTCATCCGCAACTGCCAGTTCACCGACGGCAACTGGGCTCCCATTCGCTTCAAGTCCCAGCCCAGCCGCGGCGGCGTGGTCGAGGACATCACCTACCGCGACATCACCCTCACCAACACCCGCCAGGCGGTGGAATTCAACCTCGACTGGAGCCCGCGTCTCTCCAACGGCGCGCCCCCGGCCCAAGTTCTTCCCGTCGTCCGCAACGTGAAAATCATCAACGTCTCGGGCACCGTGCGCTCGGTCGGCGTCATCCACGGCCTGCCTGGCAGCCCCATCGAAAACGTCGTCTTTCAGAACTGCAACATCACCGCCCAAACCGGCCTCACCATCACGAACGCCCGCCACCTCGACCTCTCCGGCCTGCACCTCACCGTCGCCAACGGCGACCCCGTCACCCAAACGAACGTCCAGTAAATCTTTCGCAGGCTCACTGTTGCAATTTGGGCCGTGTATCCGTTTGGGCCGCCGCAAGCGGCGCCCCTACAGCGGAAGAAAGCTAGCATCGCCTCAAACTAATACAGTACTGCAATTTGCCCGATTTCGCGCTCTCCGTGTTCTTCGTGGTGAATCTATTCCCTCTTCCATTTTCAATTTTGGATTCTGCCCAAAACTTCTCTCATCAACCCCATATTCACCGCGCTCGTCTCCTCGCCCTTTCCCCATTTTCTCAATAGCGTCAGCGTCAGTGCCCCGCCCAAATGCTGCCGGAATTCCTCCAGCCCCGCCAGCACCTCCAGTTCTCCGTTTTTCCCGCGCCGCCGCAATAATTTCCCCACCAGCGGATTGATTTTCCCGTCGCCGGTGTCACAGCCGAGTTTTTCCAGCACGCGCACGATTCGCGCCGCCTCCCGCTCGGGCAGCCACCCGCACGCCGCCGAATAACGCGCATCCACCGCCACGCCCACCGCCACGGCGTCCCCGTGCGCCACGCGAAAACCCGCCATTTGCTCGAGCTTGTGCGCCAGCCAGTGCCCGAAGTCCAGCGGGCGCCCTGTTCCCAATTCAAAGGGATCTCCGCCCCGCGCAATGTGCCGCAAATGCAGCCGCGCACTCTCCTGAATCACTTTCTGATAGATCCCTTTGCGCTGGGCAGATTCAAATGGCCTGCTCAGTTGTCCCGTGTTCCGCGCGATTAAAGTCGCCAGCTTTCCGTCGCGAATCAGTCCGACCTTGAACGCCTCGACCACGCCGCCGCGCGCCGCCACGGCCGTCTGCGTCTCCAAAAAATCCGCGTCGTTGATGACCGCCGCCGGCACCGCGAACGCGCCCACCCAGTTTTTCTTCCCGAAAAAATTCACCCCGTTCTTCACCCCCACGCCGCCGTCCGCCTGGCTTAGGCTCGTCGTTGGCATCCGAACCAGCCGCACGCCCCGGTGGGCGGTCGCCGCCGCGAACCCCGCCAAATCCAGCACGGCACCGCCCCCGATCGCCAGCACATAGCACTGCCGCGACAACCCATGCCGCTCCATCGACGCCCATAATTTCTCCACCAATTCCCAGTCGTTTTTCGCCGCTTCCCCGCCCGGCACGATGATCGGCGCCGCCACCAATTGCAGCCGCCCCGCGTGCGCCGCGAAATATTTGCCCAACTCCGCCACCAATCCGGGCCGAGTTTTCACCGCGCCCCGGTCCACCACCGCCAGCACCCGCGCCGCCCGCCCGCCCTCGCGCGCAAACACCCCCGCCAGCGCGGGATTCTCCACGCCCAGCGCCCCGCGCGCGAAAATAACCTCGTGCCGAAACTCCGGCCTCACCCGATGACGAAAAGTCCGCATGAACCGAAAACCTTAAACCACCACCCAACCCCAGCGCACTTCCAAATTTTCACCTCGTTCTCTTTTTCCATTTTTCATTTTTCATTATTTTCACCTTTCACTTTTCACCTCAGGTCGCCGCCGCCACCTTCCGCAATCCAATCGCCAGCACCATGCAGGCTAATGGCACAACCAGTTGCATCGCATGTCCTCCACACACCAAAAATATGGCATCTAAGAGCGGCAAGCACGCCAACATCATCCCCACCGCCTTCCGTCGCCATACCCGCGCCTCACCCAGCGCAACCCAAGAGATCCCGCCCACATATAAACCTAACGCTATCATATAAGCCAAACCAAACCCATTTGGCCCGGTAAAAAACACGTCATCATAGTGTGGTGGAAGCCACATGTTTAAGGATAGGACGATGCACACTAGCATGGGGCGGCAAAGCGCCATCAACGGCACTGCAAACCAAGGTGAAATTTTGTGGAATGCTGCGTAGCTGTAAACAATTACGATTAATACTGCACTCATGGGCAAAGCCAGTCGCCCATCTGAAGGTGCCGCTATCATCATTCCAACCCCCAGTACACCGAAGAAAATTCCGGCTAGACCTGCCATCCAACGCGATACTCGACCCTCCGGAAGCGGCCTTTCCGGCCGAAATTGCCGGTCGAATTTCACGTCGCAAACTTCACTGAAAATCGCTCCACCCATGTAAACAAACATTCCGCCGGCCAAAATCCAAATTAGGCCGTGCCAATGCTCTTTCGCTTGTGGAAACCATGGGGCCAGCACCCATGCGGTGAACACATTGCTCCACACGGTCGGCACGTTCGGCAGCCGCGCCATCGAGGCCCAGTCCCGGAAAATTGAATTAATACGCATTTCCGGAATTTTTTAGACAGAATTTACAGAATGAGAAAAAGAATTTTTGGACAGGATGAACAGGATGGACAGGATGAATAAAATAAGAATTTTTTCGAGAAGAGGCATTCGGTTGATTTTGTTCATTCTGTCTAAATCTCTTTTCCGTCTCTTTTCCCATCTGCGTTAATCTGCGTAATCTGTGGTTAAAATTCTTTTCTCCTCTTTCATCTTCCATTTTCCATCTTCCATTCTTTCCCTCAATTCACGGACGGATCCTCCGGCGCCTCGGCCTGGAACAGCAGCTCCGGTTTCACCTGCCCCAGCAGGTTCTTCCACAACTGCTCGCCCGTCTCCTGCTGGAAGGCGGGGTTGTCAATCGGCGCGACCACCCACGCCTTCGCCTTCAGTTCCCCCTCCAGTTGCCCGCCCGTCCACCCCGCGTAGCCCAAAAATCCCCGCACCTCCGTCCCCGGCTCGCTCTCCAGCAGCTCAATCGCCTTCTCCGTCGTGATCCCGAAGTGCAGTTGAAAAATTCCCTCCTCGGCGCTCCACCGCCACGCCGACAACAGCATCTGCTCCGGCGCGACGGGGCCGCCCCGGTACAGCTTCACCCCCGCCAGCGGGCCGAACGCGAAGTCCCCGTTCAAGTCCCCCAGCGCCTGCTCCAGCGGCCGGTTCAAGATCACCCCCAGGGCACCGTCCTTCTTCGTGTGCGCGGAGACCAGCACGACCGCCCGTCGGAAATTCCCGTCCTGCAGGCTCGGGTGCGCCACCAGCAGGGAGCCCGCGACCGACCGCAATGACGTGGTTCTTTCTCTCATGGTGCGTTTGATTTCCTTGTGGTCTCAAAAATAACGCACCCGCGCCCGGCGGGGCAACACCGGTTTCCTCTTGGCCTTTGCCTCATGCCCTTGGGCTCTTCGAGTCCCTGTCCCGCCATTGGCGGGGTTTGCGGTGAAATAAATCTTTCACAGTTGCCGCAGCCCGATGCGCGAGCCCGCGAGCAGCTCCGCCGACAGCGGGTCGTTCCGGTAGTCCAGGTGGTACTTCACCTCCCGCACTCCCGCCGCCGCCAGGATTTTCACGCAATGCACGCACGGGAAGTGCGTGATGTACGCCGTCGCCCCGTCCACGCTGATGCCCCGGCGCGCGGCGTCCGTGATCGCGTTCTGCTCCGCGTGCACGGTGGCCTGCTCGTGGCCGTCCCGCACGCGCGACACATGCGGCGCGCCCGGCAAAAACCCGTTGTACCCCGCCGCCACCAGCCGGTTCTGGTGCTCCCCGCCCGACACCAGCACGCACCCCACATGCAGCCGCTCGCACGGCGAGCGCGACGATATCAGCAGCGCCATCGCCATGAAGTACTCGTCCCACGATGGCCTTCCCCCCGGCAGCCGCGCCACCAGGTCCCGCACGTGCGCCACAAATCCTTCCCCCGCCGGCGGGATGCCCGGCAGGACCAAAGCTGCCTCGGCCAGCAGGGTGGATGACAAATCCGGGTCGCTTGCGCTCACGTCCCTAACCTGCGACCAAGCCCCGCCCCGCGCAATCCAGAAAAACGCTTCACCGCTCCCTGGTGGGTCGGTTTGAATAGCAAAGGAGGAC
>Ga0206873_1189_pt1 | contig 12479 bp, 13 predicted proteins | sample Alteio_BWOrgCont_11_FD_152631 | JGI IMG/M metagenome (GOLD analysis project Ga0206873, IMG submission 152631) | Enriched cells from forest soil in Barre Woods Harvard Forest LTER site, Petersham, Massachusetts, United States -... | ecosystem: Environmental > Terrestrial > Soil > Temperate forest >...
GTGTGGACGACACAACGATTGCTTCCCTATATCATCGCCGACGCTTCTAACAACGATAATTCTATCGAAGGTGCTCGTTGGTTTTTTTGGCCGGGTCAGCCTTATTAGTTAACATGGATTACATGCCTTTGGCTGTCGGCTTCGGAGAGCATTCCAGGTCTGCAAAGGGTACAACCCGGGCAGCCATCCAAAAATATCTGCGCTCTACCCGGAGTAGAGGAATCACGAGACACCGGCGTTGAAGGTGCGCTTATGGTATGACGGAATGACAGTCGTGTTGCGCATCTAGAATGGCGTCTAATTTGATTCTATATAAGGCCCTTTCGGCTCTCCCCAGCCCCACTGCGGCATCGGTGCAGATACCTCGGCTGGATTGGCGTTCGCTGCCGAATTAATCACCGCCAGGCGCGATCCCCACTCCAGATAAGCAACCAGGGCGGAGCGAAATTCAGGGTCATCGGGAAGATTGAGTTGGTCGGCAGTATCAAGCAGTAATTCCATCCATCGCTTGCGTTGCTGATTGGTTAAATGACGGGCAAGATGTTGGGCGATCATGGTCGAATGGTTGTGGATTCCGTCGCCGCTATACAGTTTGGGACCGCCCAAGACTTCACCAACAAAGTGCGCAACAGTCTTGAAATGTTGGGGAGACATCTGGGCGAAGACTGGGGCCAGAATCGGATCGTCGGGAACGCGCTGATAAAAAGTCATAAACAGAGTTTCGATTCGATCGATTCCTCCAGCCCATTCATAAAGAGTTGGGACTGTGTGTTGGCTCATATGGACCTTTCTGATTATAAATTAGCACTGGCGAATTTTAAGGCGCTCATCGTAGCTGTTGATCATAGCTACTATCTCGGAATCGTGCCGACTACCATCTGTGCTATGTCAGCGCCGGCTGAGCATTTTTCTGCATCCCGTACCTATCATCTTGCTGTTCATCGTAAATTCGTTGTACTGCATGCCTACATTGGCGATCATTTCCTACCGGTCGATAACAACTAAAAGGTTGACTTGTACCAGCTGTTTTTCTCCTGGCTACGATACTGTCACAGATGGGACAGGAGAAAAACAGCATTTTATCCACCCCCATCAAAAGGACATATATGAAGATCACATGGTTAGGATGCATTATCTTGGCTTTCACAACCATTCAGGCTACTGCGCAGCAGCCAAAGGATGCGACAAACTACCAGAATGCAAAAGAAATCGTTCGGGACTTGGATCGCATCGTCGCTCCATCAGGCATACAGGAGTCATACAAAACAAAAATTGGAGGAGTCGACCAATGGCTCAACGTTAGAGGTCAGGATACAACAAACCCTATTATTCTTTTTATTCACGGTGGACCAGCTGCACCGCTTACCCCAGATATCTGGCAATTCCAGAGGCCGATTGAAGAATATTTTACTGTAGTGAACTGGGATCAAAGAGGCTCGGGTAAAACATTCAATGAAGTAGATCCGGATTCAATCAGCGATACCATACATATCTCACGTTACGTGGATGACGCCATTGAAGTTGCCGAGTACATCAGAAATCGATATCACAAAAATAAAATCATTCTGATGGGACATAGCTGGGGAACAGTTATTGGTATGCAGGTCGCATTGAAACGACCGGACCTTTTTTACGCGTACGTTGGAATCGGACAAGTGAGTAACACGAGGGAAAACGAAAGAATCAGTTTTGACTATGCACTTGAGCAAGCGAAAGTGCATGAAAACGCATCGGCAATCAAGGAACTTGAATCAATAGTACCTTATCCCGGAGTTAAACCCATCACGCGCGAAAGAATCATCATCGCCAGAAAATGGGCACAATTTTACGGTGGGTTAAGTGCGTACAGAGACAATTCGAAATATTACTTTAACGCGCCGCTTCTATCGCCCGATTACGACGATGCGGATACATCTGCAATTGACAAGGGCAATATGTTCACGCTGGGAAGAATTTTGCCAGAGTTTCTGAATGTTGATATGACAAACATCCATTCATTCCCAATCCCAGTTGTGATGTTCATGGGGCGCCATGATTACACGACTCCAACGATGCCAACATCCACCTGGTTAAATAATGTAAGTGCTCCTTATAAACAGGGGGTCTGGTTCGAAAACTCCTCCCACATGATTCCATGGGAAGAACCAGGAAAAATGTTGGTCAGTCTTTTGAAGTTCGTACGGCCTCTGGCGGATAGTTCCAATTAGAAGTTGTTGCCAATGTTATTTCTGTTGCTTGCCTCCGGCGAGAAGAGTTACTTTTTTATATCGTCGGTGGCACAAGTATATCGGTCGTGTCAATGTCCTGATATTGGGATGGTAGCCGAGTCGAATCGATGCCTGGTGATTTCTCTTTGGTGGGTTGGCCGAACTTTATTTCGATGCAATTCAAGACGCTAGAAGATGCGAGGGCATTTACGCCGAAGCCTAAGACTTTGCAATAGCGATCCCGTCGGATTGATTTATTATTTATCAGATTTCAATGTTGTATGGCTAGTTGAATCCGCCAGTCTGAGGTGTCGTTAACTATATGTCCGCATCTGAGCACAATCGGCACCAAGCCGACATTGGTACGGAAGTCCAATTTTTGGAATGACAAATATGAATGAAATCAGTGAAGCAACCCAAACCGATGCGCTCGAAATAGCCAGGCTTTTGACATCTCTTGGACACCACACTTCGGTCGACGAAATTAACGAACGTTGGGATAAATGGGTATCAGACGGGAATCTTGCTTTCGTATTTCGCAAGAACGAGGAGAATCTCGCCGGACTCATTACATTGCATAAAATGTTTGTGCTACACCGGCCGCACTACGTCGGACGTATAACGGCATTAATTGTCGATGAAAAATTTAGAGGGCAAGGTATCGGACGCGCGCTAGTCGAGACTGCCGAAGTATATTTAAAAAGCGCTGGATGTGGTCTCCTGGAAATTACGAGCAACAAGAGATTGAAAAAGGCTCATTTGTTTTACGAGCAGTTGGGTTACGAACGGACCAGCGAGCGCTTTGGAAAAACCATTTTAAATTCGACTGAATCGACGCGGCGTTAATCAGAATTAATCCGTGCTTACGGCACATTACCGCCGTTCGCGACGACCATCAATTTCCATGATTTTTTCGTAAAATGCCCTAAATAGAGCATATCAATTTTGGCTTTCCTTCTTTAAGCTCTCAGAATTGTAAAACTTTAAATTGTGGATAATTTGTCGAGATGAATTTAAAAAGATTGATTGCCATTGCTACTATTGGAATACTCTTGGCGGGAGTCGTCCTGTGGCTTTATTCTTTTTCGAATGTTGAAGCAACTACACCACTTCCCGCCGCCATTCAAAGTGGAACAGGGGACAAATCCACTTCAAGTACACCGCCTGCCAGAAATGGTTCAAAAAGGCCTTCCTGTAAGTTGTGGTGTGAACTTTTGGGCGAGCAAACAGTTGGACAGTATGTCAAAGGGTTGTATGGCGCAGCCAATGGCGGGGACAAACAGGCCGCTTATAATATCTATCGCGCGGAAACAATTTGCGCCATGGCGCCGCGAGTGCAGCAGAACATAAAGGAAATGTCGCTTGCAAACGACCCTGGCGTTTTCGCTTCCTATCAGGCGACCGTAAATGATATTAAGAGTGTTTGCGCAGATTTTAATGGTAGTGAAAGAGAGCGCCATGAGTATTTATTGATTGCTGTGAGGGGCGGTGTTCCCAAAGCAGCAACATCTTTCGCATTTGAGCCGCCAGAAGGTGTTGACAATTTTCATACAGAGCGCATCGATCCGAATGATCCCCGTGTGATCCAATGGAAGAAAGACGCGATTGGGTATTTAACACAAGCAGCATCGCAAGGAGATACAGGTTCGATAGGCATGCTATCTGGATTCTATGCAAACGGTCAGATGGCGCAACAAAACCTGCAATTAGCCTTGACCTACACAATTGCTTTAGCCAAATTACGAAATGATGACCTCAACAGTCAGTACATCAATGAACTCACAGGGAAATTGACGCCGGATCAAATCAACACGGCGACTGCTGCAGCAAATCAGCTGGTTAGTTCTTGTTGTACCAAGCAGTAATCCGACCAAACAATTGAATGTATCTCGTCTGACGAACAAGGGCATGCTCCGAACGCATGCGGACCTTTTCCAATACCTGTTGTTGTTTCCGTTGTAGATGATTGACGGAAAACTTCTGAAGTTTGAGCTACTGTGTTCTACTTGCAAATGACTGCAATGTGAAGAGGTAGGAGTCAGTCAACGCGCTTTTATGACAGCTCGGTTCCGGCACATTGCTGACATTTGGATGTCAGTAGTAAATTCTAGCAATTGGTTCTATTCATGATGGTTTGCGATAAAGCGAAATACCACTTCGATAATATTAAGTATGAATTTGCCGCTAATACCCAGGAATTTGAACATGTGAGATCAACAGGTTAATCATCTATGAAATCAATTTTTCCAGCTTCGCTTTGCCTACTGGTGTTCGTCCCATTTAATGCGGCGATAGCGCAAGACAATCAAACTGGAACGACTGCAAATAGTGGGAATATCTACCAGAATCAAGCTTCAAATAATCGGGAATCCCCATTTTTTTTCACGCCTGACGAGATGCAAAACAAGTTGATGCAGGTGCTAAAAATGCCGGCTAAGGAATTATCCAAAGAGACAGTGGAAGCTATTTTCGGAATAAAAATGGTCAATCCTGGCGGAGTGGGACCTGAAACGCTCCATGAAGAGTCCACCCGTTACGGAAAAAGAACTAGATGGTACAAGTCTTACACACAAGTAGGAGTCGATTGGTCGTTTTCGTTGGGAATGACCACTGCCCCAAACGGCGCAATTTTTGGTTTTAGATGGGGGAATCTAAGTAAGCCACATAAACCATTTTCCCTTCCAATGTGCATTGATTTGCAAAAAATCTCGGAGGCCATTGAACACACAAATATGGGATGGGAGTTGTCCCCCGGTGCGCATGGAACCCGCCACGCTAATATCAGCCTGCTGTTTACGAGGAGTGCAAACCGTTTTGATACTGTGAATGTTGAGTATTTGGGTGACGCAAATTGCATGTCCTCCTTCCATTTTGTTATTAATACAGCAGGACGCTAGTCAACTGGCTGCAATGTAGAACCTCGACTGTCTCTTCACAATCCAGGCAGTCATGAATTCTTCATATGATCAGTTCGATTTCCTGCATAGGAAAATTCAACCTGCAGCTACAAAGTTTCGACGTATAAGAAAACGCAATTTCATCTTGAGTTTGTACGTAAAATCAAATAATCATGGGCTTGCCGCCTCGAGGTGATCAATGCCGCGCAAGAAAAACAAAGTCATCAGCTACGAAGAGCTAAAGGCTTTTGCCTGCACTCTGCCCGTCGTAGAGGAATCAACCTCCTACGGGACACCGGCGTTGAAGGTGCGTGGCAAGTTGATGGTGCGCTTATGGGGAGACCGACTGACTGTCGTGCTGCGTTGTACTTGAGAAGAGCGGGAACGTTTGCTTGAGATCCATTCGGACGTTTTTTTATCTCGGAACCATGCTGGCTGAGCATTTTTAATGCAATCCTACGCAAAATGCCCTATTTAGGGCATAGCACCCTCCATGCTTTCACTATATGCTCAGCGAGTTTGAAAAAAGTTAGTTGTTTCAACCGAGATGTACAGTTCAGATTTCCCACTTCGGCAATACAAAAACAAGGATCAACATGACTAGCCTGGAAAACCAACTGGAACAAGACGCGCCGCAGAAATTTTCATTCACGGGTACCGGTAGCGAGTATTTTGGAATTTGGATTGTTAACATTTTGCTGTCTCTGGTCACACTGGGCATTTATTCTGCCTGGGCCAAAGTTCGTCGCAATCGCTATTTCTATTCCAATACCTATGTGGCGCACAGCAGTTTCGATTATCACGGTAATCCCATCGCCATTTTAAAGGGGCGGGTAATCGCGATTGTGTTATTTACTCTTTATAACTTGGCCATTCGTTCTTCGTTTCGATTTGTCGGGATTATGTTGTTGGCTATGGCGATAATCATGCCGTGGCTGATCTGGAAGAGCCTGCAATTCAGGCTGTACAACACCAGTTATCGTGGCATTCGATTTGGCTTTCGGGGTAGTGCTTCGCAGGCATATATGAAATTTCTGCTGTTGCCGGTATTGACTCTGTTTACTGTCTATTTGCTTGCACCGTTTACCCATCAACGCATCAAGAAATTTCAGCACAGCGAGAGCCGTTTTGGTGCGAGCTATTTTTCGTTTAACGGGAAAGTCGGTGAGTTTTATATCGCCTATCTGATCGGAATTGGCGCATTGATTGCCGGACTGGTTGCGATCAGTATAGTTTTTGGCAGCGGGTTGATGGTGTTTTTTGCGCACTCCAGAGATGTCAAACCAGACCCCAGCATCGTTGCCGGCTTTTTCAAATTCATATTTGCACTCTATATCTGGATATTTGCCATTTTCCCGCTGTTTTTGACCTTGATTCAAAATCTTGTCTGGAACAATACCGAGCTGGCCGGTCATCGGTTTCAGTCAAATTTAAAATGGGGCAAGATGACGTTTATCGTTGTGACCAATATACTCGGCGTGATATGCACGTTGGGACTGTTTGCTCCGTTTGCTCATATACGTTATCTGAAATATCGGGTTGAATCGATGACGCTGATTCCCGATGGAAGCATCGATAATTTTGTTGCTGCATCCGAAGAACAAATTTCAGCAACCGGTGACGGCGTGGCAGATGTGTTTGATTTTGATCTGTCGCTATAAATGGACTTGATACGAGGGACCTGATGCGCAACCATTATGCGATCATGCATTTATGATTAGTGCCAGCTATTTTGACGGAAAAACTTCGCGACTGTACCACGTCCAGCTCCATGTCGACAACGGCATGGCTCAGGTTAGTGGAGACATCAGCCGCGAAATTTCTATTGCCGAACTACGCGTTTCCGAGCGCACCTTGTACGCCGCGCGGCGGGTTACGTTTCCGGACGGAGCGTATCTGGAATCGAGCGATCATGCCGGATTTAATGCCATGTTGGCGACGACAGGGTTTGAAGATTCACTGGTCGTGAGGTTGCAGCACAGCTGGCGTGCGGTCGTCACATTTGCGCTGCTGATTGTCGCGCTGTTGATACTGTCGTATATGTTTGTATTGCCCTGGGCTGCCAAGGTGATTGCCAGGAATTTGCCGGCCAGCGTTGAGACTACCATCGGAATGGGCGCGCTGGATTTTTTGGATAAAAACGTGTTTACGCCTTCGAAGTTAAGCCCGGAAAAGCAGGACAGCATCCGAACCCGATTCGATCAGCTGCATTCAATCCAGGATGGCGGCCCTCCGGTTGAACTGGTTTTTAGAAGCAGTAAAGCCGGTGCCAATGCCTACGCTTTTCCAAGCAGACAAATCGTCGTGACTGATCAAATAGTTACATTGCTGGATAACGATGAAGAAATGATGGCGGTGCTGGCGCATGAATCCGGTCATATCATCGAACATCATTTCACGCGCCGCCTGATTCAAAGCTCGACCATTGCGGTTGGCGCCACCATGCTATTTGGTGACGTATCCAGCGTCATTGCCGGCATACCCACGCTGTTACTGGATTTAAAATATTCGCGCGATGCGGAACGTGACGCCGACGCTTATGCCATTTCCGTATTAAAAAATAATGGTATTCCAGTTGAGAACCTGGCGTTGGTCTTTACCAAGCTCAAGCAACAGGCCAAGGGGAATGATCCTGTGCCTTATCTGTCTACCCATCCGTTAACGGAGGAGAGACTGGAGCAGATACGCAAAGCGGAGCAGGGGCAGAATAAATAAGCGCCGGGTAGATGGCGCAAATCGACAATCCCGGCTATCGCGCCTATCTACCATTGCTCCCATCATTTTGCGCGTCCGTCGCTTCTCTGTGGCTGGTGTCAGCGCCTTTTTCTACTATTCGGTCACTGCCCAGTTCACACATTAGTCGGGCCCAATCTTTTCACCCTATTAGAGGATTCTTATCATGACACAGTCATCTGCCAACACCGTTCTTGATCTTGTAAAACAACTCGCTGAAACTGTACTGGAATTTTTTGCGCATTTGATGCGGTGGCTACCTCAAGCCAGCTGGTCACAAATATTGGCTTTGTGCATAGTGCTCGCACTGATCAGTGCAGTACTACCGCTGGCGGCGACGCTGTTCGTGCTGTTCCTGATGATGAAATTCATCCTGCTTGCGGTAACGCGGCCTGGCCAAAAACAACAAGAAAATCTTTGATTAGCTTGCTGAATACCGCTAGAAAGGCAAATGCTCGATAACTATTTATTGGGCTAACGGATTGCGCGCCGGCTGAGGCGCGCTTCATATATTAAGTAATTTAAATCGCGTAGGCGATTCTTCAAACGCGTTACACGCCCTTAAATTTTTAATCAGCGCATCAACATCGGAATAGTCGAATTGCGAACACCACTCAGCCATTTTTCGAATCGCAGCGATGAATCCTACGGCGTCATTATTCTGAGTTAGCACCTTTTGGCAATCCACATACTGTGGATGATACAGCGTTGGAATAATGACGCGACATAGCCCAAGACGCGATAGTTCAGCATTCATCGTGAGCCTTGACAATCTTCCGTTGCCATCGACAAATGGGTGGATTTCAGATATCAGAAACGCATAAAAAATTGCGCGTGCCAGTCCTTCTGGTATTGTTAATGCGATTTGCGATCCCGCTTCCATGGTACCCCTGACGAATTCAGGTTCCACAAATTGTGTTGTTCCGGCCCAGTTGGTTTTGGTTTTCAATTCCCCTGGGCTTGCCTCTGGCCTCCGGGATAACATAGTCCGATGTCGTTCCTGAAGTCCGGTCAAAAATCCGCTTCCTGGCGGCGGCAGCGTATCTCTGGAGCTGGATTGCATGGCTTGGTTAAATACGCCTAATATGTCGTGCGAATCCTTAGGCCTGCTTTCGATAATTTGATTGCGCAGCACAATACCCTGTGCCTCCTCAATGGAAAACCGGGTACCTTCAACGTAGTTTGAAAAATAGGATTCAATGAAGGCGAAATTAATTTTTTCCTGACCATCACCGGCAATCTCTTTAATGCGCGGTAGCGGTGTTGTGCGCAATGCGCTGGCCAAGACCTCGAATCGAAATTGACGTTCAGTATCAGTTGGCGTGCCTTTCACGATCAATTGACCACTTTTAGTCTTTAGCACGCCTTGGCTATGCGTTTTGAGCAATGCGCTAATCAGCACATTGAGTTCATTAAATGCAGATTCTGCACCCATTGCTGGTGCAATTTCTCTGGCGTTGTCACGGACTCGATTCAAACCTTCTTCCTTGTCGACATTTAAGATGGAGGCAAGACGCTCTTCGACGGCTGCTTTACCCGCTCTGGTCGGGCGATTTTTCAGAGAGCGACCAAGATTTTCCAACAACGTTCTGGACTGGGACGACCAATATAATCCTGAATCGCCCAAGGCGAAATCGCCGTGAATGTGGAGCGGACCTTTCAGTAAAATCAAGGTGATACCTGGCAATTGGATACTTTTATTGAAGCGGGTAGGGTGACTCAAGGTCAGATAGCCGTCTTTTGTCAGTCCTTGCGAGAAGGCGCTGATGTGAGAAACCACCGCTCCGGGAAAAAGGTGACCGGCTATACGCTGCCAGTTCCGTTTGACCCGTCCTTCGATTTCTTCGGTGTCCCCATTGAGAACATAGATACCTGATGCGATTCTGAAAAGAACGCCGGTTTGCGCATTGCGCTGGAGCTGACGTGACTGGACGAGGTCTTCCGTCGCGAAGAAGACCTCTATTGGTTGACGCAATCTAACTAAGGAAGAGATCATAGTCCGGTAAGTTGTCGTAATTTGACTAAGTAAGTCAATTATTTGTCGTTTTTTAGCTAAATAATGATATTCCACTGTGTAGCAATCCACAACTAGTCCTGCAACTTCTCCTGCAAAAACTGAATAAACGTCGACGTTTTCAACGGCAGCCAGTCGCGCGCCGGGTAGACCGCGTAAATTGGCGGGCCCGGCATTAATTTGCAGTCAGCCAGAATCTGTACCAGTTCACCACGTGCCAATTCTTCCGTGATCACTTTGGCGGGTATCAACAATATTCCCGCACCGCACACGGCAGCTGTCACCAACGCGCTGCCATCGTTGATCTGGATGGCGCCATTCACGCGCACTTTGTAGCTGCCTCCTTCATCGATAAAAGTCCATTCGTCATACACGCGTCCGCCGTTTTCATAAATCAGACAGGCATGCGCGCTTAAGTCGGCTGCGGTGTCGGGGATGCCGGCGCGTTTCAGGTAGGCAGGTGCTGCGACGACGACGCGCGGATTTTCTGCCAGCTTGCGCGCAACCAAAGACGAGTCCGGCAATGGCGAAACGCGTATCGCCAGATCGATTTGATCCGCGATCAGATCAACCAGCTGATCTTCCAGACTCAGTGAAATTTTTACCTGCGGATAAAGCTGCGTAAATTCAGCGATCAACGGCACGATGAGTTTGCGTCCCGCGTTGGAACATGAAATACGCAGCAGACCGCGTACATGTTGCTGGTATTGATCGGTTAACTGTTCGATACTGGTCAGCGACTGTTCGATTAAACGCGCTTCCTGCAGCACGATTTCGCCGATCTCGGTCAGCGCCAGCCGTCTGGTAGAGCGCTGAATCAGACGTGCACCCAGGTCGGTCTCCAGTCTTGCCAGCTGACGCGACACGACAGATTTGCCACAGCCCAGTTGAGCAGCCGCCTTGCTGATGCTGCCAGCCTGGACTATCGTGGAGAATATGGCAAGATGTTGTGGATTTAGCATTGCGGCTTCCTTCGTTGTGCAACCTGATTGTCCTGATTTGGTCAACAATATAATGTTAAATTGCAGACTTATCAAACACTAATCGGGCATCTATACTGCATGCTTATTGATTCAACCTTGATTCATCCCAGATTCATCCGTCACCTGTTTCAACTTACCGAGGAAACCCATCATGACTACACTCAATCACCAATTCAAATTGGTCGCACGCCCAGAAGGCAATGTGAAACGCAGCGATTTTAATTACACCAGCGAGCCGGTGCGTGATCCGGTGGAGGGTGAAATCGTGGTTAAAAATCTGTATATCTCGCTCGATCCGGCCATGCGCGGCTGGATGAACGAAAGCAAGGCGTCGTATATTCCGCCAGTCGAGTTGGGCGATGTCATGCGCGCTATTGCAGTGGGCCAGGTGGTGGCATCGAAAAATCCGCAGTTTGCGGTCGGTGATCATGTGAACGGCTTATTGGGCGTGCAGGAATATGCCTACTCGGATGGCAAAGGCCTGATGAAGGTAGATCCCAAACTGGCACCGTTGCCGGTTTATCTGGGCACGTTGGGCATGCCGGGTTTAACGGCTTATTTCGGTCTGCTCGATGTCGGCAAACCAAAAGAAGGTGAAACCGTGGTGGTATCCGGCGCTGCCGGTGCGGTTGGTGCGGTAGTGGGACAGATCGCAAAAATCAAAGGTGCACGTGTGGTTGGTATCGCCGGTGGTGCAGACAAATGCCGCTATCTGGTTGAAGAGCTGGGCTTTGATGCGGCGATAGACTATAAAAATGAAAACGTCATGGACGCGTTGAAAACGCATTGCCCCAAAGGGGTGGACGTTTATTTTGACAATGTGGGCGGCGATATACTCGATGCCGTGCTGGCCCGTTTGGCGCGCGGTGCACGGATAGTGATTTGCGGCGCGATTTCGCAGTACAACAATACAACGCCACCGAAAGGACCGGCCAATTACCTGTCGTTGCTGGTGAATCGCGCCAGCATGACTGGTATCATGGTCGCGGATTATTATCCCCGTGCGATGGAAGCGATGATGGCCATGGGTGGCTGGATAGCCCAGGGTAAGCTGAAAACGCGTGAAGATATTGATACCGGTCTGGAAAATTTCCCGGAGACGTTTGCCAAATTATTTAGCGGTGAAAATAACGGTAAGCTGGTGCTCAAGGTATAGGCAGGCTTGTAGGTTGGGCTACGCTTCATCAGCCCAACGGTCTTTGAATTGAGGTTAGTTGTAATTTGGGTGTGGAGTGTTGGGCTGATGAAGCGTAGCCCAACCTACGTAGCGTAGCCCAACCTGCGAAGCATACCAACCTGCGAAGCATACCAACCTACGAAGCGTAGCCCAAGCTACAGAATGGACAATAAGCAGTTAAACAGGAGTTTTCGGACTCCTTTTTTATTGAGAAAGAATTGACGATACTGCGATGAATACGACGAGAAAAATCAGCATCATCATCCCACTCCCGAATTTCGATTTCGATCCTTCCGAAGTTGCCGTGCCCTGGCAAATTTTGCGCAACGCCGGATTTGACATATCGTTTGCTACCGTCGACGGCAAGCGCGGCTATGCCGATCCCATCATGTTGAGCGGCAAAGGCCTGGACCCGTGGATGGTCGGTCCGGAAGGTCGCGGCGTTCCTACCATTATAGAAATGGTGTC
>Ga0206873_1207_pt1 | contig 12433 bp, 16 predicted proteins | sample Alteio_BWOrgCont_11_FD_152631 | JGI IMG/M metagenome (GOLD analysis project Ga0206873, IMG submission 152631) | Enriched cells from forest soil in Barre Woods Harvard Forest LTER site, Petersham, Massachusetts, United States -... | ecosystem: Environmental > Terrestrial > Soil > Temperate forest >...
AGGGAGATGTCCAAATAGGTGACTGGGTTGACTGTTTGGTCCTGGTTCTTAGCCCAGAAAGCGGCGATGTAATCCAGATGCTCAAGGCGGGGCTTATGGAATGTGCTGACTTGTACGTTGTCAATAAGTCCGACCGTGAAGGTGCTCGTGAGTTCGCGTCTCGCCTACGCAGTGTCGTTTCCGGAGAAAAATATGGTCGATCAAAGGTTCAGGTGCAGGACAAGGTGCATGTCGTGCAGGCTGATGCTTTCCAGAGTTCTGAGATCATGCGCCTATCAGAAGATTTGCGATCGATACGCCCGACCCCAAGTAAACGCTCAGAGCTTTGGTGTAGGGCAATTGAGGAACTTCTCTCTGAAACGCTAATCGACGAATGTGTCTCACGTTTCGTCAGAGCGGATCCATGGAATTCTCAAGTTCAACTTTGCGCGAGGGGTCAAAAAACGGGCACTGAGGTGATCGACGAGGTGCTCGGTGTTCGATGACCAGGGCGGTCATGAAGCAGTACGCTGTCTACGCGGCGTGTAGCTCGTCAGCAACTTTTAATGTAAGAGAATAAGGAAAAGGGAGGTAATGTGCCAGTCGTTAATAAACCGGTCACGCGAGAAATGTTGAAGGAAGCGTTGGATCTGGTCTCTGTGCCCCCAGACCGCAGTCGGCAACGCTGGAACACTGAGGCGAGTTCAGACAACATACGTCAGTTTGCCTGGAGCATTGGAGACGATAATCCCCTGTGGATCGATCCGGAATATGGTCGCGCTTCGAGTTATGGTCAAAATCTAGCTCCGCCGACTTTCCTATACACGATTGACAGCACGTCGATATTCCCAGGACTCAAAGGGCTTGCGAGACTGACTGCCAGCGCCGAATGGGAGTGGTATTCCGTGCTACGCGAAGGCGAGAAGTTTGTGCCCGACGCACAATATACCGACGCTAAATTTGCAGTTGGTCGCAAAGCGGGCAACATGATCATACAAGAGGGGGTCTTTAGTTACGCGAATGCAGACGGCGAACCCGTTGCGAAGTCGACGGCGCGAGTATTCAGAACTGCGAGAGCACCGGTTGACGGCGGACTTAACTATCAGATGAGATGCTACCGCTATACTCCGAAGGAACTGGATGACATTGAGCAAGCCGTGTTGGCCGAGACACGTCGCGGTGCCGAGACACTCTATTGGGAAGACGTGCCTGTCGGCGAAGATATTTCGCAGCGAATTAAGGGTCCAATGACCGTGACTGATTTGATTTGTTGGTACGCGGGCAATGGCGTGTTCGGACGCCGCCCCCTCAGTATTGCGTGGAGAGAGCTTTTTGCCAATCCGGACTTTTACTCGCGCCGGGGTGATACCTGGTCATACGAGTATTCCGAACGTGGACATTATGATATGGAGATGGCCCGGGAAGTAGGCATGCCCGGCGGATACGATACGGGACACCAACGAACACAATGGTTTGGCCACATGCTCACGGACTGGATGGGGGATGCGGGATTCTTGAGTCGCCTCTCGTGCAAATCGCACTTGCCGATCGTGATCGGTGACACTGTGTTTGTCCGTGGAAGTGTTGTGAGCAAGCGTCCCAAGGAGGGATCTGCAGTCGGGATCATCGGGTGCGACCTGGTCGGGGTGAATCAGTTGGGAGAAGTCGTTATGGAAGGAAGCGCTGAGGTGCAGTTGCAGAGGCATGACGGGTAGAGGTCCGTAGAGACGAATGCACTTATTCGCGAATCGAGGAACTCTACTTGAGTTCGACGCTGCATGTAACAAGGGAAACGTGCGTCTAGCGTCCTGAATGCCCGGACGACAGCTCAGCAAACTTCTCGTTTGCGCCAGACGCGCGATAACTGCGGAGTAAAAGAAAGGGTATGCGAAGGCCGACCTCAGTCATAGGTGGCCCCGCTGAGTACGAATGAGCGCTCTTGAGCCACACAAGGATTTGTTGGAAGCCACACTTTCAAAGCTTTTCATAAAGTTTTGCGCGCCAGACCGTCGCCGTGGCTTTGGGGACGATGAATGGGCACATTCGTGTTGGAACGCGATGGACGAAGCTGGACTCATATGGCTGGGCGTGCCGGAGGAGGCGAGAGGTTCGGGAGGGGATTTCTCGGATGCTTGCGCGCTTCTATTTCTGGCGGGCCGGTATGCGGTTCCCCTACCACTTGCGGAGTGCTCGTTGCTCGGAGGGTGGCTCGCGGCGACGACGGGCCTGCAGATTCCCGGTGGGCCTCTAGCTGTGGCACCACCGCACCTTCCTAACGCGTTGGTTCTCGACGACGAGAACTGCGTTAGTGGAAGACTAGACCGCGTCCCATGGGGTCAGAAGGTCGATACGGTAGTGGGATTGGCGGCGTCACGCAGTGGTGCTCGGGTAGTACTACTCAGATCGGCCGACGCCGAAGTTCAACCGGGTTGGAACTTGGCGGGTGAGCGTCGGGACACTCTCACCTGGACGCAGGATGCTGTTTCACTTGATCGGATTAGTAGGGATCCGAACGATCTTGCCTGGGAGCTCGAATTGCGAGGAGCATTGTCGCGCTCATTGTTGATGGCCGGAGTCATGGAATCCATAGTCGAGAGAACGATAGATTACGCAAGCGAGCGTCGCCAGTTCGGCAGACCGATAGCAGCATTTCAGGCGGTCGCTCATAGCCTAGTCCGCATGACCTCGGAAGCAGAATTGGCGACGTTGGCCACCGACGTTGCGGCGCGCCGCTTCGCAGAACTCGGACCTGGGGCCGCGTTCGAAGTGGCAGTTAGCAAGGTCGTCACTTCGAGAGCGGTTATGGAAGTATCCAGACGTGCCCATCAGATCCACGGCGCCATTGGGATGACCCAGGAGTATCCGCTGCACCACTTCACGCGTCGCTTGTGGGCGTGGCGACAAGAGTGGGGGTCAGAGCGTCATTGGGCGCAAGTAGCCGGTCGCATCGCGACAACTGTCGGGGCCAGCGAGTTGTGGCCACGTGTGGCAACTGGACTTGTCGAGTCACGACGAATCGCAGAACGCTAAAATGTTGGTTCGGCGCACGAAGACCGAAGCAACTTTCGTGAGGACCGTATCGTAGTGCGGACTTAGGAATCAATTGAAGGGAGGGGAAGTGGGAACTGACGGACACGTGACCTTGGACAGAAATGACGGCGTGGCCCTCATCACTGTCTCTTCGACGGAGGTGCGCAATGCTTTAACGCCAGAGATGGGAATGCAACTCGTGGAACTGTGCGACACGATCGACGCGGATGCATCAATCGGCGCTGCGGTTATTCGTGGTGGTGACGGAACCTTCTGTTCAGGTGCGGACACGCGACGATGGGGGAAAAATGACGATCCCGTCAGTGAGGAAGGATATGAAAGTACTTTGGCCATATATGCAGCGTTCGTCCGGGTTGGTCAGTTGAAGGTGGCGACGGTGGCAGCAGTTCGTGGCTCAGCCGTGGGAGCAGGAATGAACCTATTCATGGCCACAGATCTGCGTGTCGTTGCGACGAATGCCCGGTTGTTGGGCGGATTTCTTCGGATCGGTCTTCACCCCGGTGGCGGCTTTTTTTCCCTGGCGGGGAGATTGGCCGGACGCCAAACCGCTGCAGCGATAGGCCTCTTCGGTGAAGAGATATCTGGCCAACGGGCCGTGGAACTTGGATTGGCCTGGGAGGCAGTTAAGGATGAGGAGGTCGAGGATCGCGCCATGGAATTAGCTAGGTATGCGGCAATAGATCCGCTACTTGCTCGGCGGGCCTTGGAATCATACAGATTCGAGTTGGATCCTTCGCCGGTGTCGTGGCCGGCTGCTGTCGCCATGGAGCGCGGCGTGCAAATGTGGTCCCAACGTCGCCGGCAGCGCCTGCAGACTTGAAAGGTTCAATTTGAAAACGCGCTTCGCCGCCGTCATCCTTACGGAAGAAGAGGAAGCTCTCAGGGAGGAAGTCCGGGCCTTCTTGCGACAGGAGTTGCCGCGTGGCAGTTATCGGCCGGGTCTCGGCATCGATGCGGAACATGCGCCAGCATTCTCGCGCAAGCTTGCGGAGCGTGGTTGGGTAGGAATGACCATCCCGACGAAGTACGGAGGGATGGGTCGGAGTGCGATGGAGCGCTTCATCGTTTCTGAAGAGTTGCTCGCGGCTGGCGCCCCGGTAGCGGCTCACTGGGCTGCGGATCGTCAAACGGCACCGACACTTCTCTCGTTTGGCACCGAAGCTCAGCGAAGACGATTCCTACCGGAAATAGCCGCAGGCACCTGTTACTTCTCACTCGGCATGTCGGAAGCCGATGCAGGTTCGGATCTCGCCGCGGTTCGAAGCAGAGCTTTGAAAGTGGACGGAGGCTGGTCATTGTCGGGCACAAAGATCTGGACCAGCAACGCTCACGTTAACCACTTCGTCATGGTGTTGTGCCGTACCAGTCCATTAGGTCCGGACCGCCATGAAGGTATTTCTCAGTTGATCGTGGACTTCGCATCCCCCGGCGTGAAAGTGATCCCCATCCGTTCGTTGGACGGGAGTCACCATTTCAACGAGGTAGTTCTTGAAGAGGTCTTCGTTCCGGATGACCTGGTTCTAGGCGAGGTTGGGACCGGATGGCTACAGGTCACGTCGGAGTTGTCTTATGAGCGCTCCGGGCCAGACCGGTTTCTCTCTTCGTGGCCATTGTTGGAGACGTATCTAGAGGAGCATGCTGACGACGCGACTCGGGATCCTGAGTTGGTTGGGCAACTCACTGCTCGTTTCTGGGCCATTCGTCAACTGTCTTTATCAGTGGCCCGTGCGCTCCAAGAAGGTCGGACTCCAGCGGTCGAGGCCGCCATGGTGAAGGATCTGGGCACCACTTTCGAACAAGAAGTGGTGGCGAGCTTGCAGTCCATGTTCGAAGTCGAACTTGACGGCAATTCCGAGTCGCTTTTCGAATCACTATTGGCGGAGGCCACATTGCTATCACCCAGTTACACTATTCGCGGAGGGACAACCGAGGTGTTGCGCTCAATAGCGGCGCGAGGTTTAGTAGCTTCAGCATCATCTTAAGATTTTATTGATCGAGGTTTACTTAAGTCTTCGAATGCTTCGTGCAAGTCGGCCATCTGGTTGTCATTGACCAGACCGGCACTCAGAGGCGAGCCGTATCACATCGTGGCGCGGTTTGCCGCACGTTTCGAGCTCTCTACAACGAGTAGATGGTCGAACTCGGGTCCACCGTCCATAACCAGAGGCCTTCATCGAAGTGATTGGCGAACGAATTGTCACGGCCAGAGAATCTGTTCACGAACTGAAGCGTCTCGATGATGCGTCCGCGATGGTCTGCCAACAGACCACTTTCTGCATCAAATCTCGGTCTGACTCGCCAAATCAGGTGCGTATCTCTCACCCATTACGGCGTCGGCGGGCACGGCTCGCTCCAAGGTTTCCAGTTCAACCATCGACAACTCTATATTCGCCGCAACTACGTTCTCCTCTAGATGACGAAGCCGCGTTGTGCCAGGAATAGGGACAACGTCGCGGCCTCGGTGATGTACCCACGCAAGAGCTAATTGACCTGGCGTCGCATCGTGGATAGCCGCCAACGCTTTGATCCTCTCAATTAGCTCAAGATTGTGCGCTAGGTTCTGATCAAAAAAACGCGGACTAGCCAGTCGGGAATCCCCAACAGAAAGTTGACTACGAGAAACCACCTCCCCAGTGAAAAACCCCCGTCCGAGTGGTGCATACGCCACTATGCCGATCCCTAGTTCCCGGCATGTAGGAAGCACATCCGGTTCGATTACTCGAGTCCACAACGACCATTCACACTCCACCGCCGTTATCGGATGCACAGCATGAGCACGCCGAATTGTGGCAGCTGACGCCTCCGAGATTCCAAGAGTCAGTACTTTTCCGGCAGTGACGAGCTCCGACATCGCGCCCCACGTATCCTCAATCGGCACTGTTGGATCCACGCGATGTTGGTAGTAAAGATCGATGTGATCAACGTGAAGCCGGCGAAGGGACTCCTCACAACACTGTCGAACGTAATCAGGGTCCCCTCGCGGAATACGAGTGTTTCCCTGCTTCTGAATTCCGAATTTTGTCGCGACTACTACTTCATCTCGCCGTCCGGAGATCGCCCCTCCGATGATTTCTTCACTACGACCGTCCCCATACACGTTTGCCGTATCGAGCAAATTTACTCCAAGCTCCAGGGCACGATGAATTGTAGCCACCGGATCACCGGATTCCGGCTCGTCCGTCCGATCCCGAACGCCAGAGCAACCTAGTCCCTGGGCTCCTACCGGCAAATTACGTAGAGTTCTCGTGGTGACGCGCAAGATTATCCTTTCTGATCGAACGCCGCGCCAATCACTGGAACGACCAATGGACCCTTCCCCTTTCGTTCCCGAACATGCGCATCAAATTAATGCGTGCCGTCTGTTTGTGTCAAGTGTGGTGATGCGACGCCGAGTTCGTGCTGTAGAGGAGCCGGGAGACTGCGAGCACGGCGTCGACGTCTTGTCAACTGTCCGGCGAACTCCGTCAGGCGAAATGTCGTTTGGGCCAGTTCTCAACGGCAGCTCACACTCCGAAGCGGCTGTCTCAGGATTACGTTCAATGGTGACCTCCCTTATGCAAGGGCGCGGCCTTCGAAGCGCGGCATGTTCCACGTAGGCGAGACTTTGGGAGTGATCTCTTCGGTGCCGTTGAAGTCTCTGATGGACCAACCTTCTTTGGCGTATTGACCGACATTTAGCGCAATTAGACGTGTTACGACATGATGGTCTTCGTAGCAGTTGCGCAGTGGCTGCTGAATCGCTGGTCGTTTGAAAACTGGTCGTTTTATCCAGTTTGGGAGTGACGGCGGTCGATGAAAAGTCGTCGCGATTCGTTCACGAGACGCCAATCAACAGGAGCTTGCGCAACGGACTCGGATTGTTCTCGCATCATAACAACTGAGACACAATTCTCTCCATGAAGCGGCTCAAGCGCCGCCGAAGGCGAGCCAGCCGCCATCGACGTACAAGACACTTCCGGTGATAAATCGTGCGCGTTCCGACACAACAAAACTTACCGCCTCGGCAACGTCCTCTGGCGCTCCAAGGCGTCCGGCGGGCGTTCGTTCCGCAGTGGCAGCGAGGTCGAAGTGACCAGCGAGAGTCGCCTTTTCGACCATGTCGGTTGTTATATAAGATGGAGCGACCGCGACGACACGAATGTTGTACGGAGCCCACTCGACGGCCAAGGCTTTGGTTAATCCAATCAGACCATGTTTTGAACTAATGTAAGCCGCCCTCGAAGCGGCCGCAATAACGGAATACACCGACCCAATATTAACAATGACACCGCCTCCATTCTCGCGCATGCTGGGCGCTGCATACTGTGAACAAACAAATGGTGCGGTTAGATTCAAGGCCAGTATTCGGTTCCACTTTCGTAAGGGGTATGTCATACTGTCGCCGATTGCGCCTGCGCCCGCGTTGTTAACGAGAACGTCCACCCGCCCAAGACGGGACATTACCGTCGTGAACATGTTTTCTATATCATCCGCATTGCTCACATCGGCTGCCACAGGTAGCGCGTCGTGACCTTCTGCTATAAATTGGTTAGCGACTGCTTGAGCTCGTTCTAAAGTCCTGGAGTTGATGACGACGCGGTATCCTTGAAGCGCCAACATGCGAGCGATCGCCTCTCCAATCCCGGTGCTAGATCCAGTAATCAAAGCAACGGGTTGTTCAGTTATTGATACCATCGGCTTGGGCCTTCAGTCTACGGTTCGTAACCGAGCCACTCTAGAGCTCGTCCAGTTTGATGGCGTTTGTGGGTTATGTCCACATATCCCATATTCAAAGCCATCCGGGTGTACCGAAGAGTTTTCACAGAAAGGCTTGCAAGTTGCTCGGCAAGTTCCCAAGCGCGCGGAAGCAACGCGTCTCGCTCCAAAACGTCTGTTACAAGTCCAAATTGCTTGGCCTCCAATGCCGAAATTGGCAAACCCGTAAGCAAGTAATACCGTGCCAATCGTGGACCCATGTAGTATTCCCACAGCTCTTGTATGCCGTCTCCAGGTACTAGACCCATTGCGAGGTGCTTATCTTGAAAGTATGCATCAGGCGAGGCCAATACGATATCCGAAATGAGCCCGATTTCACTATGCATTGAGGCTGGTCCGTTAATGGCCGCAATCAGTGGCGGGCCATTCGGACCGGCACCACCCCAAAAAGACCATGAATGCATCTGTTCTCCGTTCAGGTAAAGCCAAGGTTGCGAACGGCGGAGGTCCATAAATCGCTTTCCAACTTCAGAGTCAGCAATGGTCACACAGAAACTCTCACCGGTGCCGGTGATTATGCCGACCTTAACTCCTCTGTCTCGCGAGAGACATTCGAAGAGTCGTCCGAGTTCCGCCGAGGAGTCAGTGCTCCAGATGAAGGAGTCGCCATTGGTATGCAATGTGATTTCGTAGATGCCATCTTTTCGCTTTAGATAGATATTTTCAAAACTCTCTGCGTACTCTGAGAAAGGCACCTCCCATGCCAGGAGATCATTGGCATCATTGATTTCGCTGTCTTTCATGGTTGAGTGGCACCCTCCTAGTGTCATACATCAAAGCCACAATATATCAGTGCGAGGTGATCTCGAAAACTGGGTTCATTGGTAGTTCCGCGACGAATTGGGTCGAATGCAGACGCAGATGGAGCGATTTCGGTGTCTTCGAACAAATCCTATCCGTGTCTGAAGAATTCCGCCATCGAAGTTGGGTTCGACCGGTTCTCAGCAAAACTCTTGCCCATGGAATCCGTGAGTTGCGAGGGGGAACGTGGCCAGAGGATTCAAGAGCACATGGTTCTGGCGACCTCGTGCCGAACAGCGAATCTGTTCCGGTTTCATGAAGAAGTCCAGGTCCCAGGTTCACATGAGGTCCGGTCTTCGAGCCTTCGACGACCTCGTGCCGCTATGATTCGACCAGAATTGTTGTAAAACTTAAGATGATCGATGGAAACTGCCATCAAGTGTGAAGCAAACGCTTTAGCGCCGCAAACACATAGAGACGTTCAAGGAGACGTTCTCGACGGTGGTAGGCCCGCCACCAGTTACGCGGGAATTCCCAGTGCCGATTTGGCGGCATGTTTGCCGGCCGCACGACCGAGGACTGAACCCGCGGTGAGTCCGGTTCCCCCTGGGTAGTTAAAAAAGAAGAGGCCGCCCACGAGTTCTCCGCAAGCAAATAGACCTTGAATAGGTTCATAGTCCATATTGAGGACCTGGGCGCTGGTTGGTGCAATTCGAAGGCCACCAAAAGTGAACGTTACTCCGCACGTGACCGCAAACGCTTGAAATGGGGGCTCATCAATAGCATTGGCCCAGTTACTTTTTGGAGGAGAAACTCCGATCGTTCGCCGTCCATCTTTGATGTTCGGATTGAAGGGAACTTCACTGTCGATCGATTCGTTATACGCCTTCAGGGTCGTCAAGAGCTTGGAAGAATCAACACCATCTAACTTGTCTGCAAGTTCCTCCAGTGTGTTCGCCGTCACACTTGTAACTTGTCGAATTCGATATTCATCTCGCAAGAGGTGAGAAACCTTTCGATCAAAGATCTGCCACGCAAACTGTCCTGGTTGCGACAAGATCACGCGCCCGTATTTCGCATAGGTGTAGTTCCTAAAGTCCGCGCCTTCGTCGAGAAATCTCTCACCATTGGCGTTAATCATGATGCCTACGGGATAACTGTGTTTTTGGAAACCGTCGCCTATGGCCAGATCGCCAAACTCTGGCGCGTTTAACTCCCAACCCACCGCGTGACAACCAGACCAATTGCCAGCCGGACTCGCACCAATTTCTAACGCAATTCTTATTCCTTCACCTGTATTAAAGCGCGAACCTCGCACCTTAGCCAAGTCCCAACCTTCGCCGAGATAGCGGACCCGCCACTCTGTGTTCGCTTCAAATCCACCGCTAGCAAGGACGACACTTTTTGCATTCATATTGCTCTCTTTGCCGTGATTGCGAACACGCGCACCTGAGACCGCACCGTTCTCATCTCTCAAAAGCCCGACAGCTCTGGTTTCATAGTGAATGGCGATGTCCTTTTTTGTTGCTGCCGCAAACAACGCTTCGAGTAGTCCGACGCCTCCGCCAACGGTTTCAACTGTGAGTCCTCCCCAGAACTTGAACTTTCCGTCAATCTTAAATGCCTGACGACCGAATATCGGTGCGAAGCGCACGCCCAACGTCGTCATCCATAGGAGCGTCTCGAAACTCCCTTCCACAAGCATCTCGACAAGGTCCGGATTCGCGCGATATTGGGTCACTCGACCCATATCATCGTAGAACGCACTCTTCGTATAAGTACCAAAGTCCGTCATATCCACGTCCGCCTGCGTCAGGTCCGTCATAAGTTGTCGTAGGTCATCTACACCGTTGTAAGCGACGCGCATCGCTCCAGCTGTGAACGCTGTGTTCCCGCCACGCTCAATTTCTGGCGCGCATTCAAGTATTTCTACGGTCGCTCCGCTCTCGGACGCCGACAATGCGGCACACAAAGCCGCATTTCCAGCGCCAATGACGAGGACATCTATAGAATCGTCGTTCACATAAGCCCCTTACCTTTTGCAAATAAGAGCCGGATTGATTCCCAGCAGCGAAGCTGATTCTTCGACTTTAGCTCGAACGTCACAGTTGTCTCACGTTCATCAACAAACCCACCATGACGAACGTCAGGATTGCTGCAGGAACCGTTGAGATCTGGACGCGCTGACTGAGCTCTGTTTCGCATCTCATGATGAATGTCGAACAACTTCACTGTTCGGAGCGGGGTCGCTAGACGATGCTTTCACAGAGATTCTGGCAGCGTTATCCGAGTGTGTCAGCCAACAAGCGGAAGCCGGATCGGATCGTGTTGATGAACGTTATCGGTCAAGATCTTCAGAAGGATGATCCTCAGCTAGCAAAAGCGAAAATCCCTAAAATCACCGTGACGATCACACCCGCATACCGTGAGAGCTGACTTTCCTGGTTGAAGTTTCCAACTCCCTTTAACGTTGGACACCACATGAGCGTTGCCCCTACCTTCGAACTCCTACGCTCGGTGATGTGAAGTTCGCGGCCAAGATCGTTATCGTCTCAGATTCCGCCGTCGCGGGAGCGCGAGCGGATGTGGCGGGACCTCTGATTCGAAAACGTCTTGTGGAGGCTGACTTCGATGTGGTTGATGTTGTGATTGTGGGCGACGGCGTCGCGTCTGTGGAAAGGGTGCTGCGTGAGTTAGTGCAAGGATTCAGTGGACTTGTCGTCACTTCGGGCGGGACTGGATTTTCGCCTCGAGATCTTACGCCGGAAGCAACGTTGCGGATCATCGAGCGAGAAGCGCCCGGCCTAAGCGAAGTCATGCGACAAGTCAATCCACTCGGTCGACTTTCGCGAGCACGCGCTGGAATCGTAGGTCACTGCATCATCGTGAACTGTCCCGGCTCACCAAACGGTGCGATCGAGTGCCTCGAGTCGATACTTGACGTACTGCCTCACGCGATTGAATTATTGCGTGGCGCGGACGCGCCTCACCCTCCGGAGACCGGAGGAAGCACAATGACCTCATCGTGAGATTCGATCCGTGAATTCGATGCTGCGGGTTCTCCGTTGAGCCAGACTTGGCACGTTTCCAGCAGTGCTCCAAAATTCACCCCATACCGAATGACGGCCTCGCTTAGAACATCATCCAGAGTTGGACCATCGAATTCGTCTTCGCGGGTGCCAGCCACCTCGTGGGCGGGACCGAGCAAAATAAGTTTGGCCACGTTACACTGCGTTGAGTCGTTCGGTATCGACGATCATCACGGCCACTTCTTGTCCTGCTACAAGTCCGTCGCCGTCGGGAACCATGGCAATGGCGTTGGCGTCGGCCATGGAATGTAGCAGATGAGACCCGAGGGGACTGACGCTTCTCACGTGGAGTCGTCCGTCGCTTCCAAAACCAGCGTTCACGTGTACGAGATGGAGTTTGCCATCGGGGCGCCTTGTCAGCGGACAGTCGAGAATCATTGATGTGGTCGGTCTATCCAACTCATTCCTCCCGGCGAGGCGACGCAGAGCGGGCCGGACGAACAGTTCGAAGCCGACAAGGGTCGAGACTGGATTGCCGGCCAAGCCAAAAATAGGGACTCCCGACAAAGGGTCGACCGCGAACGCGAAGGGCTTGCCAGGCCTGATCGCTATCTCCATCGATCGAGCATTCTCACCGAACAATTCGGCGAGCACAGATTTTACGAAGTCAGCATCGCCAACGCTGACGCCACCGGTGGAGATGATTGCGTCACAAGTTCGTATGCCGTGCTTGAAGGATGCAGTTATTTCACTAATCGAATCGGCGACAATCCCGAGATCAACGGGCGCGAATCCGGAATTGGCGAGCGAGGCGAGAAGGGATGGTCGATTGGCGTCCCGAATCCTACCCGCGCCGAGATCGCCGTTGGAATGGAAAA
>Ga0206873_1289_pt1 | contig 12346 bp, 3 predicted proteins | sample Alteio_BWOrgCont_11_FD_152631 | JGI IMG/M metagenome (GOLD analysis project Ga0206873, IMG submission 152631) | Enriched cells from forest soil in Barre Woods Harvard Forest LTER site, Petersham, Massachusetts, United States -... | ecosystem: Environmental > Terrestrial > Soil > Temperate forest > O...
GATTCTCGCCGGGGGCACAAGACCAGTTTCATCCGCTGCAAATTTTCATTTTGCGCACAAAATCCTTATCCACTCATTGAAAACCCTGTTCTAATAACTCAGAACCCGTATCCGCTAAATAGCTATAAAAAGTTTGAAGCACTATGCTTTGCTTTGTACCGTGAAGCACTTAGTTTATTAACTATTTAATTTTATTTATCATGAAAAAAATCGATTTTATTATTGGCATACTTGCTTTGATGCTTATAGCTGTGCAAGGGTTTGGACAACACACGAACACAACTTATGGAGGGGCAGTTAAGGATGGAACGGTCGGTTTTCATATATCAAGCCCAACCGGGAGCAATAATACTGGTTTTGGAGATACTGTTTTTCATGGATCAACTTCTTCGGCACCCACCGGAACAGATAACACTGCTATGGGCTATGCGGCCATGTTTGATGCAACTTTATCGCATATACCTGGTAATTATAATTCTGCTTTAGGTTCTCGTGCATTATATAATATCAGTACAGGAAGCAGCAATACAGCTGTCGGATATTCGGCATTAGCTGCCAATACCACAGGTTGGAGTAATATTGTAGTTGGTTCATGGTCCATGTATTTAGGAAACAATACCGGGGACAGAAATATTGCAATTGGCGATAGTGTTATGATTGCAAATACTTCGGGATATGCAAATATTGCCATTGGAAATACTGCCATGCTACCAAATGTAACGGGATTTAGGAACGTGGCAATAGGGGGTGGATCAATGGCCTCTAATATATCCGGATCCTACAATACCGGTTGTGGATGGAGTTCCTTAGATAATAATATAAATGGAATTAATAATACAGCCACCGGAGCTGGCTCTTTAATTTTCTTAGCTGCAGGCAGCGGCAACACTGCCGATGGCTATTATGCACTTTATAATAATCTTGTATCAGGAAACACTGCCGTAGGTGATAGTGCATTAGTCAAGAATACGACTGGAATTAGCAATGTAGCAGTAGGATATCAGGCCGCTGCAGCAAATATTACTGGAACCCGGAATACGGCTGTAGGGTATAAAACCTTACACAGTAATACTATCGGCGATTTTAATAGTGCCTATGGAGATTCGGCACTCCTGAGTAATACTTCCGGAAGCAATAATACGGCGATTGGTAATAAGGCGCTACTAAATAATATTACAGCCGCCAATAGCACTGCTGTAGGCATGGTTGCATTATATAATAATGATAGAGACGGCATTACTGCTGTTGGAGATTCTGCTTTATTTGCAAATACTACAGGGCCCCAAAATACGGGTATAGGATTTAATGTATCAAATAAAAATACTACCGGTGGTTATAATACCGGCGTAGGTTACGAAGCTTTGTATAAAAATAACGGCGGTCATGATAATACTGCTGTAGGGAATCAGGCGCTGTTGGCAAGTTCAAATTCTATAGAGAATACAGCAGTGGGAAGTAATACTCTTAAGTCTAATACTACAGGTATTGTTAATACCGCATTAGGATTTGATGCACTTTTGAACAATACAACAGGAGATCATAATAATGGCATTGGAGATGGAACGCTGTATGATAATACGAGTGGAGGTTATAATACTGCAAACGGTTCAAATGCAATTCATAACAATCGACGTGGTAATGGCAACGTTGGAATAGGATATTCCGCTCTTTTTCATGATACCGTTTCTTTTAATGTAGCATTAGGTGATAGCGCACTATACAAAGACACAAAGGGCACAGGTAATGTTGCGTGCGGACATCTGGCATTAGCTGCAAATACTATAGGGATGAGTAATATTGTAGTGGGTTCAAGATCTATGTATTTAGGAACCAATACAGGGGACAGAAATATTGCCATTGGCGATAGTGTAATGATTGAAAATACAAATGGATATGCTAATGTTGCCATTGGAAATACTGCCATGTTACCTAATAGAACTGGACATAGGAACGTAGCTATAGGAGGCGGAACATTAGCTTCTAATACCACCGGCTCATACAACACCGGTTGCGGGTGGAGTTCTTTAGATAATGATACTACAGGAAATTATAATACTGCCACAGGCGCAGGCAGTTTAATATTTAACGTAGTAGGAAACGACAATACTGCTGATGGCTATGATGCGCTTTACCATAATTTAGTATCAGGAAATACTGCCGTAGGAGACAGTGCATTATTTGCAAATACAACGGGTGTTGGAAATGTTGCCGTAGGCAACCAGGCTGCTACTGCTTCAATCAGAGCTAAAAATATAACAGCTGTTGGATACCGGGCCCTGTTTAAGGATACTACATCGAACAACACTGCTATTGGAGATTCTAGTTTATATAATAATATTTCCGGAATCTATAATACAGCTGAAGGATGTAATGCAATGTTTAAAAATACTTCAGGCTATTGGAATACTGCTACAGGATATGATGCACTATATTCAAATACTACCGGAACAAGTAATACAGGAGATGGATATGATGCGCTTTATAGCAATTTATCAGGCAGATTCAATACTGCAGTAGGGCTACTATCGCTTTCTTTAGATACTGCTTCAAATAACACCGGATTAGGTATGGGTACATTGTACCATAATACCAGAGGCACGGATAACTTAGCCGCAGGCTACTCGGCCAATCCTCTTTCTAGTACAGCAAGTGGCATAACAGCAATCGGAAGTGAAGCTTTAATTAGCAATATGGGAAGTTTTAATACGGCAGTAGGTGACAGTGCATTATTTGGAAATGATACGGGTACTCATAATTCTGCTTTGGGATATCAAGCGGGACCTCCTGTTGGTGCTGGCGGAGTTGTTTATGCTACCGCCATTGGAGCAAACGCCAGGGTGGTAAGCAACCATAGTGTGATTTTAGGTACCACTCTTCACGTAAGTCCTAATCCTACTATTATTGATAACGTAGGCATCGGAATGTCGGGAATACCCCAAGGCCCTTTGAACAGATTGGAAATAAGCTATTATAGCAACCCTCTGATCCCGGAGTATTGCGCCAGGCCGGACACTTCTACTTTTTTAGCTCCACACTGCCTGGACTCTTTACCCACCGGTGCAAGCGGCATACGCTTTCGTGACCTTACGGATGCTTCCATACCCTATCCGTTTGACACAATGCACCACGCTTTCTTAAGCTTGGATGATTCCGGTAATGTGGTGTATATGGAAGCAGGGGGAATCCTTGGCACATGTTCATCTCCTACAGTACTTGCGGCTGACCAAGGTGCATATGACCTTCAAACGCACCTTACAAATTTTTATTTTCAAGGACAAGGACTTGGCAATAAAAATGTTACAAATGTTTTTATAGGAAGCCCCAAAGACAGCTGTAAAACACCCAAAGCAAAATTAGATGTACTGCAAGCGTCGGGAGATACTAATTCTATTGGCATATATGTGGAAAACGATGATCAGACTACGGGTCGTTTATTTCCGTTTTCACCCCCTAAGCCCCTAATTGGAATAAAAAGTTTCATACCGATACCAAATTACAATTGTAATGCCGCTTATAACGTTGCTGGATGGTTCCAGGCAGCAGCAAATGTATCGACAACCTGTTTCCCGCAATATGCGATATTTGTTCCAGGTAAAACGACTATGTTTAACCCTCAAGGTGCATTCGATGGTGGAACTGTATGTATTGGCTTCCCATTTGCAACACACTTTAATTCTCCGGCTTTCTTATTCGACCTCAATGGTCATGGCCGTACTCTCGGAGGAGTTATTCCATCTGATTCCATCCTTAAAAGGAATGTTAATCCATTTAACTATGGTATTAAAGCAATCCGCAACTTAAAGCCTGTTTCTTACCAATACAATGGCATAGGTGGATTCGAAACAACCAATAGATATATTGGACTAATAGCTGAAAACTTAGCAAGAAATGTACCTGATGCCATAATACCATCCGTAATTATTAAAGATTCAATAACAGGCGATACGGAAACAATTAAAAACATTTATGAGGAGGCTGTAGTGTATACTGCGATTAATGCCATTAAAGAATTAGATAGTATTCAAAGGAATGATAGTATCCGTATCAGTCATGACAGTATAAGGATTAATCATGATAGCTTACTGATTAATCATGACAGTCTTCGCATCGATTCCCTTACTCAACGATTCGATAGTTTATATAGCTATATTAGCTCTATAAAGAATTGTCTTAGCCAGCTTTGCCCTCCTTCCGGTCCCGCCGGCGGATCAGGCCCTGCAGGAGGAGACGTAATAAAACCTAAAAATAACCAGGATGATAATTCCGGTACTGCCAATACTCAGGAAGTAACCCTATCATCGGCTAATTCTCCATTGCTCTATCAAAACATTCCCAATCCATTCAGCATAGGTACTAAAATAAATTACTACCTGCCACAGGGGACAATAGGGGCTTATCTGGCTTTTTATGATAGCTACGGCAATCAAATAAAAGAAGTTCAACTTAGCCAAACAGGGAATGGCACGTTGAACATTACACCCGATAATTTACCAAATGGAATATATTCATATAGCCTTGTGGTAAACGGAAATGTAATAGACACCAAGCGTATGGTATTGCAGAAATAACATATTTTTTAAAAGAGCGGTTTAATGAAAACCCTGACTATAAATAGTCAGGGTTTTTTATGGTTCACACTTGCCATAGAAATACTAATAAGATTACTGTCGGCAGCTTATTATATTTGTAGTTAAATAATAATCCGCCAATGTCTGTTTGCAGGTATAAATTACCCTTGTGCTATCTAATAGTTTTCCCCATTGTTGGATTGTTTTTTATAAATACTGCCTTTTCCCAATCACTTCAATTTAAAAACTATACTGCTAAAGATGGGCTACCAAGTTCTGAGGTGTATTCTGTTATGCAAGATTCTAAAGGCTACATGTGGTTTAGTACCGACAGGGGTGTAAGCAGATTCAACGGATACGAATTTGAAACATTTACCAAAAGCAATGGCCTTGCCGATAATACCATTTTTGAAAGTATAGAAGACTATAAGGGCCGCATATGGTTCAGGTCCTTTTCGGGGAAACTTAGCTATTTTTATAATGACTCTATCTATCGTGTTCCTTTAAATGATAGCCTAAGTCTCCTACTCGCACATGCCCGTACCGGTTCCATAGCAATTGATAGTTCAGATAATCTTTACTTGAGTACCTATAGCTTACCCTATATTATCAGGATAAACTTAAGAAATAATTACCAGGTATCCTTTCTCCCTCTACATAATAATCTAATATACATAGCCATATTGCCCAAATCAAATTTTTTGATTAATGGTATTGTAAACAGTATCTACGAATCTACCGATAGCCTTACAGTATATTCAATTATGCAAAATGTCCCGACAACTATTAAAAGGCATACTTTTAAATGGGATCCATGGAAAAAACCCGGAGGCAGGCTGCATGATAAAGCCATTAAATTACCCGGGGGCAAAATCGCAACATCCCAATATTCAAGGTTCATGGTATTACATGATGACTCTATGCTTTTTTCATTCAATCTTAATTCCTTAATATTAAATATTACACCCGATAAATCAGGTGGTGTTTGGATAGTATTGGAAACAGGTGAACCCTTATATTATAATAACGGAGAAATAATACATCTGCCCATATTAGTATCTTTAAAAGATAAGCATACTACCTGTGTAACCCGTGATCTGGAGGGTGGTTTATGGTTCACAACTCTTACTAATGGAGTATACTATTTACCATCTCTTGACTTCAAACTAGTTAATAAAGAAAATGGGCTTCAGGGTAATAAAGTAAATTTCGTGACTGCAACGCCCGACAAAAAAATTTGGCTTATAGTAGATGGCAAAAAAATAAATACAATAGGTAATGACTCAATAAAATATCGTCAGTTAAAAAATATACCGGAAGGCAGTTACATAAAAGATATCCTATTTCATTCAGATGGTACCGTCTGGGTATCCGGCGATATATTCGGTATCAGTATTTTTTCAGACCAATATTCTCTTACACCACTGGCTTCAATTAATCCGGGGTTAGAATATAATATGATTGAAGAAGATGATGGTGATGTATGGGCTGTATCAATAAATAGACTTAGAGAGTTCAAAAGATCAGGTAAAGTAATCTCTATGAATGAAAAAAAACTTTTCCCGGAAAGGTTATTTACCATATGCAAAGGCGATGAACAAAAGATATGGATAGGTTCAATCCATGGACTGGTTGAATATCAGAATGACCGTACCACTTATGTAGGGGATAAATACCCTTTGCTTAAAAACCGCATTGATGATATAAAAAAATCTCCCGATGGTAACTTGTATATAGCTACCCGCGATACGGGCATTGTTATTAAAACTAAAAATAGCGTTTTACATATCACCACAAAGGAGGGGCTAATCAGCAATTTTTGTGAATGCATTTGCGTAGACTATAAAAATAATATTTGGGTAGGTACTAATAAAGGGCTTTCACACATTTTTATTCAAACTGACGGCACCGGTAATTGTCATATTGATAGCATTAGGAGTATCAACAGTTCGGTTTTGGATGAGGTAAACCAGATTGCATGCATAAATAATACCGTATATGTTGCTACAAATAATGGCCTTGCAAGTTTTGATATGGATAAAATAACAACCGATCATACTCCGCCCCCCATTTATATAACAGGAATACGGGTAAATAATAAAAAAATTGATGCGCGAAAAAACATACTCAGCCTTCATTACGACGAGAACTACATTATTATAGATTATGTTGGCCTTACCTATAGTGACATTGGAAATACTCAATACCGGTATAAGATGCAAGGTATTGATACCGGCTGGGTTTATACAAAGGACCATGATGTACAATACCCCAAACTTCCGTCGGGTGATTACACTTTTATTATTAGCGCCCAAAATAAAGATGGAGTTTGGAGCACACATCCGGCAATCTTGCATTTTATTATTACACCGCCATTTTGGGCAACCTGGTGGGCAAGGGCTTTTTATATATTAGTGGTTATTGGTTTTGGCTATTGGCGGATAAAAGCAGTTGAAAAACGCGAAAAACGAAAATCCGAAATAAATAAACAGCTTACCGCTGCAGAATTACGGGAGCTTAAAGCACAGTTTGACCCCCATTTCTTTTTCAATAATCTGAACACGCTTTCGCATTTAATAGATAGCTCCCCGGTAAATGCACAAGAATATGTTGATGAACTATCGCAATTCTACCATTATACCTTAAATAACCGAAAAAAGGAATTTACCGAATTGGAAAATGAAATTGAACAGGCTATGCGGTATTGCAACCTCCTGAAAATACGATTCGGCAACGAACTTAAAGTAGAATGGAAGATCGGTTCCCTCTATGGAAAATACTTTATTCTCACTAATTCTTTACAGATGTTGCTTGAAAATGCAATCAAACATAATACTATAACATCCGAAAAACCACTCTTGGTTGAAGTGACCACTACCGAAAAAAATATTATTATTGTCAAAAATTACTTACAACTTAAAAAAAATGTTTTATCTACCGGTATTGGCTTAGAAAGTATTAATGAACTTTATAAGCTCCTTTCGGGCAAAACAATAACAATCAATCAAACATCTGAATATTTTTCTGTAGAATTGCCAATGCTAATCCCCAAAGAATATGAAAATTTTAATTATAGAAGATGAGATACCCGCAGCAGAGAAGCTGAAAAAAATGTTGACCTCCATCGACGCTGGTATAGAGGTTCTGGATGTTTGCCGAAGTATTGAAGCATCTGTAAAATGGTTGAAAAATAATTCAGCCCCCTCTCTTATACTTATGGATATTGAGCTGGCTGATGGCATAAGTTTTGAAATATTTGAGCAGGTATCTATCATCTCACCCGTTATTTTTATAACTGCTTACGATAAGTTTGCCATCAAAGCACTTAAACTGCATGCCATAGACTACCTGCTAAAACCCGTAAATAAAGCCATACTGGCGGAAGCAATAAAAAATGTAAGGCAGGTTGCCGTTGAAAACATATCCCCTGCACCTCTTTTTTTAGAAATAAAGAAACTTATTGCTAATCTTTCGGAAGGTAAAAAACCTCAAAAACTAGCCATTAATACCAGAGATGGAATTACGTTTATTGAATTGGGCAATATAATTCGTCTCGAAGCGGACTCCAATTACACTAATATATTCTTGTCAGGCGGAAAAAAAATAATAGTTCCTAAGACGTTAAAAGAATATGAGGATCTTTTGTGTGAAGACGGTTTTTTCAGAGTGCATAACGCTCACATTATAAATCTATCATTTATAGAAAAATACGTTAAAGGCGATGGAGGATTTATTAATATGAAAGATGGCTCATCCATAGAAGTTTCTCAATTAAAGAAAAAGGAATTATTAACGGCATTAATGACAAAGTAGCTATTTACCGACCTGTCTTGCTGTTAAATCATGTTGTAGTTATAGTCTAAAGCAGCTATTACGTAACTAATTTACACTCCTATTATTCAATGAAAAAAAGGTGCAACTCCTGTCTAAATAACCGCCTCACTTTGATGTATGAAAGCAATAGATGTCTTATTAAGAGGGACTTTTTGAGGGTTTGAGTCATAGGGTAACCTTGAACAACTGGATGATGTTTTAATTATTGGCATCAAGGTTTAATGAGGGCGCTATGCCATTCAGCAAAGCCTCTATTTGCTTCGCATTAATCAATTAGAAGGCATCTAATCGCCGTCACGATTGGCATATATAGTTCACCGATAATTTGGTAAAATTCACCGACAATTTTATGGGGTTTGTCGAAAAATTATATCCCGACTGTTCTTGTTCCGTAATTTTAGACAAGAGAAAAGAACAAATCCCCCATTAAAATCAAATTTGCCGGGATCAGCATCCTGTTCTTTTATTTTTTAACACGGTAATTTTTGTTTGGAATAAATATAATCAATCAATTACTTGGCTTATGAAAGCAACAAAAACCCCACCAAAAAAAAGTGATGATGAGATAATTAACCATGAGCTCTTTAGCACCATCCTTAAAGTCAAAAATGGTAATTTCTCTGTGCGCCTTCCTGCAGACCAGATAGGTATAAAAGGTAAAATATACGACTCCCTCAATGAAATCATTGAGATGAATGAAAAAATGGTCTTTGAGTTTGCTAAAGTGGGGCATAGTATAGGTAAACAAGGTAAGCTCACACAACGGGTGGAAATTGACGGAGCAAGAGGCTCATGGGGTTCCTGCGTTGATTCGGTAAATACACTTATTGCTGACCTGGTGCATCCCACCATCGAAATTGCGCACGTTATAACCTCTGTTGCAAAAGGTAACCTTTCCCAGGAAATGCCTTTGGAAATTGAAGGCCATCAATTGCAAGGGGAATTTTTGCGAATAGCAAAAGAGGTAAATGGCATGGTTAAGCAGCTTAATCTGTTTTCTATGGAGGTAACACGGGTGGCATTAGAAGTAGGAACGGCAGGTAAACTTGGAGGACAGGCAAAGGTAAAAGGAGTAGCGGGTGTTTGGAAAGACTTAACAGATAGTGTGAACCAAATGGCCAGCAACCTTACAGGGCAGGTGCGTAACATTGCTGATGTAACTACGGCAGTTGCAAAAGGCGACCTTTCTAAAAAAATTACAGTAGACGTTAAAGGAGAAATATTGGAACTTAAAAACACCATCAATACCATGGTGGACCAGCTCAATTCATTTGCATCGGAAGTTACCCGTGTAGCGCGTGAAGTAGGTACGGAAGGAAAACTGGGCGGCCAAGCCCAGGTAAAGGGCGTTGGCGGAACCTGGAAAGATTTAACAGATAGTGTGAACCAAATGGCCAGTAACCTTACCGGACAGGTGCGTAACATTGCTGATGTTACAACAGCAGTTGCAAAAGGTGACCTTTCTAAAAAAATTACGGTTGATGTAAGGGGAGAAATATTAGAGCTTAAGAACACTATCAATACCATGGTGGACCAGCTTAACTCATTTGGTTCTGAAGTAACGCGGGTAGCACGTGAGGTAGGTTCTGAAGGAAAACTGGGTGGACAGGCAAAAGTGCGGGGTGTAGGCGGCGTATGGAAAGACTTAACAGATAGTGTGAACCAAATGGCCAGTAACCTTACTGCACAAGTACGTAACATTGCCGAAGTTACCACAGCGGTTGCAAAAGGTGACCTTTCTAAAAAAATTACGGTTAATGTAGAGGGTGAAATATTGGAGCTTAAAAATACCATCAATACCATGGTGGATCAGCTTAATTCCTTTGGTGCAGAGGTAACACGGGTAGCGCGTGAGGTGGGTTCTGAAGGAAAACTGGGCGGACAGGCAAAAGTAAAGGGTGTTGGAGGAACCTGGAAAGATTTAACAGATAGCGTAAATCAAATGGCGGGTAATCTTACCGCACAGGTGCGTAACATTGCAGAGGTTACTACCGCTGTTGCTAACGGAGACCTTTCTAAAAAAATTACGGTTAATGTAGAAGGTGAAATATTGGAGCTTAAGAAAACGATTAATACGATGGTGGACCAGCTTAATTCTTTCTCTTCTGAGGTAACACGGGTAGCTCGTGAAGTGGGTACGGAAGGAAAACTCGGTGGACAAGCACAGGTAAAGGGTGTTGGTGGAACCTGGAAAGATTTAACAGATAGTGTGAACCAAATGGCAAGCAACCTTACAGGGCAGGTACGTAACATTGCAGAAGTTACTACTGCGGTTGCAAAAGGTGATTTATCAAGGCAGATAACAGTAGATGTTAAAGGTGAAATATTGGAACTTAAAAAGACCATCAATACCATGGTGGATCAGCTTAATTCATTTTCTTCGGAGGTAACACGGGTAGCTCGTGAAGTGGGTACGGAAGGAAAGCTGGGTGGGCAAGCTCAGGTAAAAGGGGTTGGCGGAACCTGGAAAGATTTAACAGATAGTGTGAACCAGATGGCCAGCAACCTTACGGGACAGGTGCGTAACATTGCTGATGTTACAACAGCAGTTGCAAAAGGCGACCTTTCTAAAAAAATTACGGTAGACGTAAAAGGAGAAATATTGGAACTTAAAAACACCATTAATACGATGGTGGATCAGCTGAACTCATTTGCATCGGAGGTAACACGGGTAGCACGTGAGGTAGGAACTGAAGGAAAATTAGGCGGGCAAGCTCAGGTAAAAGGGGTTGGCGGAACCTGGAAAGATTTAACAGATAGTGTGAACCAAATGGCAGGTAACCTTACCGCACAGGTGCGTAACATTGCCGATGTGGCTATTGCCGTAGCAAATGGAGATATGTCCAAAAAAATCACGGTGGACGTTAAAGGAGAAATATTACAGCTTAAAGAAACATTAAATACCATGGTGGACCAGCTTCGTGCATTTGCATCTGAAGTAACACGGGTAGCACGCGAGGTAGGTACGGAAGGAAAATTGGGTGGCCAGGCTAATGTTCCGGGTGTTGCAGGAACATGGAAAGATTTAACAGATAGTGTGAACCAAATGGGGGGTAATCTTACAGCACAGGTGCGTAACATTGCTGAAGTAACAATTGCAGTTGCAAACGGAGATATGTCCAAGAAGATTACAGTGGACGTACGCGGGGAAATATTGCAGCTTAAGGAAACTATTAATACCATGGTGGACCAGCTTCGTGCATTTGCATCGGAGGTAACACGCGTAGCGCGCGAGGTAGGTACCGATGGTAAATTGGGCGGCCAGGCATTTGTGCCCGGTGTCGGCGGAACATGGAAAGACTTAACAGATAGTGTAAATGGAATGGCGGGTAACCTTACAGCACAAGTGCGTAACATTGCTGAGGTGACAAAAGCGGTAGCAAGCGGTGACCTTTCAAAGCTGATTACAGTGGACGTTAAAGGAGAAATACTGGGACTTAAGAATACTATCAATACGATGGTGGAGCAGTTGAATTCATTCGCATCGGAGGTAACACGGGTAGCACGTGAGGTAGGTACGGATGGAAAACTCGGCGGACAAGCTCAGGTAAAAGGGGTTGCAGGAACATGGAAAGACTTAACGGATAGTGTGAATTTAATGGCATCTAACCTCACAGGACAGGTACGTGGTATTGCAAAAGTTGTGACCTCTGTGGCAAAAGGTAACCTACGGCAAAAACTTTCCATCGATGCTAAAGGTGAAGTGGCCCAATTAACAGATACTATTAATGAGATGATAGATACGCTTGCAATCTTCTCTGATCAGGTTACCACAGTGGCCCGTGAAGTGGGTGCAGAAGGAAAACTCGGCGGACAAGCCAATGTACCCGGCGCTTCAGGAACCTGGAAAAACCTGACGGAAAATGTTAACCAGCTTGCTGCAAACCTTACTACCCAAGTGCGTGCAATTTCCGAGGTAGCTTCTGCCGTTACCAAAGGTGACC
>Ga0206873_1290_pt1 | contig 12327 bp, 11 predicted proteins | sample Alteio_BWOrgCont_11_FD_152631 | JGI IMG/M metagenome (GOLD analysis project Ga0206873, IMG submission 152631) | Enriched cells from forest soil in Barre Woods Harvard Forest LTER site, Petersham, Massachusetts, United States -... | ecosystem: Environmental > Terrestrial > Soil > Temperate forest >...
TTTGGGTTTGCAACCCGCAGGCGTGGAAAAATATATTAAAGTTGAGCTCGATGACTGGGCAAAACTGGCTTCTGAAGGGCATTTTGAAGGACATCACCCCTGGTATTCTTACCATGAAATGTTTGCAAGGCCTGTTGCCAAGTTAGTCGGTGCCCTGGAAGATGAAGTGATAGTGATGAATCAGCTTACGGTGAATCTTCACCTGCTGCTGATTTCATTTTATAAGCCCAAAGGCAAACGGTATAAAATTGTTTGCGAGTCAAACGCGTTTTCATCCGATAATTATGCCTTGCAAACTCAAGTTCAGCTGCATGGTTATGACCCTTCCGATGCCATTATTGAAGTGGCTCCCCGGAAAGGTGAACATACTTTGCGTATAGAAGATATAGAAGATACTATAAATACACATGCCGACGAAATAGCATTGGTTATTTTCGGAGGTGTCAATTACCTCACGGGACAGTTGTTAGATATGCCCCGTATAACAAAAACTGCGCACAAGTTGGGCATTATATGTGGCTTTGACCTGGCGCATGCTGCCGGAAATGTAGAATTGAAACTACATGATTGGGATGTTGATTTTGCGGCATGGTGCACCTACAAGTATCTCAATTCCGGACCGGGTGCTGTGGCGGGGGCGTATATTCATCAGCGGCATGTTAAAAATGCTGAACTGTTAAGGCTTGGAGGCTGGTGGGGATATGATAAGAAAACGCGGTTTATTATGGACAAAAAATTTGTTCCCATGCAAACTGCTGAAGGCTGGCAATTGAGCAATGCGCCTGTTCTGTCAATGGCTGCCCATAAAGCTGCCGTAGATGTATTTACGGAAGCGGGAGGAATGGCCCTGTTACGTAAAAAAAGCTTGATGCTCACAGCTTATCTTGAGTTTATCATCAACGGCATTAATGAAAAATTAAAAGATAAAAGCCTCCGGCTGGAAATTATTACTCCATCCGATCCGGCTCAAAGAGGCTGCCAGCTTTCTATAATAGCGCATGGCATTGGAAAAGACTTTTATAATGCACTTGCCAAGTCAGGTGTTTTTTGTGACTGGCGAAATCCTAATGTAATCAGGCTAGCTCCCGTACCACTCTATAATTCATTCGAAGATGTTTGGAAATTTGGGCAAGTAGCGGAGAAGTTGCTTTTGAAAAGCAAATAATCCTTTCTTATTCTTAATATCTAATTTCTTTAAAAAGGCTTAATAATCAATGAAAAATATAAGTCAAATGAATGGAGTTATATAGAATTTTTATTATATCTTTGTTTTTTATTTATTAGGACAGTTATTAAACCTTCTTGTTTTTATATAATCAAAGAGCTAAATAACAAAAACAAAAAGCGTTATGAAAACTAAGAATTTTTTATTCAGTGCTATCTTTGGGGTAGCCCTTTCCGCAGCAGTTCTTACCGGATGCAAGAAAGATACTACTCCTCCCGCTGCTCCTGCCTCCACAGATAGTGACTATACTGCGGCACAGGACGAAACGAATGCGACTAATATTTCAAACGATTCAAAAAGCGTTTCTGACGCTGCGGTAACGCAGGGGAGTTCCACGGCTCTCGGTCCTGTAAGCTTAGTTTCTTCTACTTTTACTGTAACATTTTATAGAACTACTGACACAAATTCATTAGCAGAAGATACTATGTACATTAATTTCGGACCGACCCCCGTTTTATGTCATGATGGAAAATACAGGGAAGGTGAAATAATAGTTTACTGGTCCAATAAAATTCATTCAGTATGGCGTGCATATTTTGATTCCGGCAGTACTGTTTATATGACCTTTAGAAATTATGCCAGGGGAGCGCTGCCATCCAATATGGTTGAAATTAATGGAACCAGGAATTGGACTAATAATGGCGGTCAGATTAGTATAAATAATGTAGATTGTGAAAACTGGAGCTTTTCGGCTAACCTTACATTGATATATCTCGCTACCAAGGATACTGCAACTTGGACTTCTACCCGGACAAATACATTAGTAAATGAGAGCGGTACATGGTATTATAAAATTACCGGGAGCGCTTCCGGGAAGAGCCATAGCGGAGTATTATATAATCTTACTATATCGGAACCTCTTTATCACACTGCAATTCCTTGTTGGTTGCAGGGAGGTTGTCCATGGATTGAAGCCGGACAGGTTCAAATTACCCGTACAGGAAAAACCAATACGCTTACTATTGACTTTGGAACAATAGGTGACTGCAATAGCCAGGCTACCGCTGAAATTGGCGGAAAAAGCTATACATTTACCATGTGGTAATAATTTTGTATAATTGAACGGTCTAACAACAAAATAACACACACATCATGAAAACAAAAAGTTTAGTATTGAGCGCTATTCTCGGAATAGCCCTTTCAGCGGTAGTCCTTACCGGGTGTAAGAAAAATCCCCTTGATTCTGTTTTGCCGCCCACTTCCCCCTCTTCAACCGATATCTCATCGGCACAGGAGGAATCAGATGCTTCAAATTCTATTAATGATACAAGACAGATTTCCGATGCTGCAATGCAGGGAAATACTGGCCAGTATGCTCCGGGGCGCAATCTTAGTGTCCTCCTCACTTCTCATTGCACTATTGGATGGGCTTCCGATACAAACTCTGCGGACACCTTGTATATCAATTTCGGTTCTACGCCGGTTGAATGCAATGATGGCAGATGGAGACAAGGGGAAATAATTGTTTATTGGACCAAAGGTAGCGGTCCTTATCGAGCTGCATATTGGGATTCGGGTAGTGTTATTACCATGACATTCAATAATTATGCCTCGGGTAATTCATCCGGTAATATGGTTGGTGTTGCAGGTATCCGTACACTGACTAATACCGGACACAATGCAATTTCAGAAGAGAACTGGAAGTTTTCGTCTAATTTGACCCTTACCTACTCAAGCAGTCAAACTGCTAAGTGGAATGCAGTCTGTTCAGACAGCTTAGTCGAAGTGAATGGTACATATTACTATGAAATTAATGGTAATGCTGATGGTACGTCAAGGAAGGGCGATCAATATACGCTCAATATTAAGAGTCCTCTCTATGTTACTGCCCGCCCTTCATGGTGGACTCCTGCCGGTTGTCCCTGGGTTGAATCCGGATCGATTTCCATTAACTTACCCAATTCTGTTATACTGACTCTTGACTTCGGTACTGTTGGCAAATGCAGTGATTCTGCTACCGCGGTTATAGCCGGTGTTCATTATCCATTTGCTATGTGATAAAGATTTAATGAGGTTTAAAATAAGAAAGGACTGCCAATTGACAGTCCTTTCTTATTTTTACCTGTTTCATAAACTATCCGGTTGAATGAAATATACATGGAAAGATTATTTCTCCTTCAATAAAAGGCAACGGAACGGTATTCGGGTTCTGTTAGCTCTTATTACAGTATTACTGATATATCTTTTTATTGCAGATTATTTTCCGCCGTCAACTAAACCGGCAGATTTTTCTTCATTTAAAGCTGAACTTGAAAAGACAGGGATAATATCATCTTCTACAAATGTAAAAAGCAATACTAAAGCATCCCATATAGACATTAATTCCGCAGATACCACCTTGCTTCGGACTCTTCCAAAAATGACTTCCTATTGCGCGCAGATGGTTGTAAAATATCGGAAAAAACTGGGAGGATATTACTGCACAGAACAATTAAAAGAGGTATGGGGAATGGACAGTAGTATGTTTAAAGCAGTAGTTGAAAAAGTATGGGCAGATACGGGATTAGTAAATAAAATCAATATCAATACGGCAGATATTAAGCAGTTGGCATATCATCCGTATATCAGGTATAATCTTGCAAAAGCAATTGTGAATTACCGCCAGGAGCATGGGTTGTTTGCTTCCCTGCCGGCGCTTCATAATATGGCCGCAATAGATGACAGCACCTATTTAAAAATAGCACCATACCTTACGGTGGCTAAAGGACTTTAATCCCTCTCCTTATAGGAGAGAGGGTAGGGTGAGGTCATTTCAAAGCCTCTTTAGGGCAATGTCATTAAGTAAGGGATTACACTACATAATGCATTTCCCAAAGGGATGCCTTCGGATAATATCAAATGACTGTGTCTAAAATGTGCCGTTAGGCACTACCGTTTGGTAGCGCTATATCCGCATCCAATGAATTCCCCCGCCGACTACCATGGTCGCCTTGTACACTCTTCTTCTTCGGCGGGAAATGCACGTTGGTGTGTCATTATTTGGCTACCAAACGGTAGTGCCTAACGGCACAATTGGGGTAGCTGAATGGATTTATATCATCATATTACCCCTTAACTTCATGACATTGCCCTTTAGGGGTTTGGGGCTGAAGAAGCCTGAGATTCCAACGTCTCTATAAGCTGGTCAGGACTTATCATTTCAGCGCATTTGAAATGTTTTTGCGGACAGGCTTTGTATCCATGCAAGCCGCAGGGTCGGCAATAAAGCTTTTCTTTTATTTCAACGATAAATGATTTATCGGATAAAGGCCCGAAACCAAAAGCGGGAATCGTGGAGCAAAATACAGCCGTTACCGGGGCGTTTACAGACGATGCGATATGTAGCGGAGCCGAATCATTGGAATAATTCATAACGGCATCCTTCATAAGCGCTGCAGATTGAAGAAAGCTAAGCTTTCCCGCCAAATTTTCAATATTTTTATAAGAGGATGTATGGATTATGCGATCGCATAAATCAGCATCAGATCCGGAACCTAAAAGGTAAACTTTGCAGGTCGCTATTTTATTAAGAAACTCAACCCATTTGTGTGCCGGAAACTGTTTGGTAAACCATACCGACGATGGAGCAATACATATATAGGGAGATATTTTATACTTCTTCACATCGTCAAAATCGGCGGGTGAAGGGTAGAGGCGGGGCTTTATAAATTCCTTGTCTGTATAAGAAGCAATAAGTTCAAGGTTCCTCTCTGCTTCATGCTTACCATTCCCAATAACATGTTTTATTTTTTTTGTGTAGCAAAAAGAAAACGGATTTTTATCGAATCCTATTCTTTCTTTTGCACCGGATAAGAATGTAATTAAACCTGAACTTGCAAACCGGTGCAGGTTAATTACCATGTCATACTTTGTGCTTCGTATTTGCTTAATCAGCTTAATGAGGTTACTTGTCTTATTTGTTTTTTTATCCCAAATAAGCACATTGTGTAAAAACGGGTGCCCGGTAAAAAGCGACTCATTCCCTTTTCGCAAAAGGAAATCAATCCTTGCATCGGGAAAATGCTTATGCAATTTCTCTATCACAGGTGTGGCAAGCACTACATCGCCAATAAAAGCTGTTTGAATGACAAGAATCTTCAAGTCCGTTAGTTATATTCAGAGGTTGAAGATACGTATAAATAAAAAACCCCGTCTTGCCTTAGGCAAGACGGGGTTTAATAAAATAAATAGAATATGTTAAAACTTGCAGACAAGACCCACGTTGGCAATATTTGCCACATATCCCTCCCACTGGACTTCTGCCCAAATGCCTATAGGACCCGCAAAATAATATCTTGCTCCGACAAATACCCCACCCATAGCAGCCGAAATTGAAAGGCCGGGCTCAACAGGAGTATAACCAGGAATAGGAGGCGTTATGGTAGAAGTAAAACTTGATGTCACTTTTCCATAGCCAAGGCCAATTCCTACATAGGGGTCAAATTTTGCGCTGGTGGCAAAATGATAATACCCCCTAACTGTGAATCCTAGAATGCTGACGGTATACTTGTCGGTTTCAGTGCTATTATAGGAGTATATTTGTCCGGCATTATTGTTACCTGTCCCAAAGGAATCGTATGGTGTAACAGTTTTAGAACTCAAACTTGAACTTGCATAAGAGAATGTCAGCCCAATTCCCCAGTGTTCGTTGAGAGCATGTTCAAATGAGGCATTAAATCCAACTCCTGAACTGGTTGTATACCCTGGAATAGAATAAGCGCCTAAGCCTCCTCCAAAACCTACGCCTACGGAAATTATATTTGTGCCAGGCCCGAAAGCGAGACCTCCTCCTGAGGAGCTTTCATCATCACTGCTACTGCTACTAGTGCTTTTACTGCTGCTGCTACTGCTAGTATGATGACTCCTTTCTTGAAATTGCGCATAGGAGACATTGCTGAAGCACAGTAATGCACCTGCAATTAAACTTAGAAATACTTTTTTTGCTTTCATGTGTGGTATGAATTAGTTTTATGGGGTCAAAACTAATGGATATTTTGAATTAAAAATAAAAAAATAAATAATTTTTAAAAAGACACCCTGTTAATATAATAAAAAAAGACGCTAAAATATTATTCTTATATGGGTCGCAGAAAATAAAAAACCCCGTCGGTGAGACGGGGTTTTTTATAGTAGTAAAAAAGAAGTTTACAGATCAACAGAAGCGCCAATAGTAACTTGAATTAAACTGAGCGACATTGTTTTTGATACAGGATCAGTATATGATTGTGACATTCCTGCATAACTTTGGGTTTGCGTAGAGCTTGAATAGCTGATACTTGAACCCAGGTATCCTACGTCAAGATGCAACCCAAACATATCGGTAAGCATGTACTTAAGACCTACAACACCGCTGTAACCAAAACCACTTCCGCTTTTCACGGCAATAGATCCGGTTCCTAAACCTTCGGCGTAATCAATAGTTGGGTAATTAGCAGTAACTAATCCTACTAATCCTTTTAATTCTAAACTTACTTTATCACTGCCAAGAGGAAAGGCAAAATAAGGACCTATCAAATATTGTCCTACATAATAATTTCCGCTTGATGTAACTACCGCAGGGCTACCGGTATTATTAGTATTAGCTACTGTCTGAAGGGTAGCAGCATCAAAAGTATTCATGGTTCCACCTATAACTATAGTAGCTCCAACATTGGTGCTGAACATATAATTTGCATAAATATTAAAATGAAAACCTGTTTTAGCAAATCCATTATACTTAGTGGTATCAGCACCCTTTGCATTGGCAATAGGCAAAGCAGTTCCGTCATTTTTGCTAAAGTCGCCACCGGGGATTCCGCATCCAACGTTTAGTCCGAAACTTAATTTATGAACTACGCCTTGCGCGTTGGCAGTGTTTTGCCCGGTATATACCATACCAAGGCCAATTAATGCTGCCGAAATAAGAGTTAGTTTTTTCATAGTTTGTGTGAATTGGTTATTATTGAAAGACAAAACTAATAGATAGTTTGAATTAAAAGTAAAAAAACAAAATAATTTTATGAATATTGGCTGTTAATAAAAATATGTTATTCATTTAAACCGTCAAAATATTTTGTTTGTCAGGTGGTTACTAAAATAAAAAAGCCCGTCTCGCCTAAGGCGAGACGGGACTTTTTTAATGAATTTTACTATAATAAAGGGAGTTTGTTCTCCGTTTTATTACATCATGTCACCGCCCATTCCACCCATTGGTGGCATAGCGGGCTTATCCTTTTCTTTTTCTTCAGCCAACACACATTCGGTGGTGAGAATTAAACCTGCTATAGATGCAGCGTTTTCGAGCGCTACGCGGGTAACTTTGGTAGGGTCAATTACACCTGCGGCAATTAAGTTCTCATATTTCTCAGTGCGGGCATTGAATCCGAAATCGCCTTTTCCTTCTTTCACTTTTTGAACAACCACAGATCCATCTAACGAGCCGGAATTGGCTACAATTTGGCGGAGCGGTTCTTCCAGTGAACGACGTATAATGGCAATACCGGTATTTTCATCATCGTTGTCGCCTTTCAGCTTGCTGATGGTTTCAACAGCCCTGATATAAGCAACCCCTCCTCCTGCAACAATGCCTTCTTCAACAGCGGCACGGGTTGCATGCAGAGCATCGTCAACGCGGTCTTTCTTTTCTTTCATTTCCACTTCGGTAGCTGCACCAATATATAACACAGCAACACCACCTGCAAGTTTTGCAAGACGTTCCTGTAGTTTTTCTTTGTCGTAGTCCGATGTGGTATTTTCTATCTGAGCCTTTATTTGATTTACACGGGCTGTAATATCAGCTTTCTTTCCGGCGCCATTTACAATGGTGGTGTTATCCTTGTCAATGGTAATTTTTTCAGCGCTGCCGAGGTAAGATAGATCAGCGTTTTCCAATTTATATCCGCCTTCTTCCGAAATAAATATTCCGTTGGTGAGGATGGCGATATCTTCAAGCATGGATTTTCTCCTGTCGCCAAAGCCCGGAGCCTTAACAGCAGCCACTTTCAAAGAGCCCCTGATTTTATTTACAACAAGGGTAGCCAACGCTTCTCCGTCAATATCTTCAGCAATAATAAGGAGAGGACGACCTGTTTGTACTGATTTTTCAAGTACAGGAAGCAATTCCTTCATATTGGAGAGCTTCTTTTCGTAGATGAGAATATATGGGTGCTCAAGTACGGCTTCCATTTTTTCTGCATTGGTTACAAAGTATGGAGAAATATATCCTCTGTCAAATTGCATACCTTCTACTACTTCCACGGTGGTTTCAGTGCCTTTAGCTTCTTCCACGGTAATAACCCCTTCTTTCTTCACCTTTGCCATTGCTTGTGCAATAAGTTTTCCGATGGAAGAATCGTTATTGGCGGAAATAGTTGCCACCTGTTCAATTTTATTGTTGTCGTTTCCAACCGGGTTCGATTGCCTTTTGAGATCAGTAACAATAGCTTCAACAGCTTTGTCAATACCTCTTTTCAAGTCCATCGGGTTAGCTCCTGCCGTAACGTTTTTCAAGCCTGCCGTTAAAATAGCCTGTGCAAGAACGGTTGCTGTGGTAGTACCGTCTCCCGCTACATCAGATGTTTTGGAAGCTACTTCCTTAAGCAACTGGGCTCCCATATTTTGAATGGGGTCGGAAAGTTCAATTTCCTTAGCTACGGTAACTCCGTCTTTGGTTATAATGGGAGCTCCGAATTTTTTATCAATAATAACGTTACGTCCCTTAGGACCTAAGGTTACCTTTACCGCATCAGCAAGAGCATCTGCTCCTTTTTTTATCGCATCGCGGGCTTTCAGGTCAAAAATTATGTCTTTAGCCATGTTAATTTAGTTTGATGATTTGTTAATTTGATGATTTGATAATGTAGTCTAAATTTGATAGTTTGTCAATTTGATAATGATGTAAGGTGTTCCCAATCATCAAATTACCAATCATCAAAGTATCAAATTGTTTTGTTGTTTAGTCGAAATACCCAAGAAGATCGTCCTGGCGCATAATTTGGTATTCCTTTCCATCAATAGTGATTTCGGTACCGGAATACTTACCGTAAAGAACTTTATCGCCTACTTTTACAGTCATAGGCTCATCTTTCTTTTTACCGGGACCTACTGCTACGATAACTCCCTTTTGGGGTTTTTCTTTTGCAGAATCAGGGATGATGATCCCTCCTGCTGTTTTTTCTTCTGCCTCAGCCACTTCCACTAATACGCGGTCGCCCTGGGGTACAAAATTTACTTTTTTTGCCATGGTTTTATTTAAATTAGAAATTAAGAATTAGTAATCTTCAAGTTCCCTTTATCAATTACCGTGCCAAACTTTTTAGATGACATTTTTTGCACTAAAATTTGGCAGGGTCTGATTAAGGGGGTGCGAAGATAACAAATTATAGGTATATACAGTGGAATTACCTAATAAAGTGCATATCCTATCCCCACTGTAAAGTTAATCATGAAGATGCCTGTTCCTGTCCCTACGGTACTTTCTGTAACTGTGCCGTCCGGAGCAGTTAGTCGTGAAGCCATATTGAATTCGACGTGTCCGGTGAAAATCAAATCAAGATTTGAGAATATATACAGATGTTTATGTATAATCCCCTTTACGCCAAAACCCATGTCAGTTGCAAATAAGAACTGTCGGCTTGCATCAACAGAGCAATACACCGGTATGGAATTCGTATTTGTGCTGGTATTCAATGCATTTATCGTTCCAGTTATAGCCGGTGTGTTAAACACCATACACCCAAAAAGTAGCCTGAATTTGGTTATAAAAGCAGGTTTTTTGAAAGATTTAGAAAGTCCTCCAAACAGTGCGTACTGATTATAAGAATAATTGCCCGAAACCCGGGATATATCTGACGACGAAGATAATGAGCTAAAATCTAAATACCCGGAGCTGCTGTTAGCTTGTATATAATCTGCGTTTTGATCGAGAAACCCGGCGGCATTAAAGCTCTGTTCTATATAATCTGCCATTACTGAAAATGCCCATCCCTTCTTCCCTAATGAGATATCTGTACTGATGTTAAAGGTATATCCCAAACCTGCAAAACCAGTATGATAAGGAGGTGCTTCCGGGTCTTGGGGATAAGCATTAACAAATGCATTTGATCCATACGCGCCTATTGGCATACTTAGCCCTGTGTTAAAATAAAGATAACAAAAAGGAAGTTTTTCGTCTGTAGTATCTTGCCCGAAACAAAATATAGGACTACCAATTAAGAGTAAACAATGTAAAATCAGTTTTTTCATTTTTTGAAATGCTCTAGGTACAAATATAATGTTTACTAAATAATTTATGGCTGAATTTATTCCCATAACTCAGCACACCCGCTATTTTTTATTTTCCATAAGTTTCAAATAGTAAATTGGTAACCTAAATACCACAATAAATTAGTATTTCCAACAATACTTCTGCCAATGGAACACAGAAGGTGGTTGTGGTCATTAAAATCAATTACAGTTCCTATCCTAAACCTAAGGTCGCTATTACCCCCTACCTGGCTGGGAGTAATGTAATATATCTCAGTACCCACACTTACTGATTTTACAAATTGATATTGTTCCTGCCAACCGACAAACTCATAATTTTTATTTCCGGCACTTGGATTTATCCAATATCCTCCTCCGCCATAAGTAGTCCATTTACCTATTGTTTTTTGAATCCATAAAGGCAGGTACAATTGGGTGCCTGCACTCCCAAGGTTCTCATTAGCATTCCCGGTAGGCAGTTCAACTAAGGGGAAGATGCCAATCTGGAAATTCCCCGAATCCTTATTCACAAACCTATATTTCATGCCTACCTCTGTTGTGCCATATCCATAATTTGTTTCACCATCTTTAATGGAATAGAAAGATAAAGGAGCAATAACATGCAGTTGCACATTAGGTACTACGCCGTAATTCACCTCCACATGCGGGGCAGTGCCCATAGTTATTCCCTCACTCGATGTACCAATAGATGAACAATAAAGCTCCCAATGCTTAAAATCTACCGGTTCGGGGTCATCGGTATCGTATGGAGGGCCGGCGAATGCCGGTATAGAAAGAACCAACAAACAAAAGAAAAATAAATACGCAGATTTTATGTATTTCAAAGTCATAGAGTACCAATTAATATTTCTCAAAAATTTAATCCTCTTTTTCTTTTGACTTTTCAAACTCAAATATAATTAAACTAAGTGGAAAATCATATGGTTGCCCATGCTTAAGTATTTGTTTATATTTGTATGTAAACTTAAAGTTGCATTTATTGTCTGAATATGTAATTATTCAATAGAGCCTTGCATAATTCAGGTAATGATGAAATTTTAAAAATCATTGGCGCAAAGACACTAATCCCGATAGCCATCGGGAACAAAGCTTCACAAAGTATTTTTTCGTGGATTTTTGTGTCTTCGTGCTTTTGTGGCAGAAAATTATATCATGCAAGAACTCTATTATAAAAAAATTAATGGCTGAATTTATTTCCATAACACCCTCTGAAATAGACGAAGATACTTTGTCTTTGGCTACAGAGTGCTTGACATCCGGTGGAATAGTGATATATCCTACTGATACCATCTATGCTATGGGTTGCAGTCTTAAGCAGCCACAGGCAATAGAAAAAATGGCTCGCATTAAAGGTATCCGGGTTGACAAGGCAGTATTTTCGCTTATTTTTCATGACTTTAGAGAGATAGCCGACTATACCCGCCCTGTGAATACCGCTACTTACAAGCTAATGAAACGGTGCTTGCCGGGTCCTTTCACTTTCATATTAAATGCCAATTCCACTATAAGTCGCCTGATGAACACCCGCCGGAAAACAGTGGGGGTGCGTATTCCTGATAACCAGATAACGCTGAAATTGGTAGAAAGCATAGGTTGTCCCATCGTTTCTACATCGTTACATGATGATGATGAAATCGTAAAATTCCCTACCGACCCGTTTGAAATATTCAACCATTACGATGACAAAGTAGATATGGTGATAGACGGAGGACATGGTCATAATGAAGAATCAACCGTGATAGACTGTACCTCCGAGGAGCCTCTATTAATAAGGCAGGGTGCCGGAATACTTTAATTAATTTAAGTTCTCACTCCCTCCATTCCCTAAGTGACTTTGTCATGTTGATCCGGCCTCAGGCGGGAGAAACATCCCGGTAATA
>Ga0206873_1086_pt2 | contig 12208 bp, 7 predicted proteins | sample Alteio_BWOrgCont_11_FD_152631 | JGI IMG/M metagenome (GOLD analysis project Ga0206873, IMG submission 152631) | Enriched cells from forest soil in Barre Woods Harvard Forest LTER site, Petersham, Massachusetts, United States -... | ecosystem: Environmental > Terrestrial > Soil > Temperate forest > O...
GCCCCCGTCACGTCCACCGAGTTGATCGGGTCGCCGCCGGCGTAACTATACAAATCCCAGCTCGCGGCGTGGCCCAGCGGGTCGGGCGAGAGGAACCGGCCCCCGGCCGGGTCGTAGAAGCGCGCGCCGATCCAGTAATACCCGGTGATGTCAATATTTCTCTCCTGCCACGTCAGCGCCGCCGCGAGGTTCGCCGTCGTGCCCAGCGCCCCGGTGTGGCTCCAGCGCAGGACGGACTGCCCCGGCAGCGGGCCATAGCCGCTCGACCGCGCCGCCCACGTCACATTCCCGCCGACCGTCGCGTTCGCCGGCATGCTGTATGCCGCCACATGCCCGAGGGCGTCGCCGACCACCACGGTAGCCCGGTTGCGCGGGCGGGAATTTTGGTCGAGGAGGACAAAAGAAGCATGATTTTTAAGGAGCTATTTATGCATTTGACTAAAATGGACATACTATCGTATAAAATCAACATACAACATGAGCCTCCTCGGCACCATTTTTCCCAAGGCGCGGGCGGAGACCATCCGGCTTTTGTTTACCGACCCGGGCCGCGAGCTGTACCTGCGAGACTTGACCCGCCGCAGCGGCCTGGCGCTGCGATCAATGCAAATCGAACTCCAAAAGCTGGTCTCTGTTGATCTCATTTCGTGCCGGCGCGATGGCAACCGCCTGTATTACCGTGCCCGGGTCGAGCATCCGGTTTTTCAGGATTTGCACAACCTGGCCCTGAAGACCGCCGGCCTGGTGGATGTCCTGGCTGAGGCCATTAAAGTGGTGGACGGGGTGGAAATTGCGTTTGTGTTTGGCTCCCTGGCGCAGGGAGATGGCAGTGGCCGGGCGGGCAGCGACGTGGATTTGATGGTCATTGGGGAGACGGGACTGCGCGACCTGGCGCCGCAGACGAGCAAGGCCTCCGCGATTCTCGGCCGGGAGGTCAATGCGCACGTCCTGACGGAAAAGGAATGGGCCGCGCGGCTGGGGGCGGGCGATCACTTCATTTCGGAGGTTGTGTCCAAGGGAAAACTTTTTGTAAAAGGCACGCCCGATGAGCTTGAGCGAATGGGCCAAAGCGGGGTGGATCCGCCCGTATAAGCCGACCAAGTCGGAAACGAGCGGCTTGCTGGAAATCGTGCAACGCGACATCAAGGCAGCGCGTGAAACCACCGACCCGGATTGGCGCTTTATGATAGCGTAGAACGCGGCGCTGCAGTTATGCACGACTCCGGTGCATGCCGAAGGCTGGAACCCGGAAAAAGCGAACAGCCATCACCGCACGCTGCAAGCGCTGCCGTTGATCATGGGGACCGGGTATAAAGACGATGCCAGCTATCTGGATGCGTGCCGAATGAAGCGCAACAAATCCGAGTATGACCGCGCGGGCGGGCTAAGCAGGGATGCTTCCGACGAACTGCTGGCGTATGTCGAAGAATTGCGCCCGGCGGTCATTAACTGGTTGAAACAAAACCATCCGACGCTGGTCTAGGGCGAAAACGTCGCGCAGCCAGCGCACAACCTGCCGCAGGCCGAAAATGGTGGTGGGGGAGGGATTCGAACCCCCGAAGGGCAGAGCCCAGCGGATTTACAGTCCGCGTCCTTTAGCCACTTGGTTACCCCACCGGGAGCGGCACGGCCGACCGAGTTGGGCGGGCACGCGTTCGCGCAAGAGGAAAAAGGTGGAACAAATCAGGCGGCAAAGTTACTGCCAAGCTTATATTTAGGGCGAGGGCGGGATAAGGCCGCCGAAAGCAGGTGATTTTCCATCACCCACCGACCCGCCAACGCATCGTGTCCACACCATTTGAATTAAAGGGCGGACGCCTCGGAGAGGCGTCCCTACCCACCCCAAGCCCCAACCGGCCCGGAGTTGACCGGCGGGCGGGAGGTATGCTTGATTAACTGGTCAGTCCCCTCGCCCACTCCGTCGTTTGCTGCACGGCCATGTCTGATATGAAGACCATTCTTCCACCCGAGGCCGCCTTGCCGGAATCCAGCCAGGAGGCTTCGGCGTCCGCGCCGGAGCCGGAGGAGAAAGCGCGCGCGCGGCGGGGCTGGTGGCTGCTGGCGTTGGCGGTGCTGGCGCCGCTGCTACTGGCCTGGTATCTTAATCGGCTGACCAGCACGGATAACCACCCGGCCAAGGTGGGGCCGACGCCTAGTTCGGCCAGCCCGGCGCAGCAGGCGACGCTGGCCCAGCAGAGTGCAGCAGCGAAAGCCGGGCAGATCGCGCAGCCGCCCGCACCGACAGGGCCCGAGGTGGAGACGGCGGCGACGTTGGCGGCGGGGTTGAAGGACTTGGAGGCGTATTTGCACGAGCCGCACTCGAAGAACGACATCGCGACGGCGCTGGAGCGGTTTCGCACGCGGTTGATGCATGCGCCGCGAGGGGTGGCGGTGGCGGACATTATGGGCTACATGGGCAGCGGCCAGGACGTGCCGACGACGCTGCCTTTCACCATTGGGCCGGGCGGCTGGCTGGCCAGCGCGTCGAGCATGAGGATCTTCCTGCTGGATGCGCTGGGCGAAGTGGATCCGGAATCGGCCGCGCAGTACGCGAAGGTGATTCTGGACCAGCCGGGGGCGTCGCCGGATGAATGGGCGTTGAGCATGCGCAACCTGGCGCAGCGGGACCCGGACATGGCGAACGACCCGTATTTGCAGGAGAAGGCGCGGGAACTGGTGACAAATGCGCAGTGGCTGAGCCAGCCAACGGCGGGGTTGATGGAGGCTTTTGATTTCGTGGTGTTTACGAAACAAACCAACCTGACGCCGGTGCTGACCGGCTACATGGACGACGGAAACCAGAGCAGCGCGGTGCGCTTTGGGTCGTTTTTGACGCTGGACCGGCTGACGTTGAGCGAGCCGGCGGCGGTGTTTGCGCAACTGAATGACCAGCCGGATTTGCTGAGCGCGGAGCCATCCATGCGGGCGGCGATGTTCGCGCGGGCGGATGTGACGGACCCGGCGCAACTGGCGGCGGTGGAAACGTATTTGCAGCGGCCGGACCTGACGCCGGCGGAGCTGAACCAGTTTGCGATAACCTTCCCGCTCTTTACGCAGGCGATCAGCAACAACCTGGCGACGACGCAGCAGATGCTGAACATCCAGCAAATGGCGGAACGGGACGCGGCGACGCTGGCGGTGGTGAACCAGTGGCTGGGGGAGCCGCAGTTCGCGGGGCGGCAGGATGTTTTGCAGGTGCTGAAGGCGAGTTTGACCGAGGACGTGCAGAGCGCGCAGCGGGGGGGCTTGCTGCCCGCGGCGAATGGCGGTTCGCCCTAACGGTCGCGAGAGGGAAAACCGCGGGCGCGCAAAAAAATAACGGCACGGTGCAAGGTTCCGGGGCCAGGTGTTATGTGCAGGGCAGGCGTGAATTGACCTTGCATCCGCCGCGCGGGCTATTAAAAAATCGTTGCCCTATCGTTTCCTTTACCCCCTAAATTGACTCTTCGTATGTCTCGGCGTTACCCTCTTTTTGCCGCTTTGCTGGCGGCTGGTGTGTCTTTGGCGGCGTGGCCCAGCGGGGCGAGCGCGCAAAACCTCACTGCGTACAGCCCGGTTTTGCCGGCCACCCTGACGCAGGCGCCGTACAACATGTTCGGGGCGGTTCTCTCGACAAATTCGACCAGCCTGACCCCGTACGAGCCTTTTGTGGCTCCGTATGACATTGGCGGCGGGTCCATCGCGGAAGACGCCCACTTGGTTCAAAGCACCGTATACCTGCCGTACAACCTGAGTCTCGCGGGCAACATCGCCGCCTTCACCCAAAAGAACTATTTTGTGCTGGGTTTTAACAGCACGGTTACGAATGGCACGCTGGTTTTGCCGACACCGGCCCAGGGGAAGCCGCTGGCCGGTTATGCGTACGGGGCGGGCTATGCGACTTTGGCAACCGGTGGCTCTTATTTGACCGTCAACGCGCTGGCGGTGAGTTTTGCGTCATTTTACAGTTTGGAACCACTGACGACGAACGCGGTACCGGCGGTGGTGGACATCTCGGGGGCCAATCTGGGCGGAACGGTCACCAAGCTCATTGTCGCTTATGCCGGGACCGACCTGACCATCTATCAAACCGGCCCCTTTACCGACACGCCCACGGTTGTCCTTGACCCGTTGTGGGATTTCCTTAACCCCAATCCGCCGGTAGGTACCGCGATAGCTCCTTTTATGGGCGGCGGGGTATGGGTCAAAGTTTCCGGCCAATGGGCCTACGAGGGCGTCGCCTTGACCTCCGGTAATCTCTTGACCAGTCCGGTGACGGGCAACCCGCTCACGGGCACGGCGTTCGAGTTGATGAACGCGTCGAATTTGGATTTGATCGCCGCCGCGCTGGGCAACGTGACGAACGGCAACCGCACGGGCCCGCCGCGGCCGGGCGTGAACGCGACGAATGTTTACCTCAGCCTGCCACAAGGCGGGAAATCGATCAACAAGCTGCACATCCAAGTGGCCAACGCGGGCACGGGGACGTTGCATTTCACGGTCGCCTCGAGCGCGACGTGGTTGAAGGTCAGCCCGGCCAGCGGCACGTCTGTCACCGCGCCGGTGCCGATCACGTTGAATTTTAACACGCTGACCGCTCCGGCGCTGACGCCCGGCACATACAACACGGTGGTGGACATCAGCAGCAAAAACAGCCCGCAGGTGTTGAACGTGCAGTTAGTCGTCAGCCCCGTGCCGCCGCCGCCGCCGTCGCACGTCACGGGCAGCCGCAACCGCGCAGACGGCGTGCTCATCACCTGGCAAAACTTGTCGGAAGCCAATATCGTGCTCTACGATGTGGACCACTACGACGTGTACCGCAGCGCCTCCATCCAAGGCACCAACGCCCTCAAGCTCGGCTCGGTCCCGCAAGCCCCCGGCACGCTGAATTATTTGGACACCACGGCGGTGCCGCAGCAGCCCTACCATTATTTCGTCAAGACCGTGGGCACCCCGTATTCGAGCGGGTACAGCACCCAGGTGGTCGGCGTCAAGCGGCCTTAGGTTCTGTTTTCAAACCACCCAACTGATGGCGGGTCGAGGACGCGCCGCCGCGTTGGAGCGGTTTCAAAAAAACTATAGTCAAATCCAAGTCCTGGCCCAAGGCAGGGATCCCGCCATGGCGGGAAGCCGTCCGTTCAAGGGGCGGACGCCTCGGAGAGGCGTCCCTACCACAAAGGCGGATGGCTACAGTTCAATTTAACGCGCTCTAGATCGGAATTTTAACCACCCGTCCTTAGTTCGCGTCCTCGTCCATGCCCGGGATGTTGTATTTGATGTAGGCGTTTTTGCGGAGTTTCTTGAGCCACTTGGCCTCCGCCTCCCGGGTGTCCAGCACGAGCAGGGCGCTTTCGATTTGCATGTGAACCTGCTCGAGTGTCTGGAGGCCCGCGTCGCGCTTGTCCTCGCATTTGAAAATGTAGACGCTGTCGCCCAGGGCGACGGGGTTGCTGACTTCGCCCGGCTTGAGCGCGAAAATGATGTCGTCCATCGGTTGCTGGTATTTGCCTTTTTCGACCCAGCCGACTTCGCCGCCGTCGCTTTTGAATTCATCCTGGCTGTAGTGGCCGGCCAATTCCGCGAAATTGGCGCCCGGGGCGCGGGCCTGATCGACAATTTCCTGGCCCTGCTGGAGCAATAAATTGGTGGTTTCGAGCGTGCCGAGCTTGAGGGTGATCTGGCGGATTTTGACCGCCGCCTCCTGCCGCCACTGGTCCTTGTGCAGGTCGTAGTACTTGACGATGCGGTCGGGGCTGATGGCGTTGACGGTGTCCTGCTGCTTTTGCTTCATGTAGGAGACGATCATGTCGTCCTGCAATTGCTGGCGGTATTGGCGCTCGGTCAGGTCATTGCCCTTGAGGTACTGGAGGAATTGCTCGCGGTCGCCATTAAAGCGGTTGGTGATGCTTTCATCGAAGGCCTGGTCCATGAACGATCTGGGGATGGCGTAACCGGCGTCGTTGAAGGCCTGCACCATGAGGATGTTGTCCACCATGTTGTCGAGGACTTCCTTGAAGAGGTGGGTGACCTGGTCGGCCACATATTTTCTGGCGCCCGCCTCGCCCTCCGGAGTGTCGGGGAAATCCGCGTTGGCGTTGGCGTAAATGGTGGGTTTGACCGGGTCGATTTGCTTTTCGACCTGGGCCACCGTGATGATCTTGTCGTTGACCACCGCGACGATCGCGTTGGTGCTGGTGTTGACCGTGGGCGACGATGCGGCGGCCGTGCTGTTGGACGCGGAAGCGTCCTGGGCCGGGAGAACGGCGGGCCAGCCCGCGGCCCCGGCGAGTGTAACGGCGAAAAATAAAGTCGCGATCCGTGATGTCATGTCTGCGTGGGTTCGTGCCGTTTTAAAAAAGCGATAATCTCGGCCATTCTCTGGAGAGGACGCGGGGCGGTCAAGCGGGGAAACCGGTGTCCCACCTGCACGTAACGCGGCGGCTGGACGCCAGCCTGCTGGCATTTCAAGCGGTCCCCCTCGGTTTCGACGGACGCGAGGCCCTTTTGTTCGGCCCAGACGCGGATCTCGGTGAGCTTGACGAGGGCCTCGGCGCTTTCCGGGAGCGGGCCGAAGCGGTTGCGCAGGGCGGCGGCGAGCTCGGCGACTTCGGCGGGCGTGGCGGCGAGGGCGAGGCGGCGGTATTGGTCGAGGCGGAGACGGGTGTCGGCAATGTACGCGGAGGGCAGGCCGGCGGCGATGCGCGGGAAGCGCTGGGTGGACATCTCGGCGTGCTTGATGGCGGCGTAGCGGTCGCCGGTGTCATCGGTCGCGGAAGCGCCGACGGGAGCAACGGGCGCGATGGCGGCGGCGTCCAGGGCTTCGCCGACCAGCACGAAATCGAGCCGCACCGTGGCACGGATGGTGAGGGCCGCCGGTTCGCCCTTGAGACGCGCGATGCTTTGGCGCAAGAGCTGGCAGTACAAGTCGAAGCCGACGCCGGCGATGTGGCCGCTTTGCTCCGCGCCGAGGAGATTGCCGGAGCCGCGCAGTTCCAAGTCGCGCATGGCGAGGCGGAAGCCCGCGCCGGGCTGGTTGAACTGGCGGATGGCCGCGAGGCGGTGGCGGGCCTGGTCGAGCAGGCGCGCGTGGCGGTGCAATAAAAGATAAGCGTACGCCTGGCGGTTGAAACGCCCGATGCGCCCGCGCAACTGGTACAACTGCGCGAGGCCGAAGCGGTCGGCGCCCTCGATGATGAGGGTGTTGCAATTCGGGATGTCGAGGCCGGACTCGATAATGGTGGTGCAGACGAGGACGTCGAAGTCGCCGGCGACGAAGCGCGTCATGAGTTTTTCCAAATCATCGGCGTCCATGCGGCCATGGCCGACGCCGAGGCGGGCCTCGGGGACGAGCTTGCGGAGCTGGCGCGCGGCTTCCTCGATGGTTTCGACGCGATTGTGCAGGTAAAAGACCTGACCGCCGCGGGCGAGTTCGGCGCGGAGGGCGTCGCGCACGAGTTCGGGACTGTAGCTTTTCACGACGGTCTCGATGGGGAGGCGGTCGCGCGGGGGCGTTTCGATGACGCTCAAGTCGCGCGCGCCGACGAGGGCGAAGTAGAGCGTGCGCGGGATGGGCGTGGCGCTCATGGCGAGGACGTCCACCTGCGCGCGGAGTTGCTTGAGGCGCTCCTTGTGGCGGACGCCGAAGCGGTGTTCCTCGTCGATGATGACGAGGCCGAGATCCTTGAACTTCACGTCCGCGCTGAGCAGGCGGTGCGTGCCGATGACGACGTCGAGCCGGCCATCGCTCAATTGCTCGAGAACCTGGCGCTGCTGCGGCGGCGTGCGGAAGCGGCTCAACTGCTCGACCGCGAGGGGGAACGGCGCGAGGCGCTCGCGAAAAGTGTTGCAGTGCTGCTGCGCGAGCACGGTGGTGGGCGCGAGGACGGCGACCTGTTTGCCGCCGAGGATGACCTTGAAGGCGGCGCGCAGGGCGACCTCCGTTTTGCCGAAGCCGACATCGCCGCACAGGAGGCGATCCATCGGGCGGGAACGTTCGAGGTCGGCCTTGACCTCGGCGATGGCGCGCAACTGGTCGGGGGTTTCCTCGTGGGGGAAGGCAGTCTCGAATTCGCGCTGCCAGGGGGCGTCGGCGGGATGCGCAGTGCCCTCGCGCTGGTCGCGCTCGGCCTGGACGCGGAGCAACTGGGCGGCGAAATCGAGCGTGGCGCGCTCGGCGTCGCGGCGCGTTTTATCCCAGGCATTGCCGCCCACTTTGCCGAGGCGCGGGGCGATGCCGCCGAGGCCGACGTAGCGGGTGAGCAGGTGGGACTCGTGCAGCGGGAGGTGCAGCTCGACGCCGTTGGCGAACTCGAGGGAGATGACCTCGTCGAGGCGGCCGAGGGTGGTGAGCTTTTGCACGCCGCGAAAACGGCAGACGCCGTGGGCGAGGTGGACGAGGTGGTCGCCCTCGGCCATTTCGGAGAAGTCGAGGAGCTGGTCGACGCGGTGGCGCGAGGGGCGCTGGCGTATCCGAAAACCGGATACACGCTGGCGGTGGCGGCCAAAAATTTCGCCCTCGGCCACGACCGCGAGGCCGGTGGCGCCCGCGAGCGCGGGCCAGGCCAGCGGCGCGGGCGACGGTTCGGTGAAACGCGTGAGAAAACCGGCGGCGATTTCGCCGGTCACGATCTCGGGGGAAAAGCCGCGCAGTTCCGTGTCTTCAGCGAGAATTTCACGCAGGCGCACGGCTTCGCCGTCGGCGCGGGTGGCGAGGACGACGCGGATGCCCTCGCGCGACCAGCGGGCGAGCGTGCGCAGGAAATCGCGCTGGGCGGCCTGGTCGCTTTCGAGGCGGGCGTGGCCGAGCGCAGGCGACAACGCGGGCGGGCGGTGCGGGAGGGTGGACTCGGAATTCACCGCGATGCGCGCGGCCTTCGCGGAGAACGGGCCGCCGCTTTCATCCAAGTCGGCGAGACCGGTCCACGCGTCGCCGGATTTGGCGCGGACGGCGAGAACGGTTTGGAGGGTCGGGCGCGGCGCGGCCATTTTTTCCGGCTGCGCAAAAATGTCGGACTGCTCGGCGGCCTGGCGCGCGGGTTCGTGGACGAGCCAGTGCGTCGCAGGCGGCAGAAAGGCGAGCAGGCCGGCGGGAGTGGAATCGGCCACCAAATCGCGCGGCGCGGGCGCGATGACGATTTCCGCGAGGGTGTCCGAGGTCAGTTGCGTGGTGGGGTCGAAGCGGCGGATGTTTTCCAGCTCGTCGCCGAAAAAATCGAGACGGAAGGGGCCGTTGGCGTTGAAGGGATAGACGTCGATGAGACCGCCGCGCACGGCGAACTGGCCGGGCGTTTCGCAAAGCGCCTCGCTGTCGTAGCCGAGTTCGTGGCCGAGGCGTTCGACGAGCGCGGCAAAGCCGATCTTCGCGCCGGGGACGAGGCGGATTTCACGCGCGGCGAGGGCGTCGGGACGCGGGGCGGGCTGGAGGACGGCGGCGAGCGTGGTGACGAGAATGAGCGGCGGGGCGTCCGCTTTTTCCCGGTGCGTGGCGAGGGCGGCGAGCACGGCGAGGCGGTCGCAGAGACGCTCGAAACAGCGCGGGTCGTCCGCGCCGATATCGGGCAGCTCGGGATAGAGCAGGATGTCCCATGACGGCTGGCCGGCGGCGGCGAGGCGGTGGAAGAAGACGAGGTCCTCGGCCAGGCTGTCGAGTTGGCGGGCGGCGCGCGCGAGGACAACCGTGACAGGCGCAGCGTTGGTGCGCGCGAGGTTTTCGAGAAACGCGCCCGCGGCGGGCTCGGCCACGCCGACGAGCAGGCGCGGCGCGCAAACGGCGGGCAACACGACGGGCTTCATGGCGGGCCGCCGGGGCACCGGCGAAACCGCTTAATGTAAACAGGCCGGGATTTTTTGCACGCTTTCTTGCGCGGGGGTGGAAGACAACGAGGACGAGACGGAGCTTGTCCCTCCATAAGAAACAGAGCGCGTAGTTCCTAGGCCGCGAGGCGGCGATGGGAAATCCCCCATTGGACCGCGGCGCACACCGCCGCCAGGGTGGCGCCGATCACGCCGAAGATGAAACCGAAGAAGATGACCTTGGACATGTCGGGCTCGAACGGTTCGGCGGGGACGCCGGCGCGATCGACGATGCGGTAAGCGGGCTGCGTCATACCAAATGAAGCCTGTTCCTCCTCCACGGAGGCCAGAACTTTTTTATACTCATCGGAGGCGACGTCGAAGTCGCGTTGAAGGGTGTCATAGACCACGGCGAGCGAGGCGCGGTTGGCGATGTGCGTTTGGGTATCGTTGAGATGCGCGACGGCCTGATCGTAAACGACCTGAGCGGACTGGAAGTCCGTCTGGATGGTGCGCGCGGCCGAATCAACCGCGTCGGCGAGTTCCTTTTCCAACTGGGCTTGGTTTTGGGTGAGCGCGACAACATCCGGATGCTGCGGGCCGTATTTTTGGGTGGCGGTCGCCAGGTTGAGACGCAGCGTGTCGGATTCCGCGAGCAAGGCGTTGACGCGCGGTTGCGCGGCGATGAACGACAGTTCCGTGAGTGATTTTTTAGCGTCCAGTTGTTGTTGAACCTGCGTCCAGCGTTCCTTGGCGACGTCGAGAGTGCGACCGTCCTCGATGACGATCTGGTTTTGCTGCCGCAGTTCGTCGGCGAGAAAGTTGTCGCCCTGTTTCAGCGACGGTTCACCGTATTTCTGCACCATGTCGTTCATCTTGCCCTGGATTTCCCCGACTTTTTTGCGCTGCTGTTCAGCGCGTAAATTAAGGCCCTCGACCAGCTTCATGGCGGCCTGGCTGTTGGTGCGCTGGTTGAGGTTGATAAACTCCTCCGCGAAATAGTTGGCGACGGTAGCGGCGATTTCCTTGTTGGGATGCTCGAAGCCCACCTCCATCATCAAGGACATGGGGACGGGGGTGACGTCGCGGCCCTGCAAGAGTAATTCGGTGATGGTGCGAGCGGGCTGGCCGAGCGTGAGCGTGGAGCCGAAAGGGGCGAGGAAACGCTTGCGTTCGTCGTCTTTGAGCCGGTCGGCCACGGCCTGGGCCACGGCGGTGGATTCCATCAGGCGCACACGGCTGTTGAAGTCCTCGGGCGTGGCGACGACCTGTTGCGGATTGACGGCCTCAGGGATTACCGACGGGGTGCCGCGCAAAACCTGGACAGTGGCGGCGGTGTAGTACTGCGGCGTGGTGAGGAGCCCGCCCCCGACGAAACCGAGAAAAGTGGCGGAAAAAACGAAGATGAAAACAAACCTCACCACGGAGAGCAGCGTGCGCGGGCCGGAGGGCGGGGTGCGGGCTTTGCGCCAGACCAGCCAGGCAATGAGGGCGTCGATGGCCAAGGCCACCATTACCGCGTGGGACAAGGCGAAGCCGGCCTGCACGCCCAGCTTCACGATAAAGAAATCCAGCGCGAGCAGCGGAAACAGCAGGAGGTCGAAAATCGCCAACCCCAGCCCGTAAATCCGCCCGGCGGAATGGCGGATTTCCGTCACGGCGATCCAGCCCAGGGCGGTCGTCGAAACAGTCGTGCCGAAGAGGCAGCCGTAGAAAATCACCAGCAGGCGCAGCATCGCGCCATCCTGCGAAAAGTTGAGCGGGGGCGGCGGGTAGGGAAATTTAATGAAATTTAGCACAACGAACCAGGGCAGCAGCAGAACCGCGCCGACGATGGCGGTGCGCGAAAGGCGCGGCGCGACGGGAGTTGACGCCGGAACAGCGCGGGGCGGAAAAGAGGCGGGCGCGGCAGAGGCCGGCGGAGTCGCCGCTCCCCCACCCCCGGCGGCGATGGTTTCGACGGCGGTTTTGACCTGGCTGGCCTGCTGGTAGCGCTCGGCGGGTTCTTTTTCGAGGGCGCGGAGGACGACGTCGTCGAGCCGCTGGTCCATCGGCGTTTTGCGCGAGGGGACGGAGAATTTGCCGAGCGGGAGCTCGCCGGTGAGCATTTCGTAGAAGACGACGCCGAGGGGGTGCTCAACCTGCTCGGGGGCCATGTAATGGGGCGTGCCCATGACGTGGCCGGCCTCGGTGATGGCTTCGGCGGGGTGGTCGCGGCCGAGGAGTTTGGCGAGGCCGAAGTCGGCGATTTTCACGCGCCCGCGTTTGTCGAGGAGGATGTTCTCGGGCTTGATGTCGCGGTGGATGATGCCTTCGTCGTGGGCGAACTGGAGGGCTTCGCAGATTTGCGGGATGACTTGCAGGGCCTCGCGCGGGGAAAGACGGCGGGCGCGCTCGACCTGGCGGAGGTTGAGGCCGTCCACGTGCTCCATGATGA
>Ga0206873_1292_pt1 | contig 12098 bp, 11 predicted proteins | sample Alteio_BWOrgCont_11_FD_152631 | JGI IMG/M metagenome (GOLD analysis project Ga0206873, IMG submission 152631) | Enriched cells from forest soil in Barre Woods Harvard Forest LTER site, Petersham, Massachusetts, United States -... | ecosystem: Environmental > Terrestrial > Soil > Temperate forest >...
TTTGAATCTGGAAATTGACTTCCATTTTACTAAAATAAAGACGTATAACATATACCTGATACCTTATGAATGATCTATCCGATGAACAAAGCCTTACCTCCCGCATATTTAATGTTACAGTAATTGTTGCCTCGCTGGGCTATTTTGTAGATATATATGACCTCATTTTGTTCAGCGTAGTAAGGCGGCCCAGCCTTATGAGCCTTGGAGTAACAGGTGATGCGCTGCTGGACAAAGGCATTTACCTGTTGAATATGCAGATGTACGGCATGTTGATTGGAGGCATTATTTGGGGAATATTAGGAGATAAAAAAGGCAGGCTTTCGGTGTTGTTCCTTACCATTTTGCTTTATTCCCTTGCCAACATTGCTAATGCTTATGCGCAGAATCTTACTCAATATGCAGTGTTAAGGTTTCTTGCAGGGCTTGGACTGGCGGGTGAGTTGGGAGTAGGAATAACCCTTGTATCTGAAATAATGAGCACCCGCTCACGGGGATACGGCACTACCCTGGTTGGAGGCATTGGTATTTTGGGAGCAGTTTTGGCATTTGCGGTATCCAGGCTATTTAGCTGGCAGGACGCTTACCTCGTAGGTGGAATCTTGGGACTTGCGTTGCTTATCCTTAGAATATTGGTGAGAGAATCAGGGATGTTCAAGAAAATAAAAACGCGTTCTGCAAGCAGGGGCAATTTCTTTATGCTTTTTACAAGCCGTGAGCGGTTTTTTAAATATCTCTATTGTATCCTGTTGGGTATGCCGGTTTGGTATGTTATAGGCATATTGGTCACATTCTCTTCTGAGTTTGCCCAAAAAGTTTTTCACATTACCGGGACAGTGAACCCCGGGGAAGCGGTAATGTATCATTATATAGGCGCGTCATTGGGAAGCCTTTTGTGGGGTATAATAAGCCAGTGGCTGCATTCCAGGAAAAAATCGTTGTGGATTGCTCTTATTTCCCTTATTGTTTTTGGAGTGGCGTACTTCTCCGCTTTCGGAATGAGCGCTTTTGCTTTTTATCTCATTATCTTCCTGCTTGGAATATCCCAGGGTTACTGGATTATTTTTATGACTATTGCTACAGAGCAATTCGGTACTAACCTGCGGGCTACCGTTACCACCACAGTACCCAATTTTGTAAGAGGTTCTACTATATTGGTTACAACAGTGTTTGCAAGCCTGAAGGTAACCCAATTAGGCATGTGGAATGCTGCCCTTATTACCGGAGTAATCTGTATGGGTTTATCTCTTTTCGCCCTCTATAAATTAAAGGAGACCTATGGCAAGGACTTGGATTATGTTGAAGAATAGGACAGGATTTAAGAATATCGAATAATGAATGTAGATTTAAGAAGTGAAAGGCGAAAACCCTTGCTCTTTGCGTGTATTTTCCTTTGCGTTCTTTGCGTGAACTGTATCAAAATGTAAAAGGCTTCACGCAAAGAACGCTAAGAAACAGCCCGCAAAGTTCGCTAAGTTGAAATGTAGCGCCTTCCCCATTTGGGGAAGGAAGGGGTTAGGGTAAACTTTCATGATTTGCGGCTTTTTTCGTAACTTTGCATACCAATACAACCTCCATGAGCGATGAAATTCACGAACACTGTGGCATAGCCCTCATAAGGCTTCTGAAACCTCTGAATTATTATAAAGAAAAGTATGGCACATATTACTATGGCATCCACAAGCTTTACCTGCTCATGGAAAAGCAGCACAACCGCGGCCAGGATGGCGCCGGGGTTGCTGGTATCAAGTTTGATATGCCTCCCGGAAGTTCTGTTATACACCGGGTTCGTTCAGCCTCTTCCAATGCATTGGAAGAAATTTTCGGGAAGATAAACCACCGGCTTGCCGATATTCAGAAGAGCAAACCCCAGAAAGCCCAGGATGATGAATGGCTTAAAAAGAATGTTCCTTTTTTATGCGAACTGCTTTTAGGGCATGTACGTTATGGCACATATGGCAAAGGCGGTCTGGAGTATTGTCATCCCTTAAAGCGTCAGAATAACTGGCTCACCAAGAACTTAGTGATAGCCGGTAACTTTAATCTTACCAACGTAGACGAGCTTTTCCAAAAACTGATTGACCTGGGTCAGCACCCTCGCGAAAAGTCAGATACGATAACCATCCTTGAAAAAATTGGTCATTTCCTTGATAGGCAAAATGAAAAGTTGTTTGGAAAATATAAAGGTGAAGGACATACCAATACGGAAATATCAGCCCTTATAGCGGAAAATCTTGACCTTAAAGAAATACTTTTTAATGCCAGCAAGCGTTGGGACGGAGGGTATACCATTGCAGGCTTGCTTGGTCACGGCGATTCCTTTGTATTGAGAGACCCTAATGGCATACGTCCCGCATTCTATTATCACGATGATGAGATTGTAGTAGCTACATCCGAACGTCCTGCCATACAAACGGGCTTCAATGTTCCTGCCGAACAAATTAAGGAGTTAAAACCCGGCCATGCGCTGATAGTAAAAAGAGATAAAACGGTTTCGGAAGTGGAAGTAATTAAACCCGGCGAGAAAAAATCCTGCTCATTCGAACGGATTTATTTTTCGCGTGGCAATGATAAGGACATTTACAAGGAAAGAAAAAGCCTGGGTAGAATTCTTACTCCCACTATTTTAAAAGCCATCAATTACGATATTGAAAACACGGTTTTCTCTTTCATACCTAATACCGCGGAAGTGGCTTTTCTTGGCATGGTGGAAGAAGTAGAGCATTATCTCGATAAGGCAAAAGAAAATGAATTAGACAAGATTGAAAGCAAAAATGATAAAGCCAAATTACATAAGCTGTTGGCTATGCACCCGAGGGTTGAAAAAATTGCTTTAAAGGATACCAAGCTGCGCACCTTTATCACGAATGATATTAACCGCAACGATAAAGCCGCCCATGTATACGATACTACTTATGGTGTTGTGCGTAGCGGTATTGATACTCTTGTAACCGTTGACGATTCTATTGTAAGGGGAACTACCTTAAAGCAAAGTATTTTTAGGATACTCGACAGGCTGGGGCCTAAAAAAATAATTGTAGTTTCTTCCGCCCCTCAAATCCGTTACCCCGATTGTTATGGTATCGACATGGCAAAGCTGAGTGACTTGGTAGCTTTTCAGGCTGTAGTGGCTCTCATAAAGGAATCATTCAAAGAGAACCTGCTGGATGAGGTTTACGAAAAAGCAAAAGCCATGGATGAACTTCCCCGTGAGCAGGCCGTAAACCTTGTGAAACAGATATACGACCTTTTTACCCCGGCACAGATTTCCCATAAGATAACTGAATTGCTTCGCCCGGATGATATTAAAGCCGAGGTTGAAATTATCTATCAATCGGTGGAAGGCTTGCACGAGGCTATCCCCGACCATAAAGGAGATTGGTATTTTACGGGCAATTATCCCACTCCCGGCGGCAACAAGGTAGTTAACCGTTCCTTTATGAACTTCATGGAAGGGAAGAATGTGAGGGCTTATTAAAGCTACTTTTTGTGAAAAAGGTATTCCCTTTACTGATTATACTATTTATATGTTCGTGTTCCCCCAAACATCCCTTGGTTGGAAAATGGGAAGCAACACACTATTCATATTGGGAAAGAGCAATAGCTTATTTGAAGGGCGTGAAGATGGTAGCTTACGGACCGCAACTTGATATCAATTCTGATTCTACTTTCAAAAAGACTGATTGTGGCAGTTTCTATTTTGGAAAATGGCGTATTAAGGGAGATTCCTTAATTTTATCTAACGATACAATTGTATGGAGGGATAATCAACACCGCATATTAGAACAGGGGGGTATAGCAGGTGAACCAATAAAGTACAAATACCAATCTTCGTATTTAATAGGTAGAAATAAACTTACCCACTATTCCAAAGGAGTTTTTTATAATATAGAGAGGGACTCCAGGGATTCGTTGAAATATGTAAATCCCCATGAATCTTACAGCATGTTAATTTTAAAACCTGCTGAATAGATAGCATTCAGCATTCAAAATTGTGTTCAAAGGCTTGCCCTTATTTTGTTTCTTGATATTATCCTTACTTCTGTAGCTCCGGCTCCAAACTGTTTGTAGGAAGCATCAGAATATTGAATGCCCTCATATGTTTTAAGTAAGTCTCTTACTGCCTGCCTGAGAACCCCATTACCTACCCCATGTATAAAGACTATGGTATTGATATGTCCATTAACAGCCCTTTCCAGCTTCTTTCGAAAATACTTAACCTGTATATCTAATTTTTGGGTATTAGTTAACCCATAATAGTCATCGGCCAGCTTTTCAATGTGCAGGTCGACAAGCATCACATCCTTAGCATGAGCTTTAGACTTTTTGGGCTCTGTTACAGCCGACCCATAGCCGGCAGCTTCTTTATGGGAAACCTTCATATCTTTCAGGGAGAAACGGGGAATAGGTACTAATTCCTTGATAGGAACCTCTATTTCAATGCCTTTTGAAATTTCAATACGGGCTTTTACGGCCGAAATGAACTCTTTTACAATTCCTTCGCCTTTTTCGTTCAAAAACCGCACAGTATCACCGACTTTTACCACTATTATGAGTTATAAATCATGAATTATGAGTGAAAAGACAAAATTATAACTTATAACCCATAACTTATAACTCATTTTTATTTATCTTTGCAACCCTTTTAAAAAATCCAAAGCCATGAACCTCATACAATACGTTGAAGAAAAGCTTGTTGCTAAAAAAGAAATACCTAAATTTAAGGCCGGTGACACTATTACGGTTCACTATAAAATTAAGGAAGGCGATAAAGAACGTGTCCAACAATACCAAGGTACGGTAATCCAACGTCGTGGCGAGGGAGGTTCTGCCAGTTTCACTGTGAGAAAAATTTCCAATGGCATTGGTGTGGAAAGGATATTTCCTTTACAGTCTCCTTTCATTGAAAAAATTGAAGTGAACAAAGAAGGCGTAGTGCGCAGGTCAAGAATTTACTACATACGTAATGTGAAAGGTAAAAAGGCTCGTATTGAAGAAAAGCAACATAGCGAAGCTGAACGGGCAAATATACCTGCACCTGCTGCTACTGAAAAGCCAGTTGAGGCTGCTGCTGAATAAAGAGGATTTCCCTGTTCAATTTGCAAGCTATTTTAAAAATAAGGTTTAAAAAATCATCGGGCATTTTTTCTACTAAGGTAAAAACATAGATTGTCCCAAAGGGATTCCTTCGGATAAAAACCTTAGTAGGAAAAGATAGTCTAAGAATCCTTTTACCTTATTTCCCAATAAAAATGTTTTTAGGATAGCTTGTCTTCTGCCGGATTTGGTGTAACCCCAAGCAGTTTTAATTGTGCTTAGTATTATTTACCCGGTCTGCCGGCCGATGGATTCCTTTTCTCCATTCTTTTATTCTTGATATAAAAGTAGAGGAAAGCAAGTATAATAATCAATAAACCCGGCAGGAAATAAGACTGTGAAAGTCCTTCGGGGTTTACAAAGGTGAAGAAGCGTTTGAACCGGAACTTCTTTAGGAAGGGCACATTTGATTTAAGTGACATCCATATAAAAGAAGCTTTACCTACAACATGGTCTTCGGGAACAAAGCCCCAGAAGCGTGAATCTACCGAGTTATGGCGGTTATCACCCATCATAAAGTAATAATTCATTTTGAAGGTATAGCTGTTGGCGACTGCTCCATTGATATATATGGTGGCTCCTTTTATATCCAGCGTGTTATGCTCAAAGGCGGTGATAATACGCCTGTATAGAGGAAGATTAGCGGTATCGAGTTTTACAGTTGTACCTTTTTTCGGAATCCAAAGAGGACCAAAGTTGTCAACGTTCCATACGTATCGTGGTGAAAAAGGGAATATATCTTTTGTATCTGCTATTCCGCTATCCTGTAAATAGGGCACTACAGATACCACATTCATGTATGATCTTATTTTGTCTGCGCTATACTTCGTTAAATTAAGTGCATAGATGTATGTATCGGGTTCTCTGAATCCCGAATCTCTTTCGTCGGTAATATCCAGTTTAGCATATATAGCAGGATCAAGTGGCTGCCCTTTGGTAGTAACAAGATATTTTATCTGAGATTCCTGGGGCATCTCGTCTTTTTTACCGTCAATGTAAACCTGGGCGTGTCTTATTAATATGGTATCTCCGGCAATGGCTACACAACGTTTAATGTAATTTTCCTCCTGGTCTAAGGGTCTTACTATAATAGAGCCCGGATATTGTACCCCTCCCATAGTTCGAATGGGCTGATTACTTGTTATTGCCTCTTTTCCATACAAGCGGCAAAGGGCATAGTAGCTGGGGTTATCCATGTTGCTGCATACTGTATCGCCTTCGGGAAAATCAAAGACTACCGCATCGTGTCGTTTCACTCCTGTAAATCCCGGGATGCGTATGTACGGCAACTGCAGCCACTCTAAATAAGAGTTTACGTTTCCTACCAGGGTGCTCTGTGTAAAAGGAAATGCAATAGGGGTCATGGGTATGCGCGCCCCATAACTTACCTTGCTTACAAAAAGATAATCGCCCACCATGAGTGTCTTTTCTTCAGACGGAGTAGGGATAGTATAGGCTTGAATCAGGAATGTTCGTATGATAGTAGCTGCAATAACAGCAAAAACAATGGCTTCCATCCATTCGTGCGATGCGGATGATTTCACCTTTTTGGTAGTATCGTCAACAGGTAGTTGGAACATATCCTTACTCCAGCCGAAATAGGGAAGATAAACAAAAAAGAAAAGCCCTGAAACAAGCATCTCCCAGGCTTTTTTCTTTTGGAAAGCAACCCCGGTAATGGCAGAAACCACCATAAGCATCATAAAACCAACCCCGGGAATTAAAAAAATGAATATCCACCACCAGGGGCGTTTTAGTATTTTAAGCCATATATAATAATTATATATAGGGATTATAGCCTTCCAGCCTTTTTCGCCCGCTTTTTGAAAAACGCCCCACAACCCGGCAACAGTGGCTGCTATAATGACAAATAAAATAGGTTTTACTTCGAACATGAATTATAATGAGAGCCCCAAAGATACACGTTTATAGTTTATTGTTGTTTACAAGACTTCGCCCATAGTCAAAAACTCCCCCACCAGCCTTTCCGCTTCTGCAAAAGCGGTTGGCAAATCATTATTGCGGATGATCTTATCAAACTTTGGAGAATAAGATAATTCCTCGGCTGCTTTTTTAATGCGTTGTTCAAAAAATTCAGGGGTTTCTGTTTTGCGCTTTTGCAGCCTTTGTCCTAAGGCTTCGAGTGAAGGGGGCTTTATAAAAATAGTAATGGAATTCTCCCGGTATTGCTTTTTCAGGTTCATAGCCCCTTTTACATCAATATCAAAAATCACATCTCTTCCCGCTTTCCATAAGCGTTCCACTTCGGTACGGAGTGTACCATAATAGCTGCCGGGGTATACTTGTTCCCACTCTATAAATTCTCCATTTTCAATTTTTTGTTTAAAATCTTCAACGGAAAGAAAATAATAATCTTCTCCATCGGTTTCGCCTTCCCGCTTTTGCCTGCTGCAAGCCGAAATAGAAAATGCAAGGCGGGGATAAACTCCCAGCAGATGCCTTACAATAGTAGTTTTACCGGAGCCGGAAGGTCCGGCAACAATTACTAATTTACCAGTCATATAATTACTAATTAAAATTAATAATCAATTGTAATTGAAGAACATTCGTCACTGCGAGGAACGAAGCAGTCTCAATTATATAATCGTATTGTAAGAGATTGCTTCGTTCCTCGCAATGACGTTGTAGTAGTTTAAAGTTCATGATTTATGAATAGTTCTTAATTTCTATATTTATAGGACATTGAGAAGTTGTTCTTTTATTTTTTCCAATTCATCTTTCATTTCCACTACTAATTTTTGTATTCCCGAATCGTTGGCCTTAGAACCTATGGTGTTTATTTCACGCCCTATTTCCTGGGAAATGAAACCCAATTTTCTGCCGCCTTTATCCTCGTGCATGTTCTGCCTGAAGTAGGTGCAATGTGTTTTAAGACGGGCTTTTTCTTCGTTAACATCAAACTTTTCAATATAGTATATTATCTCCTGTTCAAAGCGGTTCATATCTATCTGCCCGCTTATTCCCTCGCTTATTTTTGTTTTTAATTTTTCTTTTAATTTGGGTATTCTTTCTTTATCCAGTTTTTCTATTTCCAATACTTTCTTTTCAATGCCTGAAAGGTTCTTTTCAATATCCTTTGCAAGTTCCTTGCCTTCCGCCTGCCTGAATTTTGCCACCGCAAGCGCCGCCTTGCGGGCTAAGGAGACTACTGCATCCACTTCCGCCTCTTTAACCATTTCCTCCGTTTTAAATAAATCGGGAATACGCGAAAGTATGGGCATGTATTGGGTATTCTTTTCATTTATTTCTTTTGCAAATGATTTCAGTTCATTATAATAATGCCTGGCCAAATCCTTATTCAAAGAAGCAGTGCCTCCTTCTTTGCTCGTTGAAACATTGATGGAAATATCTATCTTACCCCTGTCGAGCAGTTCCGCTATAACAGAGCGTATGCCGGGTTCCGCTTTATTGTAGAAGAATGGCATCCGCAGGTTAATATCCTGCTGTTTACTATTCAGGGAACGAATCTCAACATCAATTTTTTTTCTACCCAGGCGTGTTGAAGCGCTCCCATATCCCGTCATTGATTGTAACATATCGTATTTTTCCCCAAAGATAGTTAAGGGAAACAAATAGCAATGAAATGCAAGAATCAATAAGATGCCAGATTAATCGTGAATATCTTCATCAGTAACAATTATCGCCGCAGTTTTTACCGGCGCTTTCCGGCTGCGGCTTACAAGATAGATACCTGTTACAATGAGTAAAGCAGAAATTATTTTTACTACATCAAGGGTATCCTGGTTTAATGCTACCGCAAATAAAGTTGCGATAACCGGTTGCAAATAAATATAGGTACTGGCAACAGAGGCGCTCAGTTCCGTTAGTGCATAGGTATTCAGGAAATAGGCAATAAAAGTACTGCCGACAACTACATAGGCAACGCACGCCCATTGCTCTGCACCCATTGCGGCCATCTTAAAAGAGCTTATAGCAGGCCACCCGAAAGGTAAAACATAAATAGAACCGAACAGGAAAATCCATTTTACTACCGTAATGGTTTTATATTTTAACATCAGGGGCTTCACCATTACCATGTAAACAGACCATGCAATACAATTAATGAATATTAAAATATCGCCAATAAACGGGCTATTTCCGGTGACTCCCGGTTTTCTGAAAAACAGGAGTGTGAAAGCCCCCGCAATACCTGTTATAATGCCAGCGATGCGGATAAGCGGAGCTTTTTCTTTTAGAAAAAGTATTTCAATCAGTATAACAACAACCGGGCTAAATATCATTATTATAGAAGCATTGATGGCATTGCCCATGAATAGCCCTTTAATAAATAGCAACTGATTAAGCGCAACAGCAAAAACACCGAGCAGCATAAGTCTTCTGAAATCTTTTTTTTCAATGATTTTATCACGTACAAATAATCCTGTGATCCATAACAGAAGCATGGTTACCACAGCTCTTATGAGAACAAGAGCAAAAGGATCGATGTATCCTTCCAGTTTTTTTACAATGCTGTAATTTGCTCCGTAAATCAGGTTAACTGCAAGCAAAGCAAGATGAGCTTTCACTATTTTTCCCATCCGCTTAGCCGGTATTTATTAGTTAATGGATTTCTCATTGAACAGGATAAAGCCTACATGAAAAAATACGCTGAAAGTGCCAACCGTGTTAGCCGGGTTATTGCTGTTATCAAAATAATTCAGGCTTAAGCTCATGGGACCAACGGGAGAATGATAAATAAGAGCGGCAGTAGCAATATATTGTTTAACGGCAAAGGGTCCTGTAAGGCTGGTTGTAAAGTTCTGACCTTCGGAAATGGCCTGGTATGGCAGAAATACGTACGCCTCCAGCCTGAAATCGAAAATAGATTTGAAACTGGTAATAAGCTTTGGTCCGCCTGCTACATAGTTAAAAGCCCTGTAATTGGGAAGGAATAAAGTCATGCTTTCAGGGGTTGGCTGAAATGCGGGGGCAATAAGAGCGGTTGCCCAGTAGTTGTTGAACGGAACCTGGTTAGAATATACCCCTTCTATATAGGTGCCGAAGCGTATCAATCCCTTGCCTAAATAATAATTATCAAAAACAACTTTAAGCTGTTCCCAATAGCGTAATTCACCTAACACTTTACGGGTAGTTGCTGAATCTATATTGCCCGGAGTAAAATCTTCTCTCCCATCCACAAATTGCGCCTGGAACATAATTCTGTGCCCGGAATTGGCATATTCCTTTTCATTGAGCGAATTCATCTCATAACGGAAATACGTAGAGTAGGCATAAAAACTGGTTTGATCGGCCGTAGAGGTGGGTGTAATATTATCATTGGGATTTTCATAATAATCATTATTTATATTGGTATAATTCCCGCCTAGTTGAATTTTAGCCTTATTCCCGGCAGGAATACCTATGTCCAGTTTTCCAAATCCCTCATAGGTTATAAGGTACGGAGGTTTTATATCCACATAAAAATCGGTGCTGCTTGTATAGTAATTATAAACATTGTAAATAAGTGCACCTTCAACATAGAAAGGGAAGGGATTGGAAAAATATATCCTGCCCGAGCCCAAAAAAGAGGTATATAGTTTACCGAAATATGCGTTTGCCTGGAGGCTTACTTCTTCCCTTCTGAAGGGGTCGTATTCGGCGCCGAAAAAACCTTCACTGATAGGACGTGTAGAAAAATCACCCCCAAAACTTATTGAAAGGGGTTTCTCCCTTTTTATCTTTATATCGAGGTCGTAATAGCCGGTTGAATCGTTGTAATAAGCGAGGGGAAATAAGCTGTGAACGTCTTCGTCGGTTGCAACTCTGTAGTATCTTGTTTCAAATTTCTTGATTCCAATAGTATCATGATTTCCTTTCAGAATACTTTTTATATACCTGCTTTGGGGTTGGGTAAGGCCATATATATTGATATTCTTAATTACCAGCGGGTGTTCCTTGCTTTTAAACGTCTTTCTTTTTAAAGCCATCGTTGCCGAATCTGTTCTCCTGCCAATCATTTTCAAGAGAGTTGGCATTTCCCGCATAGCCGCATTATAGCCACTGTCAATAAGTTCTTCAGGATGTTCGGTAGAAAGTATCCCAGCCTCCACATTAGGCTGAATAACCAAACCTTTTATAGCCGAATCAAGCCTATAATTTGTTTCAGTCATCAGCATCGTTTTTATCTCGGAGATAATATTATCCTCGCTTGGAGGAGGGATATTACCAGATACATTGCTTCCGATAGTTATGTCAGGATGAAAAGTATTTTTCATAATATCCAGGGGGAAGTTGTTATAAAGGCCGCCGTCAAAAAGCATTTTGCCGTCAATAACCACCGGCTTAAGAAAGAACGGATAGGAAATAGAGGCACGCACGGCCTCTCCAAGATTACCCCGGCTAAAAATGTATGGCTTTTTATTCATTATGTCGGCAGCTAAACAACGGAAAGGCACAAATAAACTATCAAAATTACCGCCGGAAACGGAAGAAGCTTTTGTAAAATACCTCAGCACTTCAAAATCAACAGGAACAGTAGAAATAAGATATGTGGGGATACTTGTTATAAGACTGGTATCGAGTGAAAACCGGAATGAAATCCAGGAGGCGTTGGGAGCGGGCTGTTTAAAATAATATATAAATTTATTGGCAATAATTCCTTTGGCCGTTTCCTGGAACCGGGGCGAAACAACTAATTGTTCCATTTCTTCCGGGGTATATCCTGCTGCGTATAGTGCCCCGATAAAGGCCCCCATCGAAGTTCCTGTAATGTAATCTATCGGTATGTGATTTTCTTCCAGGGCTTTAATTACGCCAATGTGTGCTATTCCGCTGGCGCCTCCTCCGCTTAACACTAATCCTACTTTTTGAGAATAAAGGGTAGGGGTTGCTGCTAAGAGTAAAAAAAGAAGAGTAGCTCTTATTCTCATAAATGCTTACGCTGCATTAGCTTACAAATCTACATTAATATACTTTTCCCTAATACTTTTTAAATATTGCGGGGCGTTTAATAATCGCGAACCATACCATGAAAAATATTC
>Ga0206873_1293_pt1 | contig 11989 bp, 15 predicted proteins | sample Alteio_BWOrgCont_11_FD_152631 | JGI IMG/M metagenome (GOLD analysis project Ga0206873, IMG submission 152631) | Enriched cells from forest soil in Barre Woods Harvard Forest LTER site, Petersham, Massachusetts, United States -... | ecosystem: Environmental > Terrestrial > Soil > Temperate forest >...
AAAGTTGTACCTGAAATGGCAGCCGGATAGGGGCGGAATCAGCAGTTTGCAGTTGAAGCTCCCAGTCTCCGGCCATTTTGAATTCGGTTTTAAGTTGGTATTGGCCGGGCGTTGAGGTTTTTTGCAGTTCGAGCGGTGCTTCCATGGTCTGTTGACCCATTGGCATGACGATACTGACGTTATCCGGCTGAAGATTGAGCATGGGCTTGGCGGCATTATAGACCTGTAGCGTCAACACCTGCTGGCCTCGTTTTAATGGGACATGAACCGGTTGCAGGCTGAGTTGATACTGGCGAATTTCTTTCTCGATAGGCCATTGCGTTTGTGTAGTGGCATAAGGGTTATCTTCCGTATGACGAAAGGCAAAATAACTGATTGCCGGGATACTGCAGAGTAAAATGCCCATCATAATAAGGCCGGTTCTGGATTTCATGCAGAATCGCCTTTAATGGAATGATTCAAGATGTTGGCATATTTTTCAGGTATCAGGTTATTTAACACGTGCCGGAAGGAGAGTCTTAAAATACGGGATTGGTTTTTCAGTTGGGTAATCATTTTTTTGCCTGCGGGAGTTTCCAACCCCACTTTAAGCAAATCTTCCGGTGTTTTTACCTGGTTCAATTGTGCCAGCATGCCAGGCGTTACAATATCATCCAGCTTTTTTTGAAGATCGGGATGAGTTTCCAGGGCTGTGCGAAAGAGAGAGACCCATTTTTCACGAGCCGCTTCTTGAGGTGTAAGAGTAGGGGCTGGATGTTTTGCTTCTACAACTGCTTCTGGCTCTGATTTAACAGGTTTAATTTCCGGCTTTGGTAAAGATGGCGCAGGCATGGCAATCGGCCAGGGCTGATATACCGGATAAACGGGTCGATAAGGTGTAAAAACTGGATATGACGTATACATAATACAAACCCCCTAGGTGTTATCACTAGCATGATTAAAACTGGTCAAAGTGGTTTTTTGCTAATTAATTTTACCGCACCATTAACTCTTCTTGAAGACGACGGGCTCTTTGCTTCAGTGCTTCCGTCATCCAGGGCGTTTCACGATGGAAGGTTTCGGGCATCGTAACCGGTGTGGATGGGACCAACCGGCTAAATAACAAAAAAGATTTAGAGACAATATACTTCATGCCCGCGCTGGGCGATAAGGGATGCTCTCTTTTTTCTTTTAGCCGTTGAAGCATAATGGGCAGGGTCGGTGCACCCTGTTGTATTTGCGTGCGATAGTGAGAAAACGTATTTTCAGCCAGGCGCTTTTTTAAAACGTCGGATTGGTCATATTGGGTAAGGTCTTCTTCATGTCTATGTCTTGTTTTGATCTCAAGCACAGAGTCCATGTCCGGGGCTATCTGTTGAAACCAGGATTTGGTTTCTTTCAGGGAATAGCCCGAAGCCAAAAGAGATTGAACCTGCTCCAGTAGTGAAGCCTCTGCCGCATCAAAAAGCATCAGGCGCGGTTGTCCTGGGGCGGGGTTGTAATAGCTTTTAGGTAATCCAAACTGTCGTGCCAACTGGCGAACCACCCCGACAGGAAACTTCAGCTCGCGGCTCATTTGCTCCAGTGTATAGTGCAATGCTTCCATGCCCTTATTATAGGTGAGTGGGTTCGGCTTGAAAAGGATTGTCTTCTGGTTCTGTCAAAACTGCGGGTAAGGGAGGCATCTGGGGTTCTCCTACCAGCTTTTGCGCCTGTTGATGCAAAAATCTTCCCCCTAAAATGCCGGTCAGAATGCCGGACATATTCAACACCGACAGCCCCAGAGCCGCAGGTACCGCAAAAGACCCGGTGACATAAGCCCCGATTAATAAAGCGGAGTGGGTCAAAGAGCGAACTCCTGCCGAGATGCCTTTGTCCTTGGTTTCTTTCAATGCCGAAAAGACGCCCATCATCGCATCAAATCCGACCATCAGCTGGGCCCAAACGGAGATACGCTTCATCATGGGGAGATTGCAAAAGGCGTGAACAGCCTTGCCCAAGAGGGGACGAATCGGTCCCGGCAGAGCAACATTGAAGAGTGCATGAAGCAAGCCGCCTTTTTGCGGTGCCTTGTTCAGCCAACTCACCCAGTCTTTGCCAAAATGGACATTGGTTTTGCCTGGGGTGAATAAAAGTCCGCTGATTTTGCCTTGATTGCCAATGACCGGCATTTTATCAATATAGCCTGCCATCTGCTGAATAATCCCAGTCATTTATTCTGTTCCCCTTTTTCATACGCCCCCTGATATATGTATAAAACCCACAACTTGCTCGATTGTGCGTGTAAATTTTTATTCTGCCGGACTGAAGCCATGGCCTGTTGTTGCCGAAACAGAGCATGGCTTACGAGTTGGATCTTTATGAAAAAAATTCTATTGATGCAAGACATAGACTCTCAATTGCCTGCCCACTTGCAAGATCAGCTGGAAGCTGAAGGCTACGCTATTTTTAACCCCCGTCGGTCACAAATGAACTGGCTGGAGGAAATTGACCAGATTCAACCCGATGTGTTGCTCCTGGAAGTGATGGACACGCAGTATCGTGATTGCTACCAGCTTTGTAAACAGTTGAAGGAAACCCATGGGACGGAAAATATTCCTATCCTCCTTTTGGGAACAACTGCTTCTGCCACCAAGCATTATCTGTTGGAAGGCCTTTATGCCGGTGCAAATGATTACGTCCAGTATCCGTGCGAAATTCCGGAGCTGATTGGCAAAATACAGGCTGCGTTTCGGTTGAAAGCCTCCATTGAGAAGTCTCAAACCCTGGCAGGCGAGTTAAACGAACTGAACGAAGAGCTCTACCATCGCAATTTGCAAGTGGAAAAGGAAATGTATGTTGCTCGGCAGTTGCAACAGAGCCTGCTTCCTCCCATTATTCCCATCCCGGAGGATCAAGAAGATTCTCCCATTTATACCAAAGTCCATTTTCAAAACGATCAGCTGAGAATGGCGGGCATTTATCTTCCTTGTGATGCGCTGGGGGGCGACTTATACGATGTCTTAAAGTTCAAAGATCAGGGGGTGGGAGTATCTATTACCGATGTCTCAGGCCATGGGTTACCGGCGGGGTTTATTACCGCCATTTTTAAAACCATCTTATACCGGGTGACGCAAATGACGACCGATCCGTCAGAAGTCTTATTTCACCTGAACAACGAGATGTATAACATCATCAAAACCGGCGATTATGTGACCAGTATTTATCTGCAGATTGATTTACCGTCTCTGCATATGGAATGCTCGGGGGCGGGGCATCCGTATCCCTTTTATTACCAGGCAGCCACAGACGAAATTCACCGGCTGCGTCAAAACAGTACACCCCTGGTATGGGTAAAAGATATGCCCTACCCCAAAGACATCGTTCAACTGATGCCGGGGGATAAAGTCTTTCTGTTTACTGATGGCGTCTCTGAATTGCAAAACCCTGCCGGTGAAATGTACGGAGAATGCCGTATAGAAGCCGCCTTGCGACAAGGCATTGACCATCAAGTGCCTTACCTGACCGATCACCTGATTATCGATCTCTCTAACTTCACCGAAGGTAACCCGCTCGCCGATGACATCAGCATGATTATCGTGGAAGCGTTGTAACAGGCTGGTTTGACACACCTGCTCCATCTGGCCTAAGATCAAGACCGTTATAAGGCGACATGGCCAAGTGGTAAGGCAGGAGTCTGCAAAACTCCTATTCCCCAGTTCGAATCTGGGTGTCGCCTCCAAGATTTATAAGGGTTTTTGGCATAGCAGTTGTTTAATAATAAATTATTTTGGGGGGACTGGGGGGAGTGAACTGCACGGATCTGCCGTCAATTACAACAAGAATGGTGTTAATTTTTAGATTCAAATTTTAAAGTTATTTGCATCTTTGGTGTCAATATGATATAAGAGTAGCATCATTTATATTTCTATATTTGGGGTTCAGAGGCTGCAGGAGAGCAGTAGGGGATGTTCATCAGAAAAGCTCGGTAGTTGCGAATTCTTCATCGCCAAGTAGTGGATTTGTAAACCGATATCAGCGGATGCCTGAGTTCTTTCAATGCGTAGGGTATCGATCCGTTCGCCGCATTGTCAAAGATTTCCCCGCTTATACCCTCGACAGGGTTATATCATTCCCCCCAGAGGATTAAAAAGCCTGTAATGACTTGGGCTACTCCTATATCCGACAAGATAGGAAAAACGGTCTTGTTTCATGATGACGTTTTGAAGCTTTTAGTAAAACGAAAACGGTTAACACCTTACGGATGGCTATCCAAGGTGGTCATTAGACGAGAAATACACAGCTATTTGGTTCCCTTCAAGCTCGGTGAATTCTTTTGGGGAAGCTCCAAAATCGGCTTAACGACCTTTACCTGGTATGAGATTGCCAGGGATACGCAAGAGGCCTATAAAAAGACCAAAAATAGTACAGTTGCCAGAAATATGTTTTTACATCAAACAGTAAAGTGGTTTGGCGGAATGGTGATTGGTGCTGTCGGCCATGACTTTGGGTATGAATTGCATCCTAAAAAGGGGCTACTAACGGGATTTATCTGTGCAATTATTTCCAGCGCCATTTTTGACTATTTTTGGAATAAGCCTGAGCCCCAATATTAGCCGCCAGCACCGCCGCCAGATTTTCTGTCATCACCAGCCATTTTGACATTTTGAGTGCTATTTAATTCATGATCAATTTTTACAGATGTTTCTTTGGCAGGCTGTTTAGGGAGCTCCGTTTTACTAAAGCGAACGGACATAATTTTCATGACAAAATTCCTTTATAGTCCTGCCTTAACGGGGTGTCATGTTAAGTTTTGTATCATGCGCCTTGCATATTTGTTTTTATGATACTAAGTCTATTGGTAAGAACGGAGACTGTTTAGTTTCTTCTAATTTGTCTCTCATTTGAGTTTGGTATGGCTTATCGTATAGACTTTATCTGTTAAGCGCAAAAGTTTGTTTTAACTCTGGAGAACCTGATTTGAAAAATTATACGGGCTGGCTCTCTAAAACCATCTTCAAAAGCCCTGAAGCTGAACGTCTTCTTGCGGAGCTGGAATGTTATCAAGCTCGCTTTTTGGCAGAAAAAGCCGACCACTATCAAAATGGATGGGTACACGTTCGGGGTCGTCCCCTTTACACAGGGGATCATTTGTTTGGGTGGAGCAGACAGTACGAATATCCCTATATTGTGGCGAATATTCCTTCTGATGTTTCTCTTGAGATTTTAGATGTGGGGAGTGGCTTTAGCTTTTTGCCGTTTTACTTAAAAGGTCTCAACCATACGATCTGTACAGCCGATATCGAACCGTTGCAGACGCTTTATCAAAATAGCGGGATTACTTTTTTTCAGGATGATATTACGCAGACCCAAATATCCAACAGCTTTGATTTGATTTATAGTGTGTCTGTTTTAGAACACATTGCAAATAAAAAAGCGGCGTTTGAAAATATTTATAGATTGCTGAAACCCAAGGGGTGGTTGATTTTAACGATGGACTGCGATTTAGGGAGAACCACGACTGATACCACGCCTCCCATCGAAGAATTATTTGAGAATATCGGTCTTTTAAACAACCTTTTTAACACGCCATGGCAAAATGGCCGATATCTACGTAATGAACTCATCACAACGTTGGATTTTTCTCAGCAAGAAGGTTGGCGATTACCTTGGCGCAAGATGCCGGTTCGATATAAATCCGGATGGCAATGGTTGAGAAGAACATTAAAAAATCCAAAAATTGTTCATGAGGAAATGCCTATTTTGGGGGTTTTCGTCGGTGTCTGGGAAAAAGGAGAATCATAAACAGGCAATTTTTTTCTTTTCGGTGGGCTGTCCAGAGTCATTCAAGGAAAGACGCATATGATTTCATTCAATCTCTCATCATCACGTATTTCTAATTTAAATTCACAGCTTGTTTTTGGTGAGGAATCCAAAAAAGTTAAAACACGAGCCCTAAAGGATAAATTAACGGACATGCAAGAGATGCGATTGATAGATGCTCGCAAGGCTATGCAGTTACTTGCAGTTACAGTAGATCAATTGGGGAATCCAAAAAAACTGCCTGTTTACGACACAGCTGGTGAAAAGAGAAAGCAGTTCACTATATTTGAAGCTATTGCAAATTTAGCAAGCACCAACAGCGGTTGCTTTGGTTATAACGAGGATGGGCAAAAGGTGACTGTTTTGGATATCTCAGACTTAAAACCGCTAGTAGGTCGTTCAGGTCTGCCAGGAGCAAAGAAAACTCTCTTTTCCAAAGTTCGGGATAATCAACTTTCGAGTGCTCTCAAAATGCTCTTGGAGATAAAGCCAGCGTTTAGATCTAATCTTGCTGATTTTATAGCACTTCTGGAAAGAATTGCTATAAACCCTAAAAGTTATTTTACCCAGTTTACACAAAATACAATTACGGCCGTTAAAAAAAGAAAATTTGGGGATGGTCAGAGTGGTGGAATAAGGACTATACCCCACCGAAGAACACAAGCTTATGCGGGAAAAAGGGCTGGCTGTGGCAATGAAGGGTAATGGGATTTTGTGACTAAGTTGTGCTCAGCACTAGATGTGGGCTATGCTTAGATCCCAGCTTAAGCCAAAAAGGTCCTGTTAATCAATGCCTCCCTCTGAAAAACCCCCTGTGGATGAGCCCGTCCCACCCAAGCAGCCTGTGCCGCCCTATCAATCCCTCGGGATGATACGGGATTATCTCACGGTGCAAATGGAACAAGATGATGTTACAGCTCACCGATATTTCTAAGGCATTTGTCAAGCAGACTGTTTTGGAGGACGTCAACTTACGGGTTGGCCGTGAAAGCCGTATCGGCTTAATTGGCCGAAACGGGGGCGGAAAATCCACGTTGCTTCGCATGATGATGGGCCAGGTGGAACCGGATACCGGCACAATCTACAAGGCGCCTGGGCTTAGCGTGAATTGTTTGAGCCAGGAACCCCAGATCACCCCCGGTAATACGCTGGAAGAAGAACTGAAATCGGTATTTTCTGCCTTAAATACGCTGCAAGCCGAAGAAGCTGCTTTATTGGCCCGGTGGGAGTCTTTATCCGGCGATGCCCAGTTAAAGGCGTTTGACAGGCTCCATCATCTGCATCAGGAGATGGATCGGTTGGATGTCCATAACGTGGATGCCAAAATCAGTCGCATGGTGACCGGATTAGGGTTTTCCCTGGACGAGCTCGGACGAAATGTCGAGCAATTCAGCGGTGGATGGCAGATGCGCATCAACCTGGCCAAGGTGCTTTTGGTAGGCGCAGATATTTTATTGTTGGATGAACCGACCAATCACTTGGATTTGGAAGCGTGCGAATGGCTGGAATCTTTCTTGAACAATTATGACGGCGGATTGATTGTGGTCTCTCATGACCGCCGTTTTTTGGACAGTGTGGTGACTGAAATTGCCGAGGTAGAGTTGGGGCACTTAACAGTATGGTCGGGGAATTATTCGAGTTTTCTGACGCAAAAAGCGGAATTTTTAGAGCGCGAAACCAACGCCGCTGATCGCCAACAAAAAGAACTGGCTAAGCAAACCGCGTTTGTCGAACGTTTTCGCGCGAGCGCCACTAAAAGTACTCAAGCCAAAAGCCGGGAAAAACAACTTCAAAAAATAGAACGCCTGGAAGCACCTAAAATCAATACCCAGCGTATGTCGGTCAGTTTTCCAATTGAATATGCCAGCGGAAAACATGTGCTGACGATCCGAAATTTGGCAAAAGGATTTAATCAAAATAAATTATTTCAGAATGTGAATGCAGATTTGTTACGTGCTCAACGCGTCTTTTTACTGGGCGAAAACGGTTGTGGAAAAACGACCTTGTTTCGCTTGATTCTGGGATTGGAAAACCCGGATTTCGGAGAGATTAGCATGGGACACAATGTATCGTGCGGATATTTTTCTCAAAACCAGCTGGAAACCCTGGCCCCGAACGCAACGGTGTTTGATACGCTTCACAACACACGCCCGGATATGAAACAAACCGATATTCGAGGACTATTGGGTCGATTTTTATTTACAGGCGATCAAGTCTTTAAGAAAGTCTCTACCCTGAGCGGCGGTGAAAAAAGTAAGCTGGCGCTTGCCAAATTAATGTTGACCGGCCCTAACACGTTGTTTCTGGATGAACCCACCAACCATATGGATATCCCTGCCAAAGAAGTTTTGGAAGGGGCTTTTCAGCAATATGAAGGCAGCATTTTATGTATCTCTCACGACCGATATTTTATTCAGCAACTGGCTACGGATATTTGGGAAATCTACCAGGGACAGTTATTAATGTATCCGGGTGGATACGAATACTATTTACAAAAACGAGACGAAATTCGAGCCAATCATACCAAAAATTTAAAAAAAGATGAGGTGATAACTTCTGCCAAGACGACTTCTTCTGTCGTAACCCCTTTGAAAGAGCAACAAGCGGTAGAAAAAAAACGGATCAAACTGGAAAAGAAAATTATTGCCTTGGAGTCCGAATTGGCCGTGTTACAACTGGAATTGGATAATTCCGACTTACAGCAAGATTACCCTCGCTTACAAGATCTGAGTAATCAGATTGGCGAAAAACAACAAGCGTTGGTGCAATTGAACATAGAATGGGAAAACCTGGTCTTGTGACAGATCTGTTTTCAGGGTAGAGTAATAAAATGACTATTGATAATGAGATCCTTCAGACGATAGCAGATGCCTTAAAGGGCATCCATATTGAATTTAAAAATTTAAACCAGCAAAAAGCTAAGCTTACTAAGCCGGAAGCTTCTGGCAGCAGCTATGGTAGAAGCGAATATCGCCCAAAGCGTACGGGCCCAGGCAGAAGTGGTCCTTCCAAATCCGGTACCGGAGCTTACTCGGAGTCTCGCACACCCAGAACATTCAAAAAAACCGACAAGCCTCCCAGAAAACTTCGTTAGGCATTGGGATAATCAAGTATTCGCAAATTTGGTCGAAACTTGACATATGGATGACCAATACTCGGTGCATTGATGGCCACGCAACGCCTGCATTTTGATTTGGATGCCTTGAAACAGTTTCAAGAAGCCGAGTATAGCCGTAATCTCGTCTTAAAAACGGCACAAATGGAGATTATTTTGACGTGCTGGAAACCTGGTCATGAAACACCATTACACGATCACGGAATTTCTGAAGGGGTTGCCCTGGTGATTGAAGGGGAGTTATTTTGCCAGGAAGTTTTTCCGGACGGCTTTACGCAGCAGAGCCAGATAACAACAGGAGAAGTCATCTTTACACCTAAAGGCGTGTCTCATCTGCTTAGAAACAATTCCTCCCAAAACGCCGTCACGTTAAACATCTATACCCCGCCTTTGGATGCCAACGCGAAATTTTTGGATTTACCATATCACAATATGATAGAAATTGACCCTAGTTTTGGTCAGGTGCTCCTCGATTCATCCATTTTACAGACGTTGTTCCATAGAGCTTAAAACCACTTGGGCGATTGCGGGCTTTTGGAGAATTTGGTATGATGGGTAGCAAAAATAGGCGCACATCATGACTTATGATGCACTTAAAATTATACGAAGTGTTTTTTTCAGAACGTTCATTATTGCTTTTATAGTGGGCTATGCCTCTTTAGGGATCTATTATGGTTTTCAAAATACGTGGGTTCATTTAGTGGTGGATCAATGGCAATTGATTGACAAGCATTCATTAGATATTATTCTGGTTTCCTGGTGGTCTTTGATGAAATTTTATTTGGGCTTTTGCCTATTAATACCGGCATTGGGAATTCATTGGACCCTTAAGAGCATGGAAAAAAACAAATGCTGAAAAAATTTCTTTTAACTGCACTCACCCTCGGGTTGATTTCAACCCCGAGTGTCTTTGCTGAAGAGCAGGCTTTAAAAGGCAACGTCAGTTGGGATGAACCCAAGGCCCGTCATGAAGCGCTTAAAAATATTGAACGCCAAATTGATACGCAATATTTTAAATCCAAAGACGAGCAGTATTTTGAACATGTGAAGTCCCGAGAACAAAATCCCAACTTAAAGTTTGAAAATGCTCAGGTCACCTATTTTTCGGGGGGCGAGTATTCCGTGGTCCATGAAGGTGAAAAAAATGTTCAGTATTACACCCAAGAGGGCAGGTTATTTAAAGTCTCCGTATGTGATGTGCCGTTTAGCGATAACTGGAACTATCCCAGGCGTTGTATAGAATATGGGTATCCCCACGGCAAATTTTTATCCGTCAGCATGGATGTGAGTCCTGAAGAATCTTATGTTTTTGCCCCAGACGGTACCCTGCTGTATCATTGGAAAGATGAACAGGGGTTTGATGCCAAAGATAATACCGTGTGGGAACGTTGGAACGATCGAGAAACTACCAGTCCACATGCAAACGGAAACTAATAATGGGCACTGGGCCTCGGTCTTTATTATAGCCAGGGTTTTTAACCAATTGAAAATCGGGACCTATATAGGCACCCTTCCATAAATGGCAGGTATAATACAGCTCGATCAAGTTTTCTCGACCATAGTTCAAAGCCCCATCGCCCAATTCAAAGCCCAAACCGCCTAAGGCGAGATATTCCCTGTGACTGGACGATAAACCATCGCTGGCAACAGCCACTGCGATTTTGTCATCCGGACGATGCCAGCGTTTTCCTTGAAGGGCTGCGCCTAATACAACCGTGTTGTTTGTTTCGGTATACGTAAATGTCTCAGAGTGTCCGTCATTCCAGCCCAAGCGGGTAAACACCGTAAGGCCGTCTTTAATTTCTTGCTCCATGTTGATGCCGAAACCATATTTTTCTCTGCCCGACTTTGCGGTCAAAGTGATGTTGGGTGTCGAGGTCATCCCTGCAACATAATCGCTGATGGCTTGCTGATAGTTCCCCATGCGTGCGTGGTTGTCAAAAACTAAAAACCGAATGGTTCCCGGTCGAAACAGTTTGTAATGCCGTACAAGTTCATAGGTTTCGGAATGGTTCTGTGTGAGATCCCAATCCATGCTTTGCCCGTTTGCATTTCGGGGCATCATCGCTTCCAAAAAGCGTGCTTCCCAGTTTGGGGATTTGTATTCTATGGCAGCGCCAATTGTGTATCCTCGTGTATCGGCCGGAAAATCATAGGTGGTGTCGTTATCCATATCCCAATTCATAAACTGCTTATGAACGTCACTACCCACGGTATTGTAGTTAAGATAATCGACCGCACTAAACTTGCCTGCACTAATTTCCAGACGTTTTTCAGGCAATTGGTCTAACAGTTGGGTAGGGCTTCGGTCCACAGATACCATCTTATGAGTGAGGGGTATGACCGTATGAAGGCCTAAGCGGGCAATATAAAACTGGCCTCCCAAAGCAGGATTACGAACCACATCCAAATCGGGGAGACCGGCCATGCCAACTCCCTTACTTAGCCCGGCACCGTCAAAGCGCTCCAGGGTGAAAAAGGCGTTGGTACTGGGTAATAGCTGATAGCCGAGATAAAGCGAATCTACGACAGATATTTTATGCTCCGGGGTGGCCGTAAAACTGTTGGAGCCACTATAAGGCGAGTGAAACGAGGGATGATATTGAAAAATGGCATTCGATTGCCCGGAGATCCAAAATTTGCTGGGGGTGGAATGATTAAACATATTATAGAACCCGCTGGTACTGACTGGAGGGCCATCTGAAGGAGTTGCAGCAGGAGGTGTGTCCAATACGATAGGATTCTTGGTATCGGTATCCTCATCTGCAGCAAAAGCGGAAAACATCCCATAATAAAGCCACATGACCACAATAGAGGCCAAAACGCATTGATAGTCTCTCCTTAAAAACATTATTCGTGGTCTTCTTCAAGTTATTGCACCATCCAGCCAGTCTAATCTCTCTTTTAAACAAACGCAATTAGACAGTTAAGCATTCTCTGCCGGGAAATGATTCGTATAAAACTCCTGGGCCTGAATGACGCGCTCCAATAGATCCAAAATCTTGCCCTCCTGGGCCTGATACGTGATTTTCAGGGTCGGTTTACCTGGTTCTTTCAATTCAAATTCGATGGTGGTGCTCATCTCTGCTAGTA
>Ga0206873_1295_pt1 | contig 11899 bp, 13 predicted proteins | sample Alteio_BWOrgCont_11_FD_152631 | JGI IMG/M metagenome (GOLD analysis project Ga0206873, IMG submission 152631) | Enriched cells from forest soil in Barre Woods Harvard Forest LTER site, Petersham, Massachusetts, United States -... | ecosystem: Environmental > Terrestrial > Soil > Temperate forest >...
CAACACCTAACTCAGCGCCCACCGAAGAATCCGGCCCTGTGACTCTGAAAATCACTTCTCCTTCTTCTGGTGAAGTGGTGAAAACGACAGATGTTCCTCTGACCTTTGTTCTCACTCATTATCATATCGAACCCAACGGGCAGCACATTCATGTCATTTTAGATAACGAACCTTACCAGCCTTGCTACACCACCGCTGAGCCATTTATTTTGAAAGATGTAAAGCCAGGTGCACACACTGTTCGCGCGTTTCCATCGCGAGCTTGGCATGAGAGCATTAAGGAACCAACCGCATTTGCCACGGTCAGTTTTTATGTCGAAAAAAAGGAAGGCACTCCGCCTGTAAGTCTTAAAAAACCTCTTTTGACCTACAGCCGCCCCAAAGGAAAATATGAGGGCGAAAAAGCGAACAAGATTTTATTCGATTTCTTTCTAACCAATGTTGATTTGGGTGAGAACGGTTACAAAGTAAAATACAGTCTCGATGATCAGAAACCTCAGATTATCAGCGATTGGAAACCCAGTTACTTTGAAAACTTGCCGGACGGAAAACATAAACTCGTTGTAGAGTTGGTCGACGCCAAAGGCCGTCCAGTTAAAGGGAACAAATTCAATAGAACTGAGAGAGAATTCGAAGTCACAAAATAACTTATTGTGGATTCTCGTGGGGTGCGTTATAAGTTTGGCCATAGCCCCCCACGAGAACTTTTGAGAGATTTTCGTCTCAATTGGATCATAAGCTGCTGTTATTACATACTTTTCTAAATTTCAATATCCTTGACAAACATCATATATACGATCATATTAGTCGTATATGCTGAGAGTGAATAAAGCTTCTGAATACGGTGTTTTAGCCCTTGGTCTCATTGGGACCCAAGACAAGGCATTGAGTGCGCGGCAAATCGCCGACAGCTTAAGTCTTCCGTTTGAAATCACGGCGAAGACTCTTCAACGTTTGAAAGACTCTGGCCTCATTGAAAGTACCATGGGCACCAACGGGGGCTATCGCCTCAAACAAACACTCTCTGAAATTAGTTTTGCGCAAGTCATAAAAGCTCTCGAGGGCCCCGTCGCTCTTGTCGAGTGCGCTGACCACAGTGGTGGCAATGAATGCGCTCGCACAGGCACGTGTGGTCTTCAAGGCGGAATGAAAAAATTGAATTTAAAACTTCAAGAACTTTTAGAGTCTATCAAACTTGACGAATTGGTCTCAGACCCGGAGAAAAGAATTTCATGAAAATGATTTATTTAGACAATCATGCAACAACTCCTATGGATCCTCGAGTGTTTGAGGCCATGAAGCCCTATTTTCTCGAAGACTTTGGCAATGCGGCCAGCCGCAACCATGCCTTTGGTTGGAAAGCTGAAAAGGGCGTTGAGTTAGCTCGCCAAAATATCGCCAAGCTTATTAATGCCAACGAAAAAGAAATCATCTTCACCAGCGGTGCGACCGAAAGCGATAACATGGCGATCCTTGGCGTGGCAGAGATGTACGCGGAAAAAGGAAATCACATCATCGTTTCAAACATTGAGCACAAAGCGATTTTAGATAGCTGCAAGGTTGCCGAAAAGAGAGGTTGCAAGGTCACCTATATTCCTGTGGATAAATTTGGCCGAGTGAATACAGACCAAATTCGAAAGGCCATAACAGATAAAACCATTCTCATTTCTATCATGTTTGCTAACAACGAAATTGGTTCAATCAATCCCATTGCCGAGATTGGAAAACTGGCCAAAGAAAAAGGAATCCTTTTTCACACCGATGCCGTTCAAGCATTAGGCCGCGTTTCCATCGATGTCGAAGCTATGGGAATAGATCTATTGTCTATCTCAGCTCATAAAATTTATGGCCCTAAAGGCGTTGGTGCTCTTTATGTACGCCGCAAAAATCCTAGAGTGAAAGTGACGCCCCTTATTCATGGCGGTGGGCACGAAAGAGGAATGCGTTCTGGAACACTAAATGTTCCTGGAATCGTGGGACTTGGCAAAGCGTGTGAAATTGCTCTCGCAGAATTACAGATCGATGCAGCAACTCAGAAGCGTTTGCGTGACCGACTTGAAGCCCGCATTTTCTCAGAGTTAGATGAAGTTTACTTGAATGGTCATCCCACAGAGCGGCTTCCAAACAATCTCAATGTGAGTTTTGCTTTTGTTGAAGGTGAATCTCTCATGATGGGCATTAAAGATGTCGCCGTCAGTTCTGGCTCCGCTTGCACGACAGCTTCTTTAGAACCCTCCTATGTCTTAAAAGCTCTGGGTGTAGGAGATGATCTTGCTCATACATCCATTCGATTTGGTTTGGGCCGATTTACTACCGAAGAAGAAATTGAATACACGGCCACGCAAATTATTAAAACGGTAAAACGTCTACGTGAAATGTCACCTTTGTATGAAATGTCCAAAGAAGGAATTGATCTTAAGAATGTTAATTGGGCGACTCATTAACTAGGGTTATCCCTCAAGGAGATAAAAATGTCCTATAGTCCGAAAGTCATTGACCACTACGAGAACCCGAAAAATGTCGGCAGTCTCGATAAGAACGATCCCAAAGTTGGAACAGGTGTGGTTGGCGCTCCTGAGTGTGGAGACGTTATGAAACTGCAGATTAGAATAAATTCAAATACCAACGTCATTGAAGATGCGAAATTCAAGACCTTTGGTTGCGGAAGCGCTATTGCAAGCTCAAGCCTTGCGACAGAGTGGCTTAAAGGAAAAACCGTCGACGAGGCAATGCAGATCAAGAACACGGATATTGTCGAAGAGCTCGCTCTGCCACCTATAAAAATTCACTGCTCTGTTTTGGCGGAGGACGCTATTCGTGCTGCTTTGGCCGATTATCAAAAAAAACAAATCGACACTAAAAACACACTCCAAGCTTTAAATGGAGATGCAAAATGATTCATGTAACGGAGAAAGCGGCTTCAGAAATTAAACGATTGCTCCAAAAAGAAACATCCTCTCCTTCTGGCAATGAATCATTCATTCGCGTTCAAGTTATCGGCGGCGGATGTTCAGGGATGTCTTATAAACTCGGCTTTGACACCAAGAAAAGTGAGAATGATAAAACATTTGAAGAAAATGGAGTCAAAGTCGTCGTCGATCCGAAAAGCTTTTTATATTTAGCCGGGACCACACTGGATTTTTCAGATGGTCTTCAAGGCACCGGATTTAATTTCGTCAATCCCAACGCGAAAAAGAGCTGCGGTTGCGGTAGTTCATTTTCAGCCTAAATGAATTGTAGTCATCCAAATACTAAGCTCTTTCACTTATGCACCCAATGTGGAGCTCTGGTTGAGCCGGCCGGACCCGTTCAATATTTTGAAGTATTTGGCATCAAACCTCGCTTTTTTGTCGATTTCGATAAAATACAAAAAGAATTTTATGCAATCAGCCGAGTCCTTCATCCTGACCGCTTTCATGGAAAATCAAATTTTGATTCCGCCACACAGTGGTTTGCGGTAATCAACAAAGCTCTCTTAACATTAAAGTTTCCTGAGGGGCGAGCCGAGTATTTATTTTCATTGGCTCATTTTGAGCCGCCGAAGGCAAAGATAGGTCTTCCGCCCGATCTCGCGAGCGAATATTTTGATCTTCAAGAATCTCTCGAAGACCCAAGTCTCTCAATCTCTGACAAAAACAAACAAATGGCTGAGTTTTCAAAAAAAATAGAAATAAAAAAACTTGAAGCCAATTCTGCTCGAGATCAGGCTTTTAAAGAATGGGAAGAAGTTGGGGCTCCTCTTGATAAACTGGCCGTCCCTCTTTTTGAAAGGGCCGCGCGAGAGATCAACCAACGAAACTATCTCGACAGTATGGCCAACGATTTGAAAAAGAATTTGGAGAAGTAATGTCAGATATCATCCTCGGAATAGATCTGGGCACCACCAATAGCCTCGTGGCGGTCTGTGAGAACGGACGCCCGCGTGTTATTCATGATAAAAATGGTGAAGTCCTTGTTCCGAGTGTCATCTACTGGACTGATGAAGCGCTCAGTCCTGTCATTGGTAGAGAGGCGAAACGACAAAGACTACGTGATGCAACCCATACTGTTTCGTCGGTAAAGCGATTTATTGGCCGGGGAAAATCAGATTTAGATGTCGGAACCTTAAATTCGGCTGATACGAGAAAATCTACAGAAAAAAATATTTTAGTCACTCTCGGAAATCGCTCTGTTTCTGCCATTGAACTCTCTTCTGAGATTTTAAAACGTCTTAAAAAAATGGCTGAAGAGGCCCTAGGAATCAATATCTATAAGGCTGTCGTGACAGTGCCTGCTTACTTTAACGACAGTCAGCGCTCTGCCACCAAAGCTGCTGGCACATTAGCCGGTCTTGAGATCGTCCGAATCGTCAATGAACCCACAGCTGCGGCTCTTGCCTACGGACTTGACCGAAAAAAAGAAGGCCTCATTGCAGTTTATGATTTGGGCGGCGGCACATTTGATATGAGTATTCTCAAACTTCATGATGGAATTTTTGAAGTTCTCGCGACCAATGGTGATACAGCACTTGGTGGAGACGATTTTGATCAAGAATTAGCACATCTTATAATGCCTCAACTCAGATCTCAGGGCTTCACTGATTTAAATAATGTAGACAATAAGTCAGCTCTCTCAGAGGGGTCTGAGAGAATAAAAATGCGACTGTCGATTCAAGATGCGGCCAATGAGAGTATCGTACTCAGTGGAAAGTCTTTTGAAACGCGCGTCACTCGTGCCGAATTTGAGAAGGCTATTACTCCTCTCATTGAAAAAACAGTCAAGATTACTCGACAAGCTTTAGAAGATTCGGGCCTTGAAAAGAGCGAGATTAACGACGTCGTCATGGTGGGAGGCTCGACCAGGATTCCTCTCGTGCGCCGGGCGATCAGTGATTTTTTTGGCAAAGAAGTAAATACTCAAGTTAATCCTGACGAAGTCGTGGCTCTTGGCGCCGCTATTCAAGCTGATATTCTTTCTGGAAGAAATACGGAATTGGTTTTACTTGATGTTGTTCCGTTAAGCTTAGGGATTGAAACATATGGGGGCACCGTCGGAAAACTTGTCCACCGAAATACAAAGATTCCGGCCGTGGCCCAAGAAACATTTACGACTCATGTGGATGGGCAAAGAAATGTTTTGATTCATGTCCTTCAGGGAGAACGAGAATTGGCTCTAGATTGCCGATCTCTGGCGCGATTTGATTTGAAGGGTTTGCCTCCAATGCCTGCCGGCCTTCCTAAAATTCAAGTGACTTTCTTGGTTGATGCCAACGGAATTTTGACTGTGAAGGCGAAGGAGGAGACAACTAAAATGGAGGCCTTAGTCGAGGTCCGTCCCACTTATGGAATGACCGATGAACAAGTGGAAAAAATGCTCGAACAAGGTTTTGAATTCGCAGAGCAAGATTTGAAGAGCCGCCAACTAATCGACACTCGTGTCGAGGCAGAAGGAATTTTGAATTCTGCCGAAAAAATACTTAAAGTGGCCCATGAATCTGAGAGCGGCACGCCAAACGAGTTTACTGATGACCTTAAAATCGTTCGAACAGAAATTGATACCGTTAGAGTCCTGATGGCGGGCAATGATTATATCGCTATTAAAAATGCTCTAGAAAAACTCGAAATGGCTGCCAAGCCCATTGCCGCGAAGGTCATGAATACGGCTTTAAATTCTTCGTTAGCTCGCAAAAATGTAGATGATATATTAAAAAAGTGAGGACATTCCAATGGGATTAAAATGGACTGATTCAGAAGATATCGCCTTTGAGCTTCTAGAAAGATATCCACAAATTGAACCTTTGACGGTGCGATTTACAGATCTCCATCGGTACGTGACCGAACTTCCAGATTTTGAAGACGATCCTAAAAAATCCAGCGAAGGAATTCTTGAAGCCATCCAAATGGCATGGCACGAAGAATACAAAGACGCCTAAAATTTTTTTAAAAGAAAAACCCGAGACTAAAATTACCTTCTGGAACAACTCGACTCTTGAGATCAAGGGGCGCGTTGACGAATTCGTCACCGGCAATGTTGAGATCTACGGCAAAGCCACTTTTGGCCACATACACAAGACCCAGAGAAAGAGTGGCCGTAGTGGCCGTATTGCCTGTTCCAAAAAGAATGCCGTTGTAGTCGGTCGAACCCGAAAACCCATAAAAACTCCAGCTTTGAATACCGGCACCCACGTAGGCGCTCCACTCTGATCGATTAAAAAAATAAAGGACGTCGGCTTGTTGAATGGTCCAAAAAAGACTTACGCTGGCCTCGTAATCCAGCCCCCAATGATGACTGATATTAAGATCAAGTTTACCCAAGAGACCTTTTGGAAAGCTTAGGCCTCCAAATATTCCAAACGTATGGTAGTCATCGCTGTCCGCAAAACTTTGACCTGGAGCAAGAAGCGCCGCGCAGAATAATAGGATGAGTAATGTCCTTTTGAATAAGCTTCTTTTCACGTCCTCAATAAAATCCTCTATTAAGCCTTTGTCAATGAAGCTGAATCTAGTTAACATTGGTTTCTTGGGGTTTTCTTAGGGGCTTTATAGGGTATAAGAAAGGCAGCAATAGCACATGCGCTCTACAATTACTGGCGTTGGAAAATATCTTCCGTCACGTGTCGTCACCAATAAAGAACTAGAAAAAATGATGGACACCACTGATGAGTGGATCAAGCAGAGGACAGGTATTGAAGAGAGACGGTGGGCTGAACCCGGTGACACGACCTCAGGTATGGCCTATGAGGCCGCCGTCCTTGCGATAAAAGATGCTGGTAAAACACCCCAAGATGTCGATGCCATTATTTTTGCAACGTTAAGCCCAGATAATTTCTTTCCCGGAAATGGCGTTCTCCTTCAAAAACTACTATGTCCCGAGCGGACGATTCCCGCCCTTGATGTCAGAAATCAGTGCTCAGCATTTCTCTATGCACTCAGCATAGCCGATGCCTGGATTAGAACTGAGACTTATAAATGTATACTCATCGTGGGAAGCGAGATTCACAGCACGGGCCTAGACCAATCTCCCACGGGTCGAGATATTGGCGTCCTCTTTGGCGATGGAGCTGGGGCCGCTCTGGTAGAACCCGCTAAGGGAGATGCGGGCGTCTTAGTGACCAAGCTTCACAGCGAAGGCCTCTATGCTGAAAAACTTTGGATACACCGCCCTTCAAGTTCAGATTTTCCAAGATTGACAAAAGATGTTCAGAAAATTGATCCTTCCTTTTACCCTGAGATGGATGGAAAATTTGTTTTCAAACACGCGATAACTCGCATGTGTGAAGTCATAATTGAATCAACTAAAGCCGCAGGTCTTTCTCTCGATGACATTGATTTTGTTTTAGCCCACCAAGCAAATCTGAGAATTAATATGATGGTGCTCGAGCAGTTAAAGATCCCTCCATCAAAAACCCTCAACACACTTCAAAAATATGGCAATACAACGGCTGCGACTCTGCCCATTGGAATGGAAGAGGCCAAGCGAGCGGGTTTGTTAAAAAAAGATCAAGTGCTGGCAATGGTGGCTTTTGGGTCAGGATTCACATGGGGCGCATCACTCATGAAACTTTGATTTAGTGAGGCAGCACGTGCCTCAAGATTTTCTGGCCCCTCAGCCGGGTTTGAGAAGAGGAACCTGGACACTGGGGTCAAAAGCCTGAAATCCTGAGATCGGCTGGCCCCTGGCATTCTTAATCGCTAGAATTCTACTCGAAAAATTCTCAATGGCTTTTTTATCAAATCCTTCTGCTATCTGTGAAATTTTTAGATCTGGCTCAATAATAAAAACCGTCGGAACGAAATCCAATTTATACCGCTGCGAAATCGGAAACGGATGAACATCGCAAACCACTTCAAAATTGAACTGATATTTTTTTTTAAAATCAGCAGCCTCCGTTGGTGTGTCTTGAGCGACTGCTAGAAAATATTCTGGCCCCAGGGCTTTGGCGATACGAGCCAAATGGGGAAAGGTAAACTGACAAGTGGGACAATTATACTTGTAGAAAATTAGGAAGAGGGGTCCCGACTTAATCGCCTCAATGCAATCAAAGAGTTTGATCTTCGCATTTTTTTCATTGGGGAGTTCGAAATCTTTTGCCAGGTCTCCTGAATTCACACCACAAGCTTAGAACCAGATTTTACTAAATGCAAGCCAGGCGAACCTTTAAGATGGCTCATCCTTCTTTTCCCCATCTTGAGAACTGACAGAAGGCCCACTTGTAGCCTGGGCCGGTCGCTCAGCCGGCTGCTCAGGTTGGCTCAATGGCTGAGTTATAATCGGTGCCTTTGCCGGACCTTGCCCGGGAGCTTGAACTTGACCAGTCGCAGCCTGGCTATGTCCTGGCGCTCCACTCTGATCTTTCTTTTTAAACCTCATCGGCATGCGCGGTTTTTTACTGGCAGGTTGGGCATTCTCTTTGGCTATTTGTTCTGTCACATCAACAGTGATGTCTCCCATACACTTGACTTGGCAACTCAATCGAGAGTGATCGATAAAATAGGAAGAGCCAATGAGTGATTTCTCTTTAAATCCGGGAGGCATAATATTGTGCTCACCAGAAACGATTTTGATTCGGCACTCTGAGCAACTCGGGAGCCCCCCACAAATGGATTTAATAAAAACACCCGTTCGCTTTGCGAGCTCAAGAACACTTTCGTTCTCATTAATTTCAAACTCTTTGTCAATGGGGAGGAACTTTACTTTCATTATATTCTCTTTCTCACTCTTTCCCTGGGTCGACGTATTCGGGTTTCCCATCGAAGAAATAAAACTTTGTTTCGTCAAAGCCTTTTACATTGGCCAGAATCTCACTCCAAATTTCAGCTGTGACGACAACTCCCTCGACAAGTCTGTTCACAATGAGTGTATGGTATTTATTTTTGGCTGCATTGATATTGGTTCTATCCAACCCATGATCCAAATTAAGAAGTTCATCAACTTTATTGTTACTATCTTCTATCAACCAGCGGACGGCAGTATCTGAATTCATTTTAGAAGTCACATGTTTTCCAAAAAGTTTTCGAGCCTTCTCTAAAACTTCAATTTTTAACTGTGGATCAAGAGCGTTGACCAAATTACCTTCAAAATAAACATGAATTCCATGCTGATGAGTCATGTCCCCATCGTGATTTTCAGAAGTATGGAGGGGCATCGAGATATCACCAGTGTAGTGACTCAGTTCACCCAAACATACCAAAAGGGGACCCTGAGTTTCTTTCGTCAGTGTCTCAGTTATTTTTTTACATCTCTTGATCAAATCATGGATTCGATAAGGCACAACACCGAGCTTAAAATCATAGTCTGCGCCCATTTTTTCTTTGAATTCAGAGAATTCAAGAGGCAAATTTTTTGGGGAACCAAAGGCCTTAGCCATGGCTTTGGTCCAATCGATATAGTGCTGAGGAGCCTCGGTTGCTCCAATTTCTTTACTGATATTTCGCCACACAAGATCTGGAACATTTGCGTAGTACCCCAGATCAAACTCATGCTCTTTCAAGTAGTCAGCGTGTTGATTTTCTTCAAGAAGTCGCGCTGCCACAGAAGCCACGATTTCGTGACCGCGCTTGCCCCAGCCAAATGCAAATTGTGGTACCAGTGATACTAAGAGAGTCAAAAAAACTACTTTTTTAATCACAAAGAGGCTCCGAAAAACCGGTACCCGAAGGTACTGTTAGTAGTTTCAAACCGCCGCTTTGCCGCACTGCTTAAGATAAAGGAACCTGGTACCTTCACACTTTCACCACGACCTTTACAAATTTCTTTTTTCCGGCCTTTAAAACAAAATGATCGCCAGACTTCAAAGTTAGTTTCAATTTTGAATCGGGAATTTTCTCCCCATCCCTCTCAACGCCACCGCCTTCAACAAGGCGCTTGGCTTCACTGGTCGAAGCGCAAACCCCGGCATCGACCATCAACTTACAAATCCAGAGATCGGCAATAGGAGCCGTTTTCCATTCTGGGATATCAGACGGCACACCTTTATTTGAGAAAATCTCAAAAAATTCAGCCTTTGCTTTCTCAGCGATTTCTTTTGAATGAAACCGTTCAACTAAGAGTCTGCCCAATTCAACTTTGACATCTCGGGGATTGAGTTTTTCTGATTTCATTTCATTTTTGAGTTTTTCAAGGTCGTCGGGCGTGTAGTCTGTGAGCAGTTCGTAATATTTCATCATGAGTTCATCACTTAGACGCATAGTTTTTCCGAACATATCGCGAGGGGTGTCTTCAACACCTATGTAATTGTTAAGACTCTTGGACATCTTGTTGACGCCATCTAAGCCTTCAAGCAGGGGCACTGTCATGACCACTTGGGGCTCTTGACTGTAGTGTTTCTGCATATCACGGCCCACGAGCAAATTAAAACGTTGGTCATTTCCACCCAACTCGACATCGGCCTTGAGAGCCACACTGTCATAGCCCTGAAGCAACGGATATAAAAACTCATGGATACTGATAGGGGTATTACCCTTGTAGCGCTGCTGAAAGTCGTCACGCTCGAGCATCCGTGCGACGGTATATTGCCCAGCGAGTTTAAATAAATCAAAGATCGAGAACTTTTCAAACCAGCGCGAATTGTAGTCAACGATAGTCGTTTTTTGATCTAAAAGCTTAAAAATTTGCCGTGCGTAAGTCTTTCCATTTTCTTGAACCTCTTCACGGGTGAGAGCTTTTCTCGTTTCACTTTTTCCAGTGGGATCACCAACCATCCCGGTAATATCGCCAATCAAAAAAATGACCTCGTGGCCTAGGCGCTGAAACTGACGCATTTTATTTATGAGAACCGTGTGGCCCAGGTGAAGGTCAGGAGCTGAAGGATCAAACCCCGCCTTAATTCTCAAGGGCTTACCCGTCTTAACGGATTTCTCTAGTTTCGTGAGAAGCTCCTTCTCTGAAACAAGATCAACGATCCCCTTTTTTAATTGTTTGAGTTGCTCAGATGCCGCTAGCATGATCGCCTTATGCCTCAGTTTATCTAGCGTGCTCGACAGCTCGCGTTTCGCGCACCACCGTCACTTTGATTTGGCCCGGATAAGTCATTTCCCGTTCGATTTTTCGCGCAATGTCTTTGCTAAGCATGATGCTTTGTTCATCCGTCACCTTTTCACTTTCAACCATGACACGAATTTCGCGTCCTGCCTGGATTGCAAAAGTACGAGTGACACCATCAAAGCTATTTCCAATTGTCTCAAGATCTTCAAGACGGTTGACATAACTTTCCATCATCTCACGTCTGGCTCCGGGCCGTGCCCCTGAGAGTGCATCGGCGGCCTGAACAATTTGCGCCAACAACGTGTCGGGCTTTTCATCTTCGTGGTGAGCTCGAATCGCATGAACGATGTCTTGTGGTTCGCCATATTTTTTAGCAAAGTCAGCACCAATAACGGCATGACTCCCTTCAATGGAGTGATCAAGGGCCTTGCCCAAATCATGAAGGACTCCGGCTCGTCTCGCCGCCTTTACGTTCACACCTAACTCACCGGCCATAAGCCCCGCTAAGAATCCAACTTCAATGGAGTGGCTGTAGTTATTTTGCGTGTAGCTCGTGCGATATTTTAGCGATCCGATAAGCTTAACTATCTCAGGATTCACACCATGAACACCCAGATCAAACATCGCCTTATCACCGTCTTCTTTGATGCTCTTAAATAACTGTGATTTGGCTTTATCAACAACTTCTTCAATTCGGGCCGGATGAATTCGTCCATCCTGAATCAAGGTATCTAAAGTCATTCGAGCGATTTCTCGACGAACAGGATCAAACCCAGAAATAATAACGGCCTCTGGAGTGTCATCGATAATGAGATCCATACCCGTCGCCGCTTCAAGAGCCCGAATGTTTCGACCTTCTCGGCCGATGATTCGCCCCTTCATTTCATCGTTGGGAAGAGCCACCACAGAAACAGTTCTCTCTGAACTATATTCGCCA
>Ga0206873_1257_pt3 | contig 11896 bp, 10 predicted proteins | sample Alteio_BWOrgCont_11_FD_152631 | JGI IMG/M metagenome (GOLD analysis project Ga0206873, IMG submission 152631) | Enriched cells from forest soil in Barre Woods Harvard Forest LTER site, Petersham, Massachusetts, United States -... | ecosystem: Environmental > Terrestrial > Soil > Temperate forest >...
GTTTTTTTTAATAAGTCTCCTTTTTTAAGAAAGGTGTTTTATAACCTTCTTGACTTATTATTATTGCGCTCCTGGCACATACACAAACAAATAAAAATCTGGGAGAAAACGGCTCCTGCAAATGCCAATATATTAGATGCCGGAATGGGCTTCGGACAGTATTCCTATTGGCTTGCCAAAAGGCATCCTGATTGGAGCATTTTGGGAGTAGATGTGAAAGACGAGCAAATAGAGGACTGTAGAAAGTTCTTCCAAAAGGTGGGACTGACAAATGCCCTTTTTGGTTATGCTGACCTCACAAATTTCTCTCATCCCGACAAGTATGATTTTGTTTTATCGGTTGACGTAATGGAGCATATTTTGGAAGATGTTACTGTTTTCAAGAACATATATGCTTCATTAAAAAAAGGAGGCATGCTCCTCATTTCTACCCCGTCTGATCAGGGAGGTTCTGATGTTGATGACTTAAGCGGGGAATCATTTATAGGGGAACACGTTCGCAACGGATATAATATTAATGAAATACAGGAAAAGCTGAAAACAGCCGGGTTCTCCAAGATAGAAGCCGCTTATTCCTATGGTAAACCCGGGCATATATCCTGGGTGCTTTCCATGAAATATCCTATGAAAATGTTGGCTTTCAGCAAGGCATTTATAATAGTGCTGCCTTTTTATTACCTGGTTACATTCCCCTTTGCGCTTATCCTTAATAAGATGGACACAAACGGAACCCATGCCACCGGCACAGGGCTTATAGTGAAGGCTTGGAAATAGGAGTTATAAATTATGAGTTATAAGTTATGTCCGAATTAGAATAGTGTGCATCCTGCCGATGGGAAATAACTTATAATTTATAACTCATAACTTATAACTATCGTTACTTTTGTAACGATGAATCTTTCCCTTTTCATAGCCTGGCGTTATCTTATATCTAAGAAGTCGCATAATGCCATCAACATTATTTCGGGGGTGGCATTGGGTGGAATTGCCATTGGCACTATGGCATTAATTATAGTGTTGTCGGCTTTCAATGGTATATCCAACCTGGTTCAATCGTTGTATAATTCTTTCGGGGCCGATATTGAAATCACTGCAACAAAAGGCAAAACTTTCCTTCCCACGGGATACTGCTTTGATAGTATCCGCCATCTTAAGGATGTAAAGTACTTTGATGAAACTATGCAGGATAAGGCTCTTTTAAAATATGGGAATCAGCAGTGTCTTGTCTATATAAAAGGAGTGGGTAACGATTTTGCTCCCATGACCCATTTTGATACATTGATAAGGGAAGGTAAATATCATTTAAAAGATGGCAATACCTACCTTGGCGAATTTGGCATTGGAGTGGCAGACCAACTTGGTATTAATTCTTCCGGAGAGGATTATACTTCCGTAGTCTCCTGTTATGCGCCTAAAAGGGGACTTGAAAATAACTCTATTAATCCCGAAGATGCTATTACCCAAAAACATCTATATTCTTCCGGTACCTTTTCTATTAATGATGAGTTTGATAGCCGTTATGTAATTACATCCATAGACTTTGCAAGGGAGCTTTTCGATTATCACGATAGTTCCGTGACTTCTATAGAAATAGGGCTTGCCGACCCGAATTCTTCAGATAAGGTTAAGGAACAAATCACGTCTATATTAGGAAATGATTTTGTTATTAAAGACCGGTTTGAACAGAATGAGTTACTGTTTAAAACCCTGAAGTCGGAAAAGCTATGGACGTTTATAATATTGGCATTTATACTTGTTATAGCTACCTTTAATATTGTAGGCTCCTTGTCCATGCTTATTATTGACAAACAAAAAGACATTGCGATACTTCGGGATATGGGCGCAGAAGTTAAAACCGTTCAACGAATATTTATGTATGAAGGTGTTCTTATTACTGTACTTGGCGCTGCCATAGGTTTGCTGCTTGGAACGATAGTATGCCTGGTTCAAATCCAATTTAAATTAGTGAATTTTGCCAAAGGCTTTGTGGTCAGTGCTTATCCAGTCTCGCTGCAACTTTCCGATTACGTTTATACGTTAGCCTGTGTGTTGATTATAGGGTTCCTTGCTTCATGGTACCCGGTAAGGGCATTTACTGCAAAAAAGATTGCAATATAAGGTTGTACCATATATAATAGGGAAGGATTTTATCCGTATAAGGTAAAATATCCGCCCAAGTCATATTCAATTTCCTTGTGAAGGGCAAATTGTATAGCAACCGCGAAATCTATATAATCTTTCAGGTTATGCTGTTCAAGCCATAATTCAGCTTCAGCATCCTCATTCAGCATATTGGCTACTGCTGCCAGTTCGAATTGCTTTTCTTTTAAAAGTATTTGCACGGCGGTTTTATTACCTTCCACAGCATCAGCAAAGATGGCAAGTGTTTTATTATGCTTTAAAAGCCAGTTCATGGCAGCCGCATTCCCGATAAGAGCCGCTCCGAGCGCCGCATATTCTGGGGACTCTTTCATGAGCATGGAAAATACCTTCTTATCTCCTTTCAAAGCCTTAGTAAGCAGTTGTATTTTCTTCAATGAATAAACCATTTGTTAAATTCGCACATTAAATTGTTATCGGGCATCCCAAAATTAAACATTCTTTAAAATGAAAATCACAACATTATTGTTTTTTAGCCTGTTGGCTTTTCCGGCTTTTGCTCAATATGGAACTCCGCCTCCGCCGCCGCCTCCTGGCGATAATGTTGCGGATATATGGGGCGAAAGATATTTTCATTTCGGGCTGAACTTTACCCCCGGAATATATTGGGTAAGCCCTAATACCTCAAATAATACAGCTAATGGCGCTTCCTTTGGTTATAGTTATGGCGCTAACCTCGAATTTTATTTTACCCCCAATTATGCATTTCTTACTGGTTTTGAAATTGCCAATATAGGTGCAAAATATATCAACGCAAATCCGAACCCTACGCCTAGTACGCTTGATTCAACTATTACACACGATGAATCATTGCAATATCTCCAAATCCCCCTAGAGTTAAAACTAAAAACAGTTCCTTTCGGAAACGTACGATATTATGGGGTAGTTGGACTTGATTTGGGTTTTCTCTTAAAAGCAACAGATGATTATAATACTAGTGTAACACCATTTTTTCATCCGGGTTATACTGGTCACGTACTATATTCTGATAACAATGTAGATATTTCCGGCCAAACAGATTTCTTTCGTCTCTCACTTGTAATTGGGCTTGGAGCCGAATACACTCTTGCCGGTAGTACCGCCTTGCAAGCCAGCCTTGTTTACAACAATTGTTTTACTAATATGAACAATACGAGCAGCAATGCCGTCAATATAAAAGGTATTGAACTAATGCTTGGAGTGCTTTTTTAAAAATGAAGATAAATGAAATTTGCCCCAAACCCCTAAAGGGGCTTATTAGCTAAAAATGAAGATAGCCCTTATACAACTTAATTACCATGTCGGCAATATTGAAGCTAATGTTGCTAAAATAAAAAATGCTATAAAAGAAGCAAAAGCTAAAGGCGCAGACCTTGCTGTTTTTGCTGAACTAGCTATTTGTGGCTACCCTCCCAAGGACTTGCTTTTACAAAACGGATTTGTAAAGAAGTGTGAAGATGCAGCAATTTCTTTAGCCAGTGAGTGCAAAGGAATAGCAGCTATTGTTGGAGGCCTTTCTTATAACCCAGAAAAAAGCGGGAGACCTGTTTTCAATTCAGCTTATTTTTTAGCAGATGGTAAAGTGAAGGCCAAGATCAATAAAACGCTTTTGCCCTTTTATGATGTGTTTGACGAATACCGGTATTTTGAACCTTCCAAAGAAAATAAGCCGATTACCTACAAAGGAGTTAAACTTGCTATAACTATTTGCGAAGACATTTGGAACCAATGCCCCAATAGTGAAGGATACTATAATCACAGGCGTTTCCCTTTAAAGGAAATGAAAGCAGGTACAGCAGATTGTATCATCAATATTTCTGCTTCCCCATTTTCATATACGCACTGGGAAGAGCGCAGAAAGATGGCATGTGCGGTGGCAAGTAATTATAAAACACCTTTGTTTTATGTAAACAACATCGGCACAAATACCGACCTCACATTTGATGGTGGCTCTTTTGTAGTAAATAAAGAAGGGAATGTTGTTGCTGAATTAACCTACTTCAAAGAGGATGTGCAAGTTTTTGAATTGGAGAAAAAGAAGGTTTCCGTCATTGCGAGGAACGAAGCAATCTCTGTCAATGAGCATAAGGATATGAGATTGCTTCGCTCTGCTCGCAATGACGAACAGAGCGTTACTACGTCATTGCGAGGAACGAAGCAATCTCACTCCCGCGATAATGTTTGGTACTGTTCCAATAATAAGGATGACAGAAGAATTACAGAATCGGTATACCAGGCATTAATTCTTGGGATACATGATTACTTTTATAAAAGCAACTTGAAAAAGGCCGTGATTGGAGTCAGCGGTGGAATTGATTCTGCTCTTGTTTTGACCTTGGCTATAAAAGCCCTTGGCAAAGAAAATGTAATGAGTGTAGTGCTTCCATCGCTTATTACTTCTGCTGAAACGATGAAAGATGCCATGCAACTGCTCAAAAATACCGGCTCTGATTATAAAACTATATCTATAGAACCGGGAGTAAAAGCGGTGAATGAATCTTTAGCGGATACATTTAAAGGACTAAAACCCGACATTACAGAAGAGAATATACAAGCCCGTATGCGGGGGCTTCTTATTATGGCGGTCTCCAACAAAACAGGGGCGCTTATGCTGAACACCTCTAATAAAAGTGAATTGGCTACGGGGTATGGAACTTTATATGCAGATATGGGCGGAGCTTTGTCGGTAATAGGTGATTTGTATAAGACACAGGTATACAGGCTTGCAGGATATGTGAATGAACTTAGTCCCGGACTCATCCCTGAAAATATTTTTATGAAAGCTCCTACGGCAGAACTCAAGCCCAATCAAAAGGATACAGACACACTTCCTGAATTTGATATTCTAGATAAGATACTTGTGCAATATATTGAAATGCATAAGTCGACAGATGAAATTAAAGTAAAGGGCGCTAATAGGGAACTGATACAAAAGGTAGTGGGTATGGTAAACAAATCGGAATTTAAACGGCAGCAGTTTGCACCCATACTGCGCATTTCTCCCAAGTCTTTCGGGGTAGGCAGAAGAATGCCTATTGTAGCAAAGTTTTAGGCGGAACCTGGCGGACAAATAGTTTTTATTGGTAGCCGCTCATTTCTAAAATCTTTTTAGAATCAAGGTTAGTCCATTCCTCAGGAGTTAGTTCAGGGTGGTTTTTTAATGCAGCCTGTACTATTTTGTATCCTAATTTATAACCACCCCAAACAGGGTAATCACCTGCTGAGCCAAACATGACCTTTCGATAAAGCGACATGTCTGAATTATCCAACTCTGGTTTTATTTTGCTCCATAATGTGGGTTCATCTTCATGAGACAATGCTGAATCCCAAGGACAATGTATGTTGGGATAAAATAAATGGGCATAGGAATCGGCTTTGCCTTCAAAGACAATATCGTCGAGCAAGGTCCTTCCATATGAGGAAGTCATTTTTTTAAAATTCATTTTTATCCAATAAGCGTGATTGGATTCGTGTGTAACAGCATCCTCAAGCATTTCCGGCCAGGTATTTACTTCTGTATCCACGGTGAGTAAAATTTGCTTGCTCCCCACAGTAAAACCTGCAATTCCACCCATTCTCCGAATGGTTTTTTGAAGATAATTAGTGGAGGGTATAATATAAATATTTATGCTGTCATTTTTGAGATATTTATTACTCATAGCCAATGCAGATGCAATTAATCTTTCTATTTTACTCCTGTTCCTATTAATTCCGGAAATGTAATTTTCCAATCCTGTAGTATCTTCAATAGGATAATAGAAGTTATATTTAGCATATTCAGAATATTCGCATGTGGAAAAATATTGATTGAGAATAGGGTATTGTATTATTACCCTATATAAGCTATCGGTGTTCTTGCTGGATCGTACGGCCTCAAGAAAAGACTTATAGTAATCATCGAGAAAGATAATTTTATCTCCTGCAGGGGTTGTATAAATAGTAGGTTGAGGTTTATTAGTGTCTTTATTTTGTTGCGGGGAAAACGTGCAACTAAATAGGACAAAGACTAAAAAGAACATCAATGTATTTTTCATGAATATATAATGAGAGGGTTTTATATCCAATTTTCAGTAGTAAATGTAAGTTTTATATCCAAATATTTCATTGTATCTTTAGTTGCGAGCTTTTTTTAATTGATATAATAAAATGGTTCTTAGCAATGGTAAATGCAATGAGTTAGCAATGGTTTTGTAATGAAATTGCAATGATTTTTTAATTTTTGCGATTTTTAAATTATTGATTATCAGTATATTTTAAATTTACCTATTGCAAAATGCAATAGAATGCAATAAAAGGGTAGAGAAGGGTATTCCAACATCTGTTTTTTAACGCTTAAAAGTCTTTTATTTTTCATACTGCTCACCGACATGTTTTTGCTTTGGCGGGTAATACCCACCGTCGCTAAAGCTATGGCGGTCGAAGCAAAGATAGTGTATGAAAAAGCGTTTTTCGAAAAAGCCATTGACTTTTCACGTAATTAATAACTCATTCTACCGTTAGGGTAAGTACATCTTCATATATTTCATACTTTAGGGCTCTGATAAAATATAACATACTCTTATAAAATCCTGCGTAGATGAAGACCTTTTTAAGATCTGTCCTGTTGTTTCTCCTTATACTATCTGTTTTCACTTCATGCCAGGGATATAAAGTAATGCATTATAACCGTGATGAACTTGATAATATAGGTGGTGATACCAATAAATATAAAAAAGTTTATATCCATGACAAAAAGAATACCTACCTCGTGGACAAGCCTTTCATTTCATTTGAGGGTGTTAAGGGCAGCCTTTATCCTATAACAGACAAGTCGGTCATTGAGGAAATTGACAATCCGAAGACCCGCAATCAATTCAAAGCACACAAATACGACCTGAATGTATATACCCAAACTGAAATCCAGGGTAATCTCAATGATGTAACATTGAAAAAGAAGGATGTTACGGATGTTAGTCACATTATTAAGCATGCTGACCTGGGCGAAGATATAGCCACCGGAGCTGTATTAGGGGTAGGTGTTTTGATATGGGTTGGGATATATTATTCTTTCCAGGGCTTATTATAGGAACAGTCATTACTACAAGTCATCTCAAGATGTTTTTATTGAGAAATAAGGTTAAAAGATTATCAGATTATTTAGTTCTACTAAGGTTTTTTACCTTAGTAGAAAAAATGCCCATTGACTTTTAAAACCTTATTTTGGAGATGAGTTATATTTGTTATTTGCAGTAATCTCTGTCGATTCTTCAAAAACGGTTAGTTTCTGAGGCAGATACCACATACCTTAATCTTATAGTTATTATCTTTTACCTTTGCATATCTCAAAACAGGGAAGATGGACAAAAAACATAAGGAACTAAAAGATAAAATTACCGAAGCCCGGAAGGGTGGGGGGGAAGCCCGTATAGAATCGCAACATAAAAAGGGCAAACTTACAGCCCGTGAGAGGATAGAACTATTAATAGATAAAGGAACATTCGAAGAGATTGGAATGTTTGTTACTCCGCGCGAAAGCGCCTTTGGTACTGAACGTGAGCAATTTTTGGGTGATGGAGTTATAACCGGCTACGGAAAGGTAAACGGGAGATTGATGTATGTTTTTGCCCAGGACTTTACAGTTTTTGGAGGTTCCCTTTCTGAAGCTCATGCGGAAAAAATTTGCCGTATCCTTGATCTTGCCATGAAGAACGGAGCCCCCGTAATAGGTCTTAACGACTCCGGCGGAGCACGCATACAGGAAGGCGTTGTATCGCTGGGCGGCTATGCCGATATATTTTACAGGAATACGCGCGCTTCGGGAGTGGTGCCTCAAATATCTGCCATCATGGGACCTTGCGCGGGTGGCGCAGTTTATTCCCCTGCTATAACGGACTTTATACTTATGGTGGAACAAACATCTTATATGTTTGTAACCGGTCCTAATGTGGTAAAAACTGTAACCCACGAGCAAGTAACTTCGGAAGAACTGGGGGGAGCATCTACTCATTCGGCCAAATCGGGTGTGGCTCACTTTTCCTGCGCTAATGAAGTGGAATGCATACAAAATATTAAAAGTTTGCTAAGCTATATACCTCAAAACTGTGAAGAAGACCCATCGGCGGTACCTTATCAATCTGAATCGGAGAGCCGTCCGGTACTAAATAAAATAGTTCCTGAAAATCCCAATCAACCTTATGATATAAGAGAGGTAATAAATGAAGTAGCGGATACAGAAAGTTTTTTTGAAGTCCACAAGAACTATGCGGAAAATATAATTGTGGGTTTTGCAAGGCTGGCAGGTAAAAGCATAGGAATAGTGGCTAACCAGCCCGCTTTCCTGGCCGGGGTTTTAGATATTAAATCTTCTGCGAAGGCAGCCCGTTTTGTACGTTTTTGCGACAGCTTTAATATACCACTGCTGGTATTTGAAGATGTACCCGGCTTTTTGCCCGGCACCGACCAGGAATGGAATGGCATTATTTCTAACGGGGCGAAATTACTATATGCCTTTTGTGAAGCTACCGTACCGCGTATTACGGTTATCACCCGCAAAGCATACGGAGGGGCGTATGATGTGATGAATTCCAAGCATATTGGCGCTGATATAAACTATGCATAGCCCACTGCCGAAATTGCGGTAATGGGCGCTAAAGGCGCTACTGAAATAATATTCAAAAAGGAAATTTCGGAAGCGAAAGACCCTGCTGCCAAATTGAAGGAAAAGGAGGAGGAATATATCTCCCACTTTGCTAATCCATACAGGGCTGCCGAAAGAGGCTATGTGGATGAAGTAATAATGCCGGAAGACACCCGCGCAAAACTCATCAAAGCTTTTGACATGCTTCAAGACAAAGTAGATACGCTTCCCAGGAAAAAGCATGGCAATATTCCGCTTTAAGAGTTATAAGTTATGAGTTATAAATTATAACATAGTTGCAGGTAATGGTTAGGCTTTTATTATTTGCTTATAACTCCTAACTTTGCACACTATTTTGACACAAAATCAGTTATATATTTAATTTTCCGGGGTTTTGACTAAGCATAAAATATTATGGTTGGCTGCTATGGCTTTGGTGCTATGGGGTATTTCGGCGTGTACTACGCAGAAGAATACCTGGCTTACACGGACCTTCCATAATACCTGCGCCCACTATAACGGATATTTCTGGGGGAAGCTTGCTTTTGATGACGGTATGGCTACTCTTAATCAAACGCACAAGGACGATTATACGGATATACTTCCGGTTTACGTTTATCCAGACCAAAGTGATGCTGCCGCTATTTATCCTGATATGAACAGGGCTATCCAAAAGGCGGATACCATGATACAAAAGCATACTATTACAACTAAAACCAAGCACGAAATACCCGATGCGGTTCACTATATAAAATATTGCTATTTATTATTGGCCGAAGCTAACCTATATAAAAATGAGTTGTTGGCTGCAAGCGATGCGCTGAATTATGCCACGAAAGAATACCGTAAAACAAACTTTAAATATGAAGCGCTGGTGTGGCAGGCGAGAACATATGACCAGTTAGGGTCCGTAAGCAGTGCGGAAGAGATAGTTGACCTATTGAAAAGCGGGCTTCTTGCCGGAAAGGTACCAAAAAATATAGAACCACAGGTATATGCCGTGGCAGCTGACTGGAGTATGCGCATAGGCCAATATCCCGAAGTGGAAAACCAGCTGGAGGATGCCATCAGGATAGAAAAAGATAAAAAAACAAAAGCCCGTTATTACTTTATCATAGGGCAGATAGAAGAAAGGGGAAGGGATAATAAGAGAGCATACAATTGCTATACCCAATGCCTTATGTTACACCCATATAATGAGTTAGATTTCGAAGCGCGTATCAGAAGGGCCGTATTATATTTAGGCGGAGCCAAGGAGAATGAGAAGATTAAGGAAAATCTTGTAAAGATGCTCCGCCCTACTAAATATATAGATGACAGGGACCAGATTTATTATGCACTTGCTGAAATTGCACTCAAGGAAGGCAATGAACCTCTTGCTGTTGAGGATTTACATAAATCAATACATGCCAGCACTACTAATAAAGTCCAAAAAGGCATATCATACCTTGCACTTGGAAACATTGAATTCGATCATGAAAAGTACAGGGCAGCCAAAAAATATTACGACAGTACCATGACCGTGCTTCCCAAAAAATACAGGGGACGTGATTCTATTCTTGCCAAGAGGGATAATTTAGATAAGCTGGTGAGGTATATGGATGTAATTGTTCAGCAAGATAGCCTCCAAAAAATTGCCGGGCTGGGACAAAAAGGAGCCGAAAAATATGTAGATAGCCTTATTACTGCTCAAAAGAATAAAGAAGAAAAGGAAAAGATAGCAGCAAGAGAGGCAGCTGAGGCGAATCAAAATGGAAATGCGCCCGTTGCAGGAGTATCCAATGGCAAATGGTATTTTTATAATCCCAGCCAGGTAAGCCAGGGTATTAATGATTTTACCCAGAAATGGGGCAATCGCCCGTTGGAAGATAACTGGAGGCGCAGTCATAAAATTCCCAATGCCTCCGCGGCGGATAATGAAAGCGAAGCTTTGTCGGGGAACGATTCAACAAAGAAAGCCACTGCATCAAAAAAGGACTCTACCCGCAGCAAATACAATGCAGGTAATTACATGAAAAATGTTCCATTTACCGATGACCAGATGAAAGCCTCCAACGATTCACTCATTGAGGCATATTATAATGTTGGGTTTATTTACCAGGAATATATAAAAAATTATCCCAAAGCTGAAGAAGATTTTGAGGAGATGCTAACCCGTTTCCCTGACAATAAATATAAATTGATTGTTTACTATCAATTATATGAAATGTACACCCAGAGCGGTAATGCGGCAAGAGCGGATTATTATAAAAACATCCTGCTGACCAAATATCCCGATACGGAATACGCGTTACTTATAAAAGATCCGGAAAAATACCGTCAGCAGCAGGAAGCCAGCCGGCAGGAAATTTTAAAAATTTATGCTACAACCCTTGCATCTTATGATGCAGCTAATTATGCCGAAGTGCTTAATAATTGTTCACAGGTGGATTCACTCTATCCTAAAAATCCTGAAGCGCCCAAGTTTGCATTCATGGAAGCCGGTGCCATAGGGCATATGCAGGGCATGGAAGCTTATAAAAATGCGCTTGAAAAAGTAGTGATTAAATACCCGAAAGACACTATTAAAATAGTAGCCCAATCTATTATTGATTACCTGAATAAAGAATCGAAAGGTACAGTATCCGCTCCACCACCTAAAGATACTGTGGTGTATTCAAAGGATCAGGATACAGTATATTATTATGTCCTGGCTATTGATAACAGCCAGTCGTCTAAAGTGAATGGGGTTCGGAATGGACTTACAGACATGAATACTAAAATATACACCCAGGCTAATCTTACCATGGAAAATATTTTCCTGAATAAGAACCAGCAGATGCTGGTAGTTCATAAATTTCCAACGGCCGCTAATGCAAAGGATTATTATAGCTACATCAATACCAGTCCCGATTTGCTAAAAGCTCTTCCTGCAGCTACATACCAGGCATTTTATATATCCGATAAAAACTTCCAGATTCTCTTCAAACACGGCAAAACAGAGGAGTATATGAAGTTTTTTAATGACAACCTGAAATAACGAAAGGAATAGCTGTCAGCTTATTTCGTAACTTTGCGGGCTCAGATTAGATTATGGAAAAGAATTTCGTTTCAAATAAAGATGAATCGGTAGTTATGTTTAAAAGCCCCGTGCTTGATAAA
>Ga0206873_1297_pt1 | contig 11825 bp, 3 predicted proteins | sample Alteio_BWOrgCont_11_FD_152631 | JGI IMG/M metagenome (GOLD analysis project Ga0206873, IMG submission 152631) | Enriched cells from forest soil in Barre Woods Harvard Forest LTER site, Petersham, Massachusetts, United States -... | ecosystem: Environmental > Terrestrial > Soil > Temperate forest > O...
GGTGTAAGGAGGAGTGCCCCCGCTTACGCTTACCTTGGCCTGCCCGTTGGAACCTCCGTTGCAGCTTACATTAGCTCCTGCTGAGGCTACAGGGTTTATAGCGCTCGGCTGCGTTATAGTTACACTGGCCGTAGCGCTACAGCCATTGTTATCTGTTACACTTACTGAATAGGTACCGGCTGCTAGGCCGGATGGGCTTCCAAATGCATAAGAAATGGTTACAGAGCCATTGCCTGTATTATTAGCTGCAACACTACCTATCAGGTTGGCAGTTCCTCCCATCAGGTAAGAACCACCGCCACCAGCATCACCGCCGCCAACACCTTCAGCTCCGCCACCGCCGCCATTGTAGCCGCCGCCGCCACCGCCGCCGCATCCTGATGCGCCGCCGCCGCCGCCAAATCCACCATTACTACCTCCATCTCCTGAAGCGGATGCAAAACTATTTGCCCAGTCATTACCATTAGAACCTTCCGCATTCCCGGTAGCATTAGTAAGCCATCCCGCACCTCCTGCGCCGCCGCATGACTCAGGATTAAAGCTGCCGTCAGTACCACCTTCTCCGCCATTACCTCCGGTTCCTCCAGGGGCGTTGGTGCTAAAACCATTCGTAGTTGAATTACCTACAAGATCAGTACCACCAGGCCCACCACCGGGACCGGAACCAAAATATGAGCTACCTCCGCCACCTGCTGCTACAGCAAGCAATGCTGAAAGCGATGGCGTACCTGAATGCGCACCTGTTATAGTGGAATCATAAATCCAGCTGGCTCCGCCACCGCCACCGGTTCCGTCTGTACCAGTGCTAACACCCATGCCACCTACTACAACAGAAAGAACATGCCCGGGGGTCACTGCAGCCAATGCCTCGAAGGAAGCTCCATAACCGCCAAGATACGTAAGATCAGATCCATCTCCGCCAGCCGCACCCGTTACACTGATGGTAACTTGTGATACGCCGGCAGGTACGGTAAAGTTCTGTATAGTCCCGGTATATGAAAACGGTATAGAAGCATTAATTCCATAGGAACTTATAGTAGCATTGGTACCTCCGCCAGCACTCCACAAATAGGTATATGGAGAAACTCCTCCTTTTACACCTACTGTAGCGCTGCCGTTAGTTCCTCCGTTACACAAATCATTTACGACGGATGCTCTAACAATACTATCCCGCAGAGACCCGGCAGGCATAATTATTGATGAACTAGCCGATGCTCCGCAATTATCCTGAACAGTTACGGTAAAAGTTCCACCGCCTAATACATCTCCCGTTGAAGAAGTCGTAATACCATTGGACCAGGAATAAGTATAGATACCGCCGCCGCCGGAAGCAGATGCTGAAGCATCTCCATTACCACCTCCCGTACAGATATTGGCAGAAATGATGGATGCAGTAACTGAAAGAGGAATAGTAGGCTGCGTAAGAGTAACTGATGCCGAAACTGATGCCCCGCAACTATCCTGAACAGTTACTGAATAAGTTCCTGCGGTTAAGCCGCTGGCAGTAGCACTGTTGCCTCCGCCACTACTCCATGAATAAGTATAGGGAGATGTTCCGTATGCTACCCCCACAGTTGCGCTGCCATTGTTCAAGCCATTACATGTAATATTTGTAGTAGATGCTGTTACTATGCTATCACGTAAAGCCTTAGGCTGGGTAATAGTAACACTAGCCGTAACCATGCAACCATTCAGATCAGTTACAGTTACTGAATAAGTACCGGCGATAAGCCCTGATGAGCCGGTTCCTAAATATGAAATAGATACCAAACCATTACCTGTATTAGTTGCTGTAACGCTGCCAGGTAATGAGCCATAGGCGGTATTAAAGTAAGAACCGCCGCCGCCGGCATCGCCGCCGCCAACACCTGTAACTCCGCCACCGCCACCATTATATCCGCCGCCGCCACCGCCGCCGTTAGTCGATGCACCGCCGCCGCCGCCAAATCCACCATTGCTGCCACCAGATCCTGAAACGGCAGCAAAACTATTTGCCCAGTCGTCACCACCGGTGCCATTGGATATTCCTTTGGTTCCATTGCTAATCCATCCTGCGCCGCCTGCACCGCCGCCTGCACCGCTGCCGCCGCTGCCATTATTACCGCCGCCGCCGCCATTACCGCCTGTTCCTCCGGCTGAATTGGTGCTACCGCCGTTTGTAGTTGCGTTGCTTGTAAGATTAGTACCACCTGATCCACCGCCAACGCCAGGCGCAAAATATGCGCTGCCGCCGCCGCCGCCTGCTACAGCAAGCAAAGCTGAAAGGGCTGGGGTACCTGTGTGAGCGCCTGTTAAAGTAGAGTCATAAACCCAGCTTGCGCCGCCGCCGCCGCCGGTTCCCTCTATACCAGTACTAACACCCATGTCACCTACCACAACAGAAAGAATATGCCCCGGGGTTACTATAGCTACTCCTGTGAAGGAGGCTCCATATCCGCCAAGGTAGCTAGAAGTGAGTCCTGCTCCACCTTGCGCTCCTGTCACGCTGATGCTTATTTGTGTCACACCGGCAGGCACCGTAAAGTTTTGTATAGCCGGTTCATATGAAAAAGTTTGAGTAGCATTAAGCAGGAAGGAATTGATAGCAGCATTGCTACCTCCACCTGAACTCCAAGAATAGGTATATGGAGATACGCCTCCTTTCACTCCTACCAAGGCACTGCCTGTATTTCCTCCGTTGCATGTGAGATTTACTGTAGCTGCTGCTACTATACTATCCCGCAATGCCGAAGAGGACATAGTTACTGTAGTACTGGCAGATGCTCCGCAATTATCCATAACGGTTACCGAATATGTTCCCGCGCTTAATACACTGCCTGTTGAAGCAGTAGTGGCTCCCGTAGACCATGAATAGGTATAAGGAGCGGTACCACCGGAAGTATTTACGGTAGCGCTTCCATTACCCACTCCGCTGCAAGCATTTGGAGAATTAACAGATGCTGTAATTGAAAAAGCATTAGGTTGAGTAATAGTAACACTGGCGGTATTTGTACAACCATTGTTATCCGTTACAGTTACCGAATATGTTCCGGCTGTAACCCCGGTATAAACTGGTGTTAAATATGTTATTGATACAGAACCATAACCTGTAACAGTTGCTGTAATGCTACCGATGAGGTTTGCGGTTCCTCCGCTGAGATATGAACCGCCACCTGCGCCGCCGGCACCGCCGGAGCCAGTGTAACCGCCACCGCCGCCATTATATCCGCCGCCGCCGCCGCCGCCGCTTGTACCGCCGCCGCCGCCGCCGCCATATCCTCCAAAGCCAGCCTTGTTCAAATCGCCAAAAGAAGATTGATAAGGAATTGTAGTAAGTGTGCTATCCCAATCATATCCACCAAAACCACCGGCATTTCCAAATTGGCCGCCACGGCTAATCCAGCCGGCACCACCGGCACCACCGCCCGCGCTACTAGCTCCGGTTGTTTTTTCGTCTCCTGCGCCTCCATTACCACCTGTTCCACCGGGTGCGCTGCCCCCGTCACCGCTGCTGGGATTACTTAAGTTACCTGTAAGATCAGTACCACCTGCCGCTCCCGGACCACCATTATATCCTCCTGCGCCGCCACCACCTGCAACAGCAAGCAATGCTGAAAGGTTGGGAGTGCCTGAGTGGTTTTTTGCACCGCTTGGTATTGCACCGGCAGAATCATAAACCCAGCTTGCACCGCCGCCGCCGCCGCCATAGCCACTAGCAGTGGCAGAAGGACCAAATTGTCCTACGACAACAGAAAGGACATGACCGGGAGTTACACTGGATATACCCGTAAAAGATGCGCCATCAGCACCTGGATTTGGGCTGCCTGTGAGGCTACTGCCTGCGCCGCCTTGTCCTCCGGCTATGGCTATCGTTACTTGTGATACGCTAGATGGTATCGTAAAGTGCTGAATAGCTGCTTCGTATGAATAATTTACAGTGTTACTTACATAATGGGAAACAAATCTCAGAGTATCACTGTTACCTCCGCTACCACTCCATGAATAATTATATGGAGAAGTACCTCCTGCTGCTCCTACTACAGCACTGCCATTGCTTCCTCCGTTACATGTAACGTTTACAGTGGATGCCGTCACTATGCTATCGCGCAAAACACTCGGCTGGGTTATAGTAACGCTGGCTGTAACTACACATCCGTTTTGATCTGTTACGGTTACCGAATATGTACCGGCTATAAGCCCTGTTGAACTTAATGAGGAATATGCAAGGGTTACAGAACCATTACCGGTATTAGTGGCTGTGACACTACCTATGAGGTTTGTAGTTCCTCCCATAAGGTAAGAGCCGCCGCCGCCGCCGGGTGAATAACTAACATCATTACCGCCGCCGCCGCCATTATAACCGCCGCCGCCGCCGCCTGCATCAGCATTTGCACCGCCGCCGCCGCCAAAGCCGCCGCCACCATATATGGAATATCCGAAATAGCCTAATCCACCTGCAAAACCATTTGCCATATCGTTACCACCACCAACTGAATTTGTTGCGTTTCCACCATTGCTGAGCCATCCTGCACCACCTGCACCCGGGTTACTACCGGTACCGGCTGCTCCGCCATTACCGCCTGTTCCACCCGCTGCAGTACTAATACCACCGCCCGTAGTTGAGTTTCCTGTAAGATCGGTACCTCCGACCCCACCGCCATTCGTATTAAATCCTGAACCACCGCCGCCGGCTGCCACAGCGAGCAAAGTAGTGGTGTTTTCATCCCAAACATAGCTGCCGCCGCCACCGCCGCCACCCGTAGATGTGCCAAAACCATTTACGCCTTGACCACCCGTAACAACTCCAAGAACATGTCCGGCAGTTACGCTGACTACTCCTGTAAAGGAAGCACCATCAGCGCCAACAAATGAACTGCTATTTCCATCTCCGCCTTGTCCACCCGCTAAGGTTATGGATACTTGCGATACACCGGCAGGTACTGTGAAATTTTGTACAGCCGCGGTATATGAAAAAGTTTGCGAACCAGTAACGGCATAAGAATTTATGGCGGCATTACTACCTCCGCCTTCACTCCATGAATAGATATATGGAGAGGCTCCCCCTGCTGCTCCCACCAAGGCGCTTCCATTAGCTCCTCCGTGACAAGAAACATTTACTGTAGACGCTGTTACTATACTATCGCGCAAAGCCGAGGCAGACATTATTACCGCCGCGCTAACAGAAGTTCCGCAATTATCGGTAACGGTTACAGAGTAAGTTCCCGCACTTAATACTGTTCCTGTAGTGCCGGTTGTAGCTCCAGTAGACCAAGAATAGGTATAAGGGCTGCCACCACCCAAAGGAAATGCTTGAGCAGATCCATCGCCGCCACCGGTGCATATATTGGAAGAAGTGATAGAGGCAGTCATTGTAAGGGCAGCAACCTGTGTAAGGGTAACCGATGCCGTAGCTGATGCTCCGCAGTTATCATGAACGGTTACTGAATAAGTTCCGGTACTTAAACCGGTAATTGTAGAACCGGCACCTCCATTGTTCCATGAATAGGTATAAGGAGCTGTTCCATATTTCACTCCTACTGTTGCACTGCCATTGGTTCCACCACCGGGACATATTCCTGTTACTGCTGATGAAATACTGTCGCGTAAAACACCCGGTTGGGTTATGGTAACGCTTGCCGTAGTTACGCATCCGCTATTATCTGTTACGTTTACCGAATATGTACCAGCTATAACTCCTGTGTTATTTGATGCCAGATACGATATAGTTACAGAACCATTTCCGCTATTATTTGCCACAGGCGCAACCACTACAGATCCATTCAGGTAGGAACCGCCACCGCCGCCGCCGCCGCCGCCGTTTCCGGTATAGCCGCCGCCGCCGCCATTATAACCGCCACCGCCGCCTGCTCCATTAGTAGAACCGCCGCCGCCACCACCAAAACCGCCGGTACCGCCTGTGCCCGCTCCTGCAAAATAACCTGCAGCGCTAACAAATTTATTTGCCCAGTCATTACCACCAATAGCAAAAGAAGCGCTAAGCTCTCCACCATTGCTAAGCCAGCCTGCTCCACCTGCTCCACCGCTACGATTGGAAGCTCCGGTAGACCCTTCGGCTCCTGCTCCTCCATTACCACCCGTTCCTCCGGGTGCGCTACCCCCATTAGGGGCGCTTGGACTGCTGCCCGGCGTAGCTGCGTTGACGGAAAGGTCAGTACCTCCTGCTCCACCTACACCGCCTGTGTATGATGTACCACCACCACCAGCTGCTACAGCAAGTAAACTAGAAAGTGAAGGAGTTCCTGAATGCCCGGGTTGTGCAGTAGAATCATAGACCCAACTGGCTCCTCCCCCTCCTGCTGAAACATTACCTCTGAGGGGAGGGGTACCTGCTTGCCCGACCACCACGGAAAGAACATGTCCGGAAGTTACCGTACATACGCCCGTAAAAGATGCACCTAAGCCACCGGCCACTGCATCGGCCGTTCCGCCTTGCGCTCCGGCTATAGCTATAGATATTTGTGATATTCCGGCAGGTACAGTATAATGCTGTATAGCCGCTTCGTATGAAAAAGTTTGAGAACCCGTAAGAAGATAACTATTTAATGTATCGCCGCTGCCTCCGCCTGAGCTCCACGAATAAGTATAAGGAGATGTACCTCCGGATGGTCCTGCCTGAGCAACACCTGTATTTCCACCTATACATATTATAGGGGTTACTACGGTTGGGCTGGCTGATACACCATCAGGACATTGTCCTTTGGATAAAACGGGCAACATAAAGACAGCAATCAGCATACCAAGTATGCTTAAAGTAGTTTTCTTTTTCATGGGGTTTTAATTTTGTTGGTTTTTGGATTAATTAGGTCGCAACAAAACTATGTCCACCGGTAGGCGGATACCAAATATATTGGCTTACAAAACTCTTACAAAAGAAACTTCACTGAAAATCAAATAGATTCAGCGATATCATCGATGCTCGTATTTTCTGATAGCCCGAGCTTTTTCCTTAATCGGTGGCGTGTTACATTAATAGTATTGAAAGATACCCCTAAAATACTTGCCATTTGTTTCGTACCCAGAGACAGCCTGGTTAAACAAATCAATCTTACCTCTGCTTGTGTAAGATGGGGCAGCTTTTCCTTTAACCTGATGAGGAATCCTTTATAAACCTGTTCAAACAGTTCCTGAAATTTATCCCAGTCGTCCTCTGTGATGATGGTAGTCTTGTTAAGATGTTCCAATTGTTCAATCCTCACATCTTCCAGTTCTTTTGATTTAAGGCTTTTCAGTTTCTCAATATCTGTTTTAAATTGTTCGAGCAGTTCGTTTTTTTCCGCCATGCTTTTCGTATGGTCTTCCAGCGCCTTTTTTGCGCTTAATAATTCATCCTCCATATGCTGCTTTTCTATTTCCATACGCTGCTTTTCTGTTTCTATGCGCTGGTTCTCCAGTATTAACACGGCTTTCTCTTTTTCGGAGATTATTTTATCCTTTTTGCGTTTTACCTGTTGCCTGTTTATAAATGAGATTGCCAGTAAAACAGTAAGCGTTAATAATATGATCGCGCCATCGTTCAAGATTTTTTTTCGCTTGATTTCGGCTGTTTTTATAATATTCTCTTTTTCATATTCTCCCCGGATGGAGTCTTCTCTTTTTTCATATTCATAACTCATCTCCATCTGGGTGGCTCCCTGGTTATTTATGCTATCACGATACGCTATATGTTTTTCATAATCAGTATAAGCCGTTTTATAATTGCCTATTACTGTATCTAACATGGCAAGATTACCGTATGTATTTTCTATGTACTTTTTATCTCCAATTCTTTTTGAAAAATCGAGTGCTGAATCTAGAATAATTTTTGCCTGCTTGTAGTTTTCCAATTTAATGTAAACTGCCCCGGTGTTTGAGTATATATCAGCAATTTCATCCATATCTCCTATTTCCCGGGCTATGGCTACTGCTTTAAAATCATATTCCAACGCCTGGGCATAATCGCCCTGTTTATAGTAAACATTTCCGATATCGCCCATGAAATTGGCAATGACATATTTATCTCCTACTTTCTGAGCTTCGGTTACCGCTTTAAAACAGTATTCCAGTGCCTTGGGATAATCTTTTTGGAGAAGATAAATATCTCCAATATTGCCAAGTGTAAGAGCAATATCTTCCTTATTTCGTGTTTTCAAGTGGATTTCTAATGATTTTGAAAGATATTCCAATGCTTTCGGGTAGTCTTCCTGTTCTCCATAAATTATTCCAATGTTGCCAAAGACGGTTGCAAGCATACCGGTATCTTTAATTTCCTGCGCTACGCTCAATACTTTAAAATCACATTCCAGCACTTTGGAATAGTTACCCAGATTATAATAAATCCCTCCAATATCATTGAGAGCACTGGCAGCGCCTTGTTTATTTCCTATATCCTGGTAGGTAGTATACGATTTAAAAAAATATTCAAGCGCCTTCTGGTAGTTAGATTGATGGAAATAAACTATTCCTATGTTTCTAATAGCATCCGCTACACCTGTCTCAAATTTATTTTTTTCTGCTAAAGCCTGTGCCCTTTGAGCGTATAATAAAGCGCTGTCATACTTGCCAAGTAGTTCGTACTTACCACTCAGTTTATCCAAGATATTCACCTTGTTGGTGTCATCCTTCTGGGTTTTTAAAACTGCACACAGGGAGTCTATTTTTTGAATGGCAGATGTAGTTTCTTGTTGCTGGGCCAAAACCATATAGGGCAACAGGAAATAAATAAATAAAAATACCATCCGAGGATATCCCTTTGGGACAGGCAGAAATCTTTTCATGGCTCAAAAGTATAAAGTAAAGTGTTACGAGTATCCAAAATAAAAATGGCCCTCTAATATTTTGTTAATTTCAAACCTTATTTTTTAGGGTTTCCGTATAAAGATAAAAATATAAAACATGGATATTTAATGAACTCAAATCCTCTTTATAATCTACGGGATTTATGAAAAATTTTGAATTTAAAATATAATACAATAATAATCAATGTGTTTTAAAATTACTTATTTATCCCGGCATCGTAAAACATTCGTAAATATGAAAGGAATAGGGGGCATGCATATGAAATAAAATTTTCTATACCACACAGCGAATATCTGGATAAGGTACTCTCTTATTTTATATTTTTATCTTTGTGCAGCTATAGTTAAAATATTGAGGTTTTAAAATATATAGAGTTATTAGTATTCTACCCAGTCTGAATATTGGATTATGAGAAGATTTATATTTATAACATGCTTGCTCATCTGCTTCCCTTTGCCTCTCATTATTTCCGCTCCCCAACCAGAAACTGTGTCTGCCATTCAAAAGATAGACTCCCTGTATGCAGTTTTAAAAACACAGAAGGATGACACCAATAAGGTGAATACACTGAATAGACTTAGTGGTGGGTACAAAATATGTGGCAATTACGACAGTGCACTACTGTGTGCTGAAAGCGCACAGACTTTAGCTAAAAAAATTGGATTTAAAAAGGGTATTGCTGACGCGCTCGGCAATATAGGAATAATTTCCTTTCGCCAGTCCAATTACCAAAAAGCATTGGAGTATCAACTCCAATCTTTTACTATAGACCAGGATATAGGAAATATAGAGGGTATTGCTAATGCTCTTAACGACATCGGATTAATCTATCACACCCTTGGTAATTATTCCCAAGCGCTAAAATGTGATTTTGAAGCGTTAAGCATACTCCCCAAAACTGAAAACACCCACACTCGTGCCAGTGTCCTCTGTAACATCGGAATAATTTATGGCGAGCAAGGAAACTATTCGAAGGCTTTAGAATACTTTTTCCAATCGTTGAAAATACAGATAGCCATCGGATATAAGATTGGCATTGCTGTTGATTTTGGTGATATTGGATGGAATTATCTTATGCAGGGTGATTATCCTAAAGCACTGGAATATGATTTTAAAGCTGTAAACCAAGCCCAAGAAATAGGGGATAAGGAGGTTACGGCTAACTTCTTTGGCGATATTGGAAACATCTATTATAAAGAGACAGATTTTACACAGGCGCTGGAATATGATTTTAAAGGGGTAGCCATAGCGCGGGAAATAGGAGACATCGATGATATTGCCATTATACACTCAAATATAGGAGAAGTTTATACCAAACTGAAGAATTATAAACGCGCCCGGGTTTTTCTTGACTCTGCTCTTAATCTTTCTAAACAAATAGGAGATAAAAAATATATAAAAATTACATACGGCAATCTTGCCACATTAGACAGCGCCACGGGCAATTATAAAAGTGCTTATAACCACTATAAAGAATATATGGCTTACCGGGACAGCCTGATTAACCAGGGAACCACACAATTGGAAATAAGCTATGAATTTGAAAAAAGGGAAGATTCTCTTCGTTTGGAAGAAGATTCCATCAGGATAGAATATGAAAAAGAAAATATTATAAAAACAGCCGAACCGGAAAAAAATTCTTAACGATGGTATAATTGTAATATTAGCACTTACTATCCTTTTGACAATCTCATTCATAAACAGGCAGCAAGTAAAGCGTAAAAAAGACAAAATAATCTCTGAAAAAGAAAAAGCCATGTTAATACTTGAAAATCAACGCATGGAAACAGAAAACCAACGCATGGAAGCAGAGAAACAACGGATAGCAGATGAATTGTTAAATGCCCAAAAAGCGCTTGAAGACCATACTAAAAGCATGGGAGAAAAAAATGATCTGCTTGAACAATTTAAGACGGATATAGACAGGCTCAAAATTCTTAAATCCAGGGAATTGGAAGACAAGAGGATTGAACAGTTAGAACATCTTAATAAAACAACCATACTGACCGAAGAGGATTGGGGTAAATTCAAAGAATTGTTTGAACAAGTGCATAAGGGATTCATTATAAGGCTAAGAGAGCGATTACCTGACCTCACCCAGGCAGAAGTTAGATTGATTTGTCTAACCAAACTGGCATTAGGCACTAAACAAATGGCAAACATTTTAGGAGTGTCTTCCGATACGGTTAAAAAAACACGGCATAGGTTGCGAAAAAAGCTCTGTTTATCCGAAAATGAAGACATAGAAGATATTACAAAATATATTTGATTACCAGTCTATTTGGTTTTGTCCCCCATTTTGTCCCCTATGTTTATTTGCTAAACGCATACCACCCGATATAGTTTTGATACGCATTTTAATCACAAATCTATATACACCACAAAACTAAACCAAAACCCTATGAAAACTAAATTTACTTTAAGCATACTGGGTATGCTTTGTGCAATTTTTATGTTGCCTGTTTTGTCCAAAGGACAATGCCCTGATGGAGTATCAGCCAGCCCAACTGTAATAACCCCTATTATATGCAACGGAGCGGCTACGGGCGTTGCCGTGGCAGGACCATCAGGTGGTATATCTCCATATACCTATTCATGGAGTAATGGTGGAGGTAGTGATGACACTATAAATAGCTATCTTGTTAGCGCTACTCTGAATTTTTCATATGAACCGGCTGTACAACACTTTACTGTACCTGCAGGTCTGACACAAATATCTGTGACTGTAGCCGGGGCACAAGGCGGTGGCAATGGTGGTAATGGTGCATCCTTCACGGGATTATGTACAGTAACACCCGGAGATATTATTGCTATAGCTGTTGGACAACAAGGCGGTACCGGGGTAGCTAGCGGCGGCGGCGGCGGCAGTTTTGTTTATGATTCCAATACTACTACTCTGCTGGCTGTAGGAGCCGGTGGCGGTGGAACTAATCTTTTTAGTGTTACTGCCGGAGCGGGCGGCACGAATCTTTCAACCAATGCAACTACAACCGGAGTTAGTAGTAACGGTGGTGTAGATGGACATGGCGGAACAGGAGGAAATGGTGGAG
>Ga0206873_1298_pt1 | contig 11819 bp, 6 predicted proteins | sample Alteio_BWOrgCont_11_FD_152631 | JGI IMG/M metagenome (GOLD analysis project Ga0206873, IMG submission 152631) | Enriched cells from forest soil in Barre Woods Harvard Forest LTER site, Petersham, Massachusetts, United States -... | ecosystem: Environmental > Terrestrial > Soil > Temperate forest > O...
AACGGCATTATAGAAGTGGTTACTACGTTGACCTCGGTCAAAAGAAGGGCAGTATTCCCACCACTCCGCAAAATAGTGCCAAGGTGCCGGTAAAAACAAAGTATCAAATTCCCGATCCGGTAGTGGAGAAGCAAAACAATCCGATAACTGTAAGTGCTTCAAAAAATATAGAGGTTAGCTTTATTGCGTCCCGAAAAATCATCAAACCGGCAGAAGCAAACATTAAAACTACAAGTAACAGTTCTATCCCATCTTTTGTTGCAGGCCCTTTGACCTCTAGTTACATGAGTAGTAAATCGGATGATGTTCAAACCAGGGCAGATATAGATGTTCCCATTGTGGTTATTATTCTTTGCGCCATTTTTATTCCGCCATTAGGTGTTGGATTAATGTATGGAATCCATAGTTATTTTTGGATTGATTTGCTGCTTACCATCCTTTTTTTCATACCCGGAATGATTTTTGCCTTGGTTGTAGTATTAATGTAAGTCTCCGATGACAAGTATGTTTATCTGTTCTCCGACTTACTTAACCTGTCAATAAGAGTGATTAATCGAATAATTGGTAATTCTTCTCACATCGAAATTAACTTTGTTTTATAGATTCTATTCGAAGATTTAAAATTTTAACTTATAAACTATTAACAAAATGAAAACACTTAAATTAGCAATAACAGGAATGGCCATATTTTTTTCGGGCTTATTATCAGCACAGGTCGCTGTTACTGTTGGCACACCGCCTCCATGGGGTCCGGCAGAAGCTGCTGGCATAAGATTTTATTATCTTCCCGATATTCAGATGTATTTTGACGTAAATACGGGAGAGTATGTCTATTATTCAGGAGGGGCATGGATTCATACAACAGTATTACCCCCCGCTTACAGGCATTATGATTTTTATAGAGCTTATAAAGTTCCTCTTCGGGATTATCACGGTGACAGACCTTGGGAAAACCATGCTGTTTATCACAAAAGCTACCCCAAGGGATACCATCATGGAGAACATCAAAAAACTTTTGGTGAACGACCGGCTAACCATGATAAGCATTAGAAATCACCATTTCGCCACTGAGTTTACTAAAGTATATTCGAAAACGTATGGATAAAAATAATCGCGGATAAATATACTGTTCTTATTCAGTCGCCGGAAAATCTTTAAAGTGACAGAGTATGAAAGTAGCTGCTAAGCGTATTAAAAGAATTTTCCTTACAATAGTCAGTATAGCTATAGGGATTATTATTCTTGTCATTTTACTTATTTCTCCTATTACCAAATATGTTATTGAAAAGTATAGTGTAAAATGGACCGGCCGACAAATTGACATGGATTGGGCCTATGTAAATCCTTTTACAGGCTATGCACATTTGAGCAATCTGAAAATTTATGAGGCCAATGGCGATAGTATTTTTATTTCATCGGAAGGCTTAAGTGTTGGCATTAACTTACGCAAGTTGCTTTCAAAGGAATATGAAATTACAAGCGTAACCCTCGATAAACCGCGAGGAATAGCTATTCAAAACACTAAAAGCAATTTCAATTTTACGGATATTATCAATCACTTTTCATCCCCTCCTGATACAACCCAACCTCCCAAATCTCCTGCACATTTTAGTATTTTGAATATTAAAATAAATCACGGAATATTTTATCTGCGTGATACTGCATCGGACGTATATTATTTTATAAAGGATTTTAATTTTGAGGGTCCCGGATATGCCTGGAATGTTGATTCATTTCCGGGAAAAGTTTCTTTCGCAGCAGGAATTGGCACAGGCCAGGTTAACGGGACTATTAACATCAATGTGAAGAATTCTGATTATTGTTTCAGTGTTGTAGTTCATAGACTGAGCCTTGCCATTATTGATCAATATCTTAAGAGTATCACAAATTATGGAACATTTTCTGCATACTTGGATGCTAATATAGTTACCAAAGGAAACTTTAAAGACGCTGAAAATTCGGATACTAAAGGGCATTTTTCTGTCAGTGATTTTCATTTTGGGAAAAGCAAGAATGAAGATTACCTGTCCTTTGACACACTATCTATGGCAATCAAGGAAGTGAATCCCAAAGAGCGTCTGTACCATTTGGGGAACGTTGCTCTTATTCATCCCTATTTTAAATATGAAAATTATGACCGCTTAGATAATATTGAAACTATGTTTGGTGAAAATGGAGCCAATGTGAAAGCGGTAAACGGGGATAACAGACATTTTAACCTGATTGTTGAATTGGCAAATTATATCGAGGAGTTATCTCAAAATTTCTTCGAAAGTGCTTATAAGGTTGATAGGGTAGCAATTAAAAGCGCTGATTTTAGATTTAATGACTATTCTACCAGCGAGAAGTTCTCTATAGATGCGAGTCCTTTAAATATCACCTCGGATTCAATAGACAAAAGTCATGAGAACGTCAACATTTTATTAAATTCCGGCATAAAACCTTATGGTGACGGATACATTTATGCCAGTATAAATCCAAGGGATAGTGGGACTTTTAAATTAAAATACCGATTTGAAAAAATTCCCATTACCAATTTTAATCCTTATCTGATTTCGTATACTTCTTACCCGTTAGATCGCGGAACGATAGAATTTAATGGTGAATGGGATGTTAAAAATGGAATTATTCAAAGCGAGAATCATATTTTGCTGATTGATCCCCGTGTAACTAAAAGAGTGAAAAATAAGGCTACAAAATGGGTCCCCATGTGGTTAGTTATGGCGCTTGTCCGGCAGCGTAGTGATGTGGTTGATTACCAAATTCCAATAACCGGAAACCTGAAAGATCCTAAATTTCATTTGCATGACATATTTTTCGGTATACTTAAGAATGTTTTCGTGAAACCTCCAACCACACCCTATCGGTTAGAGGTGAGAAATCTTGAAAACGAAATAGAGAAATCGTTTGCTCTTAAATGGCAAATGAGACACAGTACCATGACAGCTCTCCAGGAAATGTTTGTAAAAAAAATAGCAGATTTCATGGCGAAAGATTCCTCAGAGATTTTAGTTGTATCTCCTCAGCAATATGAATTAAAAGAAAAAGAATATATTTTGTTTTTTGAAGCAAAGAAAAAATACTACTTAGCTTGTCATCCTGAAAAAAACCATGATTTCACTGAACGGGATTCTCTCTACGTAGATAGAATGTCTGTAAAGGATTCTTCATTCGTACATTACTTAAATAAATTTCTTCCTAAAAGCCCCATATTTACTGTGCAGGATAAATGCAGCAATTTAATTAGTCCTGCCCTTATTGATATGAGGCTTGAACAATTAAACAAGGCAAGGGAAAATGTTTTTCTTTCATATTTTAAGGAGAAGGGTGTAGATAATAGAGTAAAGTTTAATTCACCGAAGAATATTATTCCTTACAATGGCTTTTCCTATTTTAAAATAGACTATAAAGGAAAGATTCCCGACTATTTAGTACAGGCCTACAAAAAAATTGATGAATTAAATAATGAACTCCCCAGGGAAAAATATGAAAAAGAACGCGATAAAATTAAAACCTTCTAGTTAGTCAGGTGATAATAAAGCTATGGCTATCAAATGGAACCATTAATCGAATTTTTTGTTTTAAGAATCAATATTCCCATAGATTTGTATCAAAGCCAAAACACTTTATGAAGAGTACCAATCCAAAACTGCTGACTAAGATAGAAAATGGAAAGAGAGTTTCTCCAAGACTCGCTCCCGGCATTAAGAATTATTTAATAGATGTGGATGGTACGATATGTGAAGACATTCCAAACGAGGAGCCCGAACGTATGGTAACCGCGGGGGAGTTACCGTATGCACGGGAAAGAATTAATAAATGGTATGAGGAAGGGCATATAATTACCTTTTTTACCTCGCGCACCGAAGAACATAGAGCCATTACCGAAGAATGGTTAAAAAAACATGGGTTCAAATATCATACCCTTCTGGTGTGCAAACCACGTGGAGGTAATTACTGTTGGATAGATAATGCTCCTATTAATGTATTAGACTTAAAAACTGTTTGGAAAATTTAATTCACAATATGTCAAATTCTCTCCATGAAAACTATCCAAATCCGATTATGCAAAGTTGGCAAAGCGCTTGGCGCAATAAGGCGTTCAGGATTAATATAATTTTAGGACTAATAGTTGTTGTTGCTTTATTGATTTTTACTTACCACTTTTTTTATTATATTGAACATCTGCCGGGAGGAACAAACTTGAATGACTGGATACTGAGGAAAATTCCGCCTAAAGATGTTTCTTTACCTATAAGTCTTCTCGAATCAAGTGTGATAGTTATATTTCTTATCCGCTCAACCACCGATCCAAATTTATTTGTAACATTCCTGATTGGCTTTATATTAATACTTATCTTCCGCATCCTAACCATTTACATAACTCAACTACGTCCGCCTGTTGGATTGATAGAACTCAAAGATCCTATTGCCGGACTTGTGTACAAATCTGCCTTTATTAAAAGGGATTTATTTTATTCAGGCCACGTTTCCATTCTTTATCTTTTTTATTTATGTTCCAACAAAAAGCCGGACAGATACTATATTCTTTTCACAGTAATTTCAGTTGCAATTTTGCTGCTCATACAACATGTACACTATACTATTGATGTGGTATGTGCCCCATTTTTTTCCTTTGGATGTTTTTGGTTGACAAAAAGATTAAAACACTTCATGGGCATCCATTTTATTTGAATAAATAAAAAATCTCCGGTTTTGATTCTCTATTACTATGTATGAAGCAATCTGATATCCAATGCTATTAAATATTCAGGTAAAAAGGAAAGCCAAAAAATTGAAATTGGTATTGATGTTCAGGGAGATAAGGTTGTTTGCTATGCGAAAGATAATGGAGTTGGGTTTAACATGGCTATGGATCACCCTCCGGCAGACTATCCTTATAATAAAATACTTCTTTTTTATTTTATTTTTATTCAGATGACTTGTAAAAACTAAAGTTTAACATTAGGAATATCTTGTGATGTTCTATTTATTTTGAATACTTCTAACAGTTTACTTTATACTTTTGGGGTATGAAAAGACTTATACCTGTTGTATTTTTAGTTAACTTTTTTTTGCCTTATCTGGTTTTTGCTCAACAATATAAAGCTGTATCAGCTATTCATGGAATAGATTCCCTTATCACTGTTTTGAAAACCCAAAACGATGACACTAGCAAAGTAAACATACTGAATAGAATAAGCGATAGGTATAAAATGCTTGGCAACTATGACAGCGCATTATCCTATGCTGAAAATGCCCAAGTATTGGCTGAAAAGATAGGATTTAAAAAAGGGATGGCAGCTGCCCTTGGAAGCATCGGATGGATTTATTACCGCTGGTCCAATTATCAAAAGGCATTCGAATATCAGTACAAAGCTTTTGCCCTTTATCAGAATATAGAAAATAAACAAGGTATTGCTTCTTCGCTTAACAATATCGGGGGAATTTATTATGCGCTCGGCAACTATGCCAAAGTGCTGGAGTGCGATTTTCAAGTATTAACTGAAGCTGAACAAATTAAAGATACGAACTCTATTGCCAATGCTCTCTGCAACATTGGAATAATTTATGTGGAGCAGGCGAACTATTCCAAGGGATTCGAATATCTTCTTAAATCATTGGGAATGGCCATGAAAATTGGGAATAAAAAGGGTATTGCTATAGACCTCGGTAACATTGGATATTGTTATCTTTCCATGGGCAATTATCCTAAGGCGCTGGAATATGACTTTAAGGCAGTAACCCAGGCACAGGAAGTGGGGAATAAAGATATTATTGCGAATTTCCTCGCCGACATTGGAAATATTTATTATAAACAGGGCAATTATCCTAAGGCGCTGGAATATGATTTTAAAGCTATAGCTATAGCCCAGGATATAGGAGATATGGATGAGGTTGCCATTTCATATTCATATACAGGAGAGGTTTATATTAAATTAAAGGACTACAAACGAGCCAGAACTTTTCTTGATTCAGCCCTTATTTTTTCTAAAAAAACAGGATATAAAAAAAATATAGAAATTACATACGGCAGCCTCGCGACATTAGACAGCGCCTTACATAATTATGAAACTGCTTATAGTGATTATAAAAAATATATTATTTATCGCGATAGTGTGCTTACACAAGGAACTACACAAATAGAGATAAGCTATGAGTTTGAAAAGAGAGAAGATTCTATCAGGGTAGAGTATGAAAAAGAGAATATTATAAAAACCGCTGAAATCAAAAGAAAAAAAATTTTGAACGATAGCGCCATTTTACTATTAGCGCTTACTGTCCTCCTGGCATTCTTGTTAATAAACAGGCAACAAATAAAACGTAAAAAAGACAGGATAATTTCGGAGAAGGAGAAAAGTATGCTCCTATTGGAGAATCAACGGATAGAAGTGGAAAGACAACACATGGAAACCGAAAAGCAACACATAGCGGATGAACTTGAAAATGCAAAAAAGGCGCTTGAAGACCACACGAAAAACATGGCAGAAAAAAATGAACTGCTCGAACAATTTAAAACGGATATAGAAAAGTTGAAGAATCTTAAATCAAAAGAACTGGAAGATGCGAGGATTGAGCAATTAGAACATCTAAATAAGACTACTATACTTACCGAAGAAGATTGGGATAAGTTTAAAGAACTCTTTGAACAAGTTTATAAAGGATTCTTTATCCGGTTGAGGGAAAAATTGCCCGACCTTAGCCAGGCTGAAATAAGACTGGTTTGTTTAACCAAACTAAAATTAGACGCTAAGCAAATGGCAAATATTTTAGGAGTATCCCGCGATGCTATCGGAATGACACGTCTCCGGTTACGAAAAAAACTTGGTTTATCGGAAAACAAGAACATCGGTGATATCATTGAATGTATTTGATTTCCAGGGTCATTTATTTTGTTATAATTTTGTTGGTTCATTTATTTGTTAATTGCATACCGGCGGGCATAGTTTTGTAATGGGTTCAAATATGAATCCCAATAAACCAACAAAACTATACCATGAAAAACAAAATTACTTTGAGCATACTGGGTATGCTATTTGCGTTGATGCTGCCTGTTTTATCTATCGGTCAGCTAACAGTTTCAACCACTTACACTGCAGTAACTTGTAACGGACTAAATAATGGCATTGCCAATGCTGCAGCCAACGGGGGTGTAACTCCATATACTTATTCATGGAGCAATGGCGGCGGAACTGATTCCACCGCTACAGGGTTGAGTCCGGCAACATATACTATAACGGTAACGGATTTTTCCAGCGCCACGGCTTCCGCTACGGTTACTATAACCCAGCCCACTACCTTATCAGCTACGCCATCTGTAACAACCCCTATACTATGTAACGGAGGAAGTACAGGCGTTGCCCAAGCAGGAGCATCAGGTGGGACATCTCCATACACCTATTCGTGGAGTTCCGGCGGCAGCACTAATGACACTATAAATACTTATGATATTGCTGGTACGCAAACTTTTTCCTATGAGCCGGCTATACAAAACTTTACTATACCTGCCGCTGTAACACAAGTATCTATAACCCTAAGCGGGGCAGCCGGTGGGAAATATAATGCAGCCTCCGGTGGTTCCGGGGCATCTTTTACAGGTGTATGTACGGTAACTCCCGGTCATGTTCTTTCTATTGCGGTGGGCGGCTTAGGCGTTAATAGCTCTAGTTTTGGAGCAGGTGGCGGCGGAGCCAGCTGGGTTTATGATTCTGTAATAACAGGTGCACATACAGGCACTCCATCCCTTTTGGGTTTGCTTGCTGTGGCAGCCGGTGGTGGGGGTGACGGGCATAATGTTTTAAGTTTAGGCGCAGCAGGTGGAATTAATCTTGTAACCAATGCAAGTATACCTACTACTGCCAGAGGCGGTAGTTCAGCTGGCGGAACAGGCGGTAATGGCGGCGGCGGCGGCAATAATAATACTGGGGGCAGTAGTGAAGGTGGCGGTGCAGGCGGTGGAGGTTGGATTAGTAATGGAGGAACTTCGGGGGTATCTGACGGCGATGGTGGTAATGACTGGGCAAACAGTTTTGCATTCGCCGGAAGTAGCGTGGGCGGTAACGGCGGATATGGTGCAGGAGGAGCCGGATCTGATAATGGCGGCGGCGGCGGCGGCGGTTATAATGGCGGTGGCGGCGGCACGTCAGGTGGCGGCGGCGCAGGCGGTGGCGGCGGCGGCTCTTATTTTAATACTGCCTACGGAACATTGCGGGGGAGTGCTACTGCAACTAATACGGGCAATGGTTCTGTAACTATTTCATATTTAGTAGAAAGCCCACCAGGGCTAATAGCCGGTACCTATTCGGTAACCGTAACAGATAACAACGGCTGTGCAACCACGGCAAGTGTTACCCTTACTCAGCCGGTTGTTTTGCGCGATAGTATAATATCTGCCTCTACGGTAAATCTTACATGTACTGGGGGAAGCGATGGTAGTGCCACTGTTGGAGTAGCTTACGGAACAGCTCCCTATACTTATTCATGGAGTGACGGCGGTAACGGTTCCACTGCCAACAGCCTAAGTGCACGGAACATCTCCCTATACCTATTCGTGGAATAATGGAAGCAACAGTGCCACTGCCAGCAACTTATCTGCAGGAACTTACACGATAACCGTTCAGGATAGTTGCGGGGCATCTGTTATAGCATCTGTAACTATAACCCAAGCTGCGCCTTTTACAACTCCTACAATATCTTCTACCGATGTAAGCTGCAATGGAGGTGCTAACGGCAGCGCATCAGTTTCAGAAGGAAGTGGATCACCCGGCGGTGGAGTATATACTTATACCTGGTCGCCCGGCGGACAAACTACTTCCAGTATTACAGGTCTTTCAGCAGGAACGTATACAATAACACTTCAGGATAATTGTGGAAATTCAGCCTCGGCATCCGTAAATATTACTCAGCCTAATACTCTTTCAGTCACGGCATATTCTAATCCCGGTGCTTGCAACGGAAATAGCAATGGAAATGCTACAGCAGCTCCTTCCGGTGGCACAAGCCCTTATACATATTCATGGTCTACCGGGGCCACAACCGTTTCAACAGGAGATATATTGAGTGCAGGAACATACTCTGTAACTGTTATGGATAGTTGCGGAGGTTCAGTTTCAACATCAGTAATTATTTTGCAATCTTCTCCAATCATAGCTACAACAAACATAGTAATTCCTATAACATGTAACGGAGCAAGTAACGGGGCTGCTAATGTAGGAGCAACGGGGGGCATATCTCCGTATACCTATTCATGGAGTTCGGGTGGAGGTACCAATGATACTATAAGTTCCTATGAAATTAATAACAGCCAAACTTTTTCATACGAAGCGGCTGTACAACACTACAGTATACCTGCTGGTGTTACACAAATAACCGTAAGCTTAGCCGGAGGCGAAGGTGGCACGGGCACTGCTCTCGGTGGCGAGGGTGCATCCTTTACAGGAGTATGTACGGTAATACCCGGGCATATTCTCTCTGTTGTAGTAGGAGGTATGGGAGCTTCTCGTTCTGACTATGGCGGTGCCGGCGGTGGTGGTAGTTTTGTTTATGACTCCGCTGTAGTTGGCTACAGTCCATCCGGTACTACAGGCCTTCTTGCTGTGGCAGCAGGCGGCGGCGGCGGCAGTTGGGTTGCCGGCTACCTTGGTGGAGCAGGGGGTACTGATTTAGTGGGCAATTCCACTACCAACGGACCTGATGGTGGTGATGGTAATGTAGCGGGAGGAACAGGCGGTAATGGCGGCGGTGGCGCTACGGGTATTGATCCCGGCGCAGGAGGGGCGGGATGGCTCAGCAATGGTCAAAATTCAAGTAATTCCGGCGGCGGGAATGATGAGGCAAATGGCTTTACAGGAGGCTCAGGTTATATAAGCAACGATTTAGGTGGATATGGCGGCGGCGGCGGATTAGGCGGTGACGCAGGTTCAGGCGGCGGCGGCTATAATGGCGGCGGCGGCGGAAATGATTTTTCAAATTCAGGTGGTGGTGGTGGTGGCGGCTCATTCTTTAATACTGCCTATGGCTCATTGCCGGGCAGTGCTACAGCAACCAATCTAGGCAATGGTTCTGTAACCATTACATATTTGGATCCAAGTCCTTTGGGGCTTGTAGCTGGCACGTATTCGGTAACCGTAACGGATAATAACGGCTGTACAACCACGGCAAGTGTTACCCTAACCCAGCCCAATGCTTTACGTGATAGTATAGTTTCTGTTACAAATGTTTCATGTAATGGCACAAACACCGGCAGCGCAACAGTTGGAGTAGCATACGGAACATCTCCCTATACTTATTCATGGAGTAGTGGTGGAGGTGACAATGCTACTGCCAGCGGTTTAATTGCAGGAACCTACACAGTAACCGTTCAGGACAATTGCGCAGCATCTGCTACTACATCGGTTACTATTACTCAGCCCATTGCATTGGCAGTTAGTGCATCCATCACCTCTTCCAATGTTTGTAGTGGTGGCGGTAACGGAGCTGCTGAGGCATCTGCTTCCGGCGGTAGCAGTCCGTATACTTATTCCTGGTCCAATGGAATCACAACATCCTCCACGGGAGATGTATTGGGCGGAGGAACTTACTCAGTAACCGTTCATGATAATTGTGGGGCATCGGCGACCTCATCGATAAACATGCCTTATGGGTCTCTGCGGGATAGTATAGTAGCATCGGCTACTGTAAACGATATGTGTAACGGAGGGGCTACAGGCAGCGCAGAAGTAGGAGTGAAGGGCGGAGCCTCTCCATACACCTATTTGTGGAGTTCAGGCGGCGGCACCAATGCTATTATAAATTCTTATGGCATTAGTAGTAGTCAAACTTTTTCGTATACCGGGGTTATACAGAACTTTGCTGTACCTGCCGGCGTAACACAAATAACTATAGGTGTAACGGGTGCAGCCGGCGGATATGGGTCTGATCCTACTTACCTTGGCGGTAATGGCGTTAGCTTTATAGGAATAGCCACAGTAATCCCCGGGCACGCTCTTTCTGTTGTAGTGGGTGGCATTGGCCTTAGTGATGATAATACCGGAGGAGGCGGCGGAGCCAGCTGGGTTTATGATTCCACTATAACAGGTGCACATTCAGGTACGCCATCCCTTTCTGCTTTGATTGCCGTAGCAGCAGGTGGTGGCGGCGGATCATATAATAATTCTGGTCCTAGTGGTGGAGCAGGAGGTACAGATCTTTCAGGCAACTCAACTACAAATGGATATAGTACAAATTCAGCCGGGGGAACAGGCGGTAACGGCGGAGAAGGAGGACAAGACAATAGCTTTAGTCCTAGTAGTTGCGGCGGCGCAGGCGGAGGGGGATGGCTCAGCAATGCTACAGGGAACTCTGATGGTACCAATGGTAACGACTGGGCAAACAGTTTTGCAGCCGCTCCTGGTGTCGATGTCGATAATACTGGCGGATTTGGCGGTGGCGGCGGCGGATCGGGATGTGGCGGCGGCGGTGGTGGTGGTTATAATGGCGGTGGCGGCGGAGTTTCAGGTGTTGGCGGCGGCGATGGCGGGGGCGGCGGCTCTTACCTCATGGGAGGAACTGCAAACCTGATAGGTAGTATTACAGCCACTAATACCGGGGATGGCTCTGTAACTATTTCATATTTAGTAGCAAGCCCATCCGGCCTAGCAGCAGGAACCTATTCAGTAAGTGTAACAGATAACAATGGCTGTAGCGCTACAGCGAGTGTAACTATAACGCAGCCGAGCGCTATAAACCCTGTAGCCTTAGCAGGAGCTAATGTAAGCTGCAACGGAGGTTCCAACGGACAGGCCAAGGTAAGCGTAAGCGGAGGCACTCCTCCTTACACC
>Ga0206873_1299_pt1 | contig 11811 bp, 7 predicted proteins | sample Alteio_BWOrgCont_11_FD_152631 | JGI IMG/M metagenome (GOLD analysis project Ga0206873, IMG submission 152631) | Enriched cells from forest soil in Barre Woods Harvard Forest LTER site, Petersham, Massachusetts, United States -... | ecosystem: Environmental > Terrestrial > Soil > Temperate forest > O...
TGTATACTATTTCTCCTTTACATATTTCTCCACCAGAACGACTAATGCAGCCAATGAATATGCTGCTGATTATATTACCCAAAAATCGGTGGTTGATTCAGCCCGTAAGGCTACAAAAGGTGATACCATTAAAGCGAGGTTTTACCTTGACTCTGTGGAGCTTAAAACTACTGATAATTATCTTAAACGTGTAAAAGACAGTGTTGTTTATCCTCTCTTCGGGTTCACTTTTGAACAATGTAAGGAAAAGAGCATCAACCTGGGACTTGACCTTAAAGGCGGGATGAACGTAACGCTTGAAATTTCGCAGGCAGATCTTATAAGAAGGATGTCGGGCAATAATACAGACATCGCCTTTAACCAGGCTGTCAGCGAAGCGGAAACGGAGCACATGAAATCTACCAAACCTTTTATTGATCTTTTCAGCGAAGCATACCAGCATATAAAACCTGATGGCAAACTGGCATCTTACTTCCAGACTATGGAATTACGGGATGCTATTCCATATACTTTTACCAATGAGCAAGTAATCGCCGTTCTGAAAGAGCGTATTGCCGATGCTATAAAAACAGCCCAACAAACCCTCAGAGCCCGTATTGACAGGTTTGGAGTGGCTCAACCTGACATACAAGTTTTGCCCGGTTCAGGAAGAATATTAATCGGATTGCCTGGCGTAAGTGATAAGGACAGGGTACGCAAACTGTTGCAAGGAAGCGCTAACCTTGAGTTCTGGGAAACCTATCCTAATGAAAAAGTATACCCATACCTCGCCCGTGCCGATCAGCGTTTGGCAGAAATATTGGGTGCGAAAAAATCCGATACCTCTAAAAAAGCAATTACCGCGGATACCTCTAAACATGAGACAGCAAAAGCAACTGATACAGCATCTAACAAAATAGATTCTACCAAGGCACTTGCTGCAGCCAATGATTCTCTCCATAAAAAACAAGATACCTCAAGAGCTGCAATAGCTAAAAAAGATCCTTTGTTTTCCATATTCCAGGCAATGCTTGTTCGTGACGAACAAAACCATATTTTCCCCCGTAAAGGTCCGGAGCCTGAAGTGGGATATACCCTCATTGCCGATACCGGTATAGTAGGAGCCTATCTAAGGATGCCTCAAATAGCTTCTATTTTTCCAACGGACCTAAAGTTTGTATGGGAAAAACCAAAAACAGAAAGTTCAAACGTAATGGAACTGGTAGCTTTAAAAACCCTTAAAGGCGGCGCATGTCCACTTTCGGGAGATATTATTGCAGATGCCCGCAAGGAGTTTGACCAAATGAATGGAGGAAGCCCAAGCATCTCCATGACCATGACCCCGCAGGCAGGACAAATATGGAGAAGACTTACCAATGCCAACAAAGGATTGTGCATTGCCATAGTGCTTGATAACTTGGTTTATTCCGCACCGGTTGTGCAAAACGAAATTCCCAATGGCATCTCCCAAATTACAGGAAGCTTTACTCCCGAACAAGCGGATGACCTTGTGACCATTCTTAAAGCCGGACGCTTACCTGCACCCGCTCATATTGTAGAAGAAAGCGTTGTAGGACCAACATTAGGCAAGGAATCTATTAATTCCGGGCTGCTTTCGTTTGTGGTGGCAATTTTAATCGTATTGGTATTTATGGCGTTGTATTACAACCAGGCAGGCCGTGTTGCCGATGCAGCCATGTTAATAAACGTATTTTTTGTATTAGGCATACTTTCATCGCTGGGCGCTGTTTTAACACTGCCGGGTATTGCAGGTATTGTGTTGACAGTGGCTATGTCTGTCGATGCCAACATATTGATATTTGAGCGTATTCGTGAAGAATTGGCTATTGGAGGAAAAACACTTGCCAATGCGGTGAGAGACGGTTTTAAAAATGCAAGATCATCGGTACTCGACTCAAACATCACAACCTTTATCCTCGGTATTATATTGTATGTATTCGGAACAGGACCAATACAAGGGTTTGCAACCGTTTTGATAATCGGTATCCCATCTTCCTTGTTCTGCGCTATTTTCCTTACCCGCTTAATGTTTGAACGTTCTTTATCCAAGAACAAACCCATTAAGTTTGATAATGCCATTACCCATAATGCGTTTAAAAATATCAAAATCAATTTTGTAAAACGCAGGTATGTGTATTATATTATTTCAGGAAGTATACTCCTCGCAGGACTTGTTTCATATATCCACAGCGGATTTGATTTGGGAGTAGATTTTAAAGGAGGAAGAAACTATGTTGTACGTTTTGATAATCCGCCTGCAATAGAGCAAGCCCGTCAAACATTGAAGGTAGCCTTTGGCGGCGAAGCGCCCGAAGTGCAAACCTATGGAGAAAACACCCAGATAAAAATCACTACGGCTTACCTTGTTAACGACCAGTCGAAGAATGCAGAAAACAAGGCTGAAGAGGCTCTTAATGCAGGTCTTGCTCCCCTGCACGACCACTATGTGATAATGAGTTCCAACTTGGTGGGACAATCTGTCTCTCAAGACATAAAATCAAAAGCAATATGGTCGGTGCTGTTTGCCTGCTTGCTTATGTTTATCTATATATTCATACGATTCCGTGGCTGGCAGTATGGCTTGGGCGCTGTGGTTGCCTTGTTCCACGATGCGTTGATGATTATGACTGTATTCACCCTTTTCAAAAATGTATTGCCATTCTCTTTGGAAGTGAACCAGGACTTTATTGCAGCCATTTTAACGGTAATGAGTTATTCCATGAACGATACCATTGTGGTGTTTGACCGGATTCGCGAATACCTTACCAGGAAACATAAACGCAATATGGATAAAGGAGAGGAAGATAAGACAGAAGTTATTAATTACGCTTTGAACGCTACGTTGAGCCGTACCATTAATACTTCCCTGAGTATCTTCTTTGTGTTGCTGGCTATATTCATCTTCGGTGGAACAACCATTAAAGGTTTTGCCTTTGCCCTGTTGGTAGGTATTGTAGTAGGAACTTATTCTTCCATTTGCATTGCAACTCCTATCGTTATTGACTTTGACAGGAAGAAGAAAGACAAAGTGCAAGCTTCATAATTCATAGTTGACCGTGCTTCTATTTCTTGATTTCAGCGGAGGAGAGTTTTTTCTGATAGCCGTTGTTTTCTTGCTGTTCTTTGGTTCTAAGAGTATACCGGGAATGGCGCGAACAATGGGCAAAGCCATACGAGAATTTAAAGAAGCGGCAAATACCGTTCAGCGTGAAATTCATGAAAGCGCAACTATAGAGGAAGTGAAGGAAACTAAAAATCCTTCGCCGACAACTATTCCACAAGAAACTACCCAATCAGAACCACCCGAATCCAAAGAGTTATAAATTATAAGTTATGAGTTATACGATTTTACCAATTCATAAATAACTTATAACTCATAACTTATCACTGTTTTGTACTATCTTTGTAAAGTCTATACGCTATGGGGCCGACAGGTTTTGACAGCAGGTCGAAGTAGCGGATAAGCATGCCGAGCATCGTGAACCTGGCTCGCTAATATCAGTTCTCAACAATTCAGACGGCGAATCTAATTACGCCTTAGCTGCTTAATTCTTAAAGAATTAAGTGCTATGTTTCCCGGGAAGCCCCTCTTGCCGGCGTCCCGACAGAAGCATCGAAAATGGCAGGATAGTCATTGTATCGTTCCGGTATAGTGGCAAAACTTTAGGAACTAAGGTGGTAATGGTTTTGACTTATGGCAGTTGCCGCCCTACAATAATATAAGTCTAAGCATGTAGAAGGTTCGTTGTTTCCTTGTTTGGACGAGGGTTCGAATCCCTCCGGCTCCACCGATGAAGGAGAAAATTTTTGATGCAAACAGTAAAAAACCTTGAATAAAGTAACTTTTTAACTTTGCATATCACCTAGCTTCCTACGCTATGAAAAAATATCTTTTCCTGTTAAGCATCATAGCGGGTATTCTTATAATACTTGCTTCGTGCAAAAAAAACCCCACTTCCGATCCTAATGCTCCTGCCTCGGTTTCCGAATTATCAGCAGGAATAGAAACCGTTTTTGATCAGAGTTCAGCTGCTTTTGGCAATGACTTCTCAATAATAAGCCCCGGATTGGAACATATTCACGATATGGGGAAGGTGGTTTTCAATAAAATATTCAGTCCTCCACCCGGCTATGCTTATACCTATTTTACAGGGTTAGGCCCGATTTACAACAATAATTCCTGCAATGCTTGCCATGCCGGCGGCGGCGAAGGAAACCCGCCCCCAGGCGGAGGAGATGTATTAATTTCCATGGTCTTTAAAATCAGCTCCGGAAATAATAACACCACCGGGCCAACTGCAGGTCCAATAGCTTTTAATGGTTATGGAGGCCAGTTACAAAACAACGCTATTGCAGATATACAACCTGAAGGTACTTTTAATATAGTATATCAGCCATTCAATTTCGAATTTGCCGATGGATCATCATTTCCCGGGCAGTTACCTATTTATACTGCTACCAACTTTTATCTGGGGGATCCTGTTGGGCTTTTTTACTCACCCCGTGTAGCCCCCAGATTAGTAGGTTTAGGATATTTGGAAGTTCTGACTGAAGAACAAATTACAGCTAACCAAGGCCATTATCCAATAACTGACACTACACACATAAATGGGCAGCCTAATTATGTTTACGATTATACCACACAATCTATGCAATTAGGACGTTTTGGCTGGAAATGTGAAGCCCCCTCATTAAAACAACAACTATGTGATGCATATAAGGAAGATATGGGAGTTACTAATTCCGTATTTTCGGTGGAAAGCAGTTACGGTCAGCCTCAATACACAACATACGCCAGAGTCCTCAAAGACAGCGCAGGCGACCCTAGTCCTGAATTGCCGGATAGTGAATTATATACCAACCTATTTTATATTCAAACTTTAGCTGTGCCCGCCTTTAGAAATGGATCGGACCCTTTAGTTATTCAGGGGGATTCTATCTTTAATTCTGCGGGGGCTCAATGTGCTCAATGCCATATCCCTACATTTACAACTCCATCCTATTTTAGCTATATTGACCCTCAACCTGAAACAGCGCCTACTTTGTTGAATACAGTAATCCATCCATATACTGATATGTTGCTGCACAATATGGGTCCTAGCCTGTCTGATAAACGCGCTACATTTTCAGCACAAGGGTTCCAATGGCGCACACCTCCACTTTGGGGTATAGGACTGCTACCAATTATTAACCCTCAAGGTCAATTTTTGCATGATGGCAGGGCCAAAACATTAACGGAAGCTATTTTGTGGCACGGCGGAGAAGCACGCACTGCTCAACAATGCTTTGTTCATCTTTCAGCAGAAAAGAGAACTGCACTCCTGGCGTTTTTGCAATCACTCTAATCTTTTAAAACGAACGTATTATTAATTTTCCTTTATATGAAAAACCCGTATTGGTGAAATTGTTTCACTTATGCAGGGCCTTTCTTTCTATGATAAAACAAGAAAAGTCATCCGTTATCGACAAAGGGTTGGGATACTTTCCCGCAGGATAATTAGAAATTATATCCCAAGGAATATGTGTTTTGCATATTCATGGGATTTACGCCAATCGAATTGTAATCAATTTTGTTACTAGTGAAATATGCAAAACTGATATTATAAGTAAAATTCAATTTTGCTGTAATATTTATACGTAAGCCAAGACCGCCGTTTATAGTAAGATAATTACCCTCGTTAACACGGACCGGAGTACTATGATCCCAAATATCTTCGGCATTATTGACTCCGGAACCTAAAAATATATAAGGCGCTATCCTGGAATCTTCATCGAGAATGGAGCCATTGGCAAGTTTATATTTTAAAGCAATATTTCCTGTAGTCAACCTTGAATGCATATTCAATACTGGTGTACCGTTTGACCATTCTTGTTGGTCATAATTGCCTTTGCAGCGGCCGAAATCACCATACGTCGAATAGGCGGAAACATCAAACGCCTTTGTTAAATAGCGGTTATAATTAAGTGTGAAAACACCATACGTTTCATATTGGAAGTTGAACCAGGAGTTCCCTAAGGCGCCATTATAGCTCTGGGTACCGAATCCAACAGAAATATTGTTTTTGTCATCTTTGGTCTGCGCAAAACCGCAAATTGAAAGTGCAGTAAATGCGATGAGGAGTTTGTATTTCATACTGTATGTTTTTTTAGTTGAAAAATTCTTATCCTTTGGCAAATATATAAAAAGTATTAATATAACATGAATTAAGTTTATACTGAATAAGTTTGATACGGTTTTAATTAAGAGGATACAAGAATCTTTGCCTTTTAACCTTATTTGACATTGACCCTATCGGTAACCTGAAAATAACTATATTGTTATATTTGGTGTCTGAATATCAAATTAACAATCTTATGAATCCTTATTCATGAAGACAAAAAAGGAAATACTGCTTTTGATCCTGCTAGGTTTGGTTTCAATGTTGAAATCTTATTCCCAGGAGGGTTATTGCGGTCTTGGAGCAGGTTATGGTTTTCCGGCGGGGGGAATACAAATGATTGAATACAACAACTCCAACGCATTTACAACCCAAACACTTTCTTTCGGCAAAGGCCTTAATTTTGGATTATACGGGGGCTATATGATTAATAAATACATCGGTATGGAACTGGATGCGTCGTATCTCAATAACACGGTTAAAATAAATTCAGGCTCGGTGGCTTATGTGTATCCTTTATTCAACATGTACCAACCCCCTCTTCAATTTACATCATACATGCTTCGCCTCACACCTTCGGTTCGTTTTCAATATGGCGAAAAAAGGTTGCGCCCCTATGCGATTTTAGGGCTTATTGCAGGGCTCGGGACCAGAGTTACCGTTGACTTCACCGTTCCGGGATATGAAACAAATTCAGCAGATGTATACAGCGGCGGTTATAGTTACGGCATTCACGGAGCCTTGGGCATTAGGGTTTTATTGCTCAATAATGCCTGGGCTTTTATAGAGGCTTCCGCCAATTACCAGGATTTTATCCCCGGTAAGGAAATTATTGAACCTGGGCAAAGCCAAGTCAATTTTGTAAGCTCAGGCTATTATTCTTCCTCCGGCAATGTTACCACTGAACCCCTCATTTATCTTCCTTTCAGTTCTCTTGGTCTAAATGCGGGAATTCAGCTTTCATTAGTCAAAACCCAAAAAGCGCCCCAAAAGAAAGCTGGGAATCTATAAATTGTTTTTAGTATATTTGAGTTTGTGCCAAAGCAGTATCTCTGCTTAGAAGTTCTTCCAAACCCGCTTGGTTATTATAATATAGAGCTTAGGATTACTTAATACAATCTTATACGTATTCTTAATAAGCTTGTATTTTACTTTTATAATAAACTCTACAAACATATTCATCCGGGTTAATTTAGTGGATGAGAGGGTGGGATATTCATACATTTTTTCAGCATATTTCCCTGCTATTATTTCAGCCTGGAAAATATCATCGGGTGGCAAAATCTTCTTCCACTCATCAACAAAATCGGAAGTAATAGGGGTAAAAACTTTCTGATGCACACTTCTAAAGTGCTTATTATTATTTACGCTATAACTCGAATAAACATATTTAGTATGCTCCGAGGCTATTTCTTCGTAAACAGGAACATTAAAAAAACTGCAAAACCCCTGCACACTTTTCGCCGGCTCTCTTACAAGATTTTCATATTTAAGAGTAAAGAATCGTTCCGGAGAAAGGCTCTTAGCCTCCTCTACCTGCTTATTCATCTGTAACCAGCGGTATGTAATATCCACACTTTGTTTGGTAATAAATACACGGCGATGACTGACAACATTTGCCCTGTAATCGCGAATCAAATGGATGTATTTAGCCTCCGGAAAAAGCATTTTTAACTTAGGCAGAAAATTGCAGTATATGGGATTTTTGTCAAAAAAGAGCTTTATATCTTTTTCGGGGGCAAAGTGATAAAAGACAATTTTGCATAGCAAGGGATAAGTTGCTATGTTTTTGGCTGTAATAAAAGATTCAAGGAGTGATTCCTTATTGATATTCCAATCTCTTTTGAAAGCCTTTTCTTTAAAAAGATCATTGCAAAAATTGGTCAATTCTTTCTCCGTCCAATTTTTTTTATTCCCGTAACGGGAATAAAATAACATAATAAACCTTGATTCAGGCGGTGCGGCAATATTGGGATGCCCATTTAATATTACTTGCAATAGCGTTGTGCCTGAGCGCTCTTTTCCTATAACGAAATTTAGCGGGATATTCCCGATCTGCTTTATTTCTTCTACACTAAGGGGCTTCATGTAAATTTTTATACCGCTATTTTTTGAAATTTATTGATTATCAATAATATATTTCGTCCATTCTTAGTTAGACGATAGCCCGTGCAAATACTTGCGAAAAATAAAAAAGTCCCTCATTTTTGAGGGACTTTTAATTGAAATTTCCAAGAAAGAATTTACTTCCCGGAATTATTTGCCGGAGTTGTAGTTGTTGCAGGAGTAGCTTTCTTGGATGTAGTTGTTCCTTTTGCTTTTTTGGCAGCAGGAGCAGTAGTAGTTGTTGTTGCCGGTTTAGCTGTTTTATTTTCCTTGTAACGCATGTCAGGCGTGCCGTCTTTCTTCAGGTGTTGTCCGGTAGAAGTGGCTGCAGGGGTAGTTGTCCCGGTAGCTGCCTTTGTGGTTGTAGCTTTTTTAGTTGTTTTTTTAGCAGGGGTTTGGGTTGCAGCAGGGGTAGTTGTAGTAGCATTTTGTGCATTAATTACTCCTACACCAAGGCATGCTACGAGCATCCCCGCAATAGTAATTTTTAATTTGTTCATAGTAGTGTGTTTTTATTTTGGGTCAAATGTAAATAAAAATATTAAATTGTAAAGATTATGCCCTAATTATCCGGCAAACTCTTTATTTTTCATTCTTCACTTTTCGCTTTCTTCAGCCCTAACTCCTCCCCTTTTTTGATCATAAATTCATAGGCTATTTTTGGTTGATTCGGTATAATGCCATCTAAAATAGCCTCGCGGATAGCGGTTTTTATAATACCCACTTGCAAGGATGGGCCAATGCCAAAAGCTTTCATAATATCTTCTCCGCTAATGGGGGGCTGCCAATTTCGAAGATGATCCTTCTCCTCCACCTCTTTCAACTTACGCTTCACCAATTCGAAGTTGGCAAGATATTTTTTCATCTTGGCAAAGTTCTTCGTAGTAATGTCAGCCTGGCAAAGCAGCATCAGGTCGTCTATATCATCGCCGGCATCGGCAAGCAGGCGGCGAACAGCAGAATCGGTTACCACTTCCTGTGCAAGCACAATAGGGCGAAGATGCAATAGTACCAACTTCTGCACATATTTCATTTTTTCATTCTGGGGCAGCTTTAGTTCAGCAAATATTTTGGGAACCATCCGTGCGCCTCTGTCTTCGTGCCCATGAAAGGTCCAACCGGCTTTATCGTCAAAGCGCTTGGTTAAAGGCTTGGCAATGTCATGCAACACGGCAGCCCAGCGCAGCCACAGATCTTTGGTACGTAATGAAAGATTATCTAAAACCTGTAAAGTATGATAGAAATTGTCTTTATGGCTTTGAGCCCCCACCCTATCTACCCCTTGTAATGCAGCCATCTCAGGAAATATAATCTGCAGCAGCCCCGCATCAAATAACAGACTGAGCCCAACAGAAGGTATATCGGAGAGGATGATTTTATTCAACTCATCAGCAATACGCTCCCTTGAAATAATTTTGATACGGTCTTTATTCCTGCATATTGATTCGAACGATTCTTTTTCTATTTCAAAACCCAGTTGCGAGGCAAACCGAATAGCCCGCATCATGCGCAAAGGATCATCGCTATAGGTAATATCCGGATCTAAGGGCGTGCGGATTATGCGGTTGTCCAAATCATTTAATCCGCCGAAGGAATCTACTAATTCGCCACGATTATTTTTACTTAATCCTATGGCAAGGGCATTAATAGTGAAATCCCTTCGCTTCTGGTCATCATCCAGCGTGCCGTCTTCCACTATCGGTTTACGGGAGTCGCTGCGATATGATTCTTTTCTTGCGCCCACAAATTCGATATTATAATCCTCATAAACAATTTGCGCAGTGCCGAAGTTTTTGTATACATTCACTTTTCTGTCGCCCAACTCTTTTGCTACTTCCAGTGCAAGGTCAATTCCCTTGCCTACGGCTACAATATCTATATCTTTACAGGGACGATACAAAAAAAAATCGCGCACATATCCACCAACAGCATACGCTTCCACGCCCAGCTTATCTGCGGCTTTAGATATTACTTCAAAAACAGGTATTTGTATTGCCTGTCTGCTAATCGCATCTATTTCGTTTTTGTTCATCAGCGTATAATCTCAATGGCTCCGTTCATTCCGATTTTAATAATCCGTGAAGGAGCACTTTTCTTATGTTCCGACTGCCTCAAAGGTACTACGTAATCCATTTTCTTTTTTATTTCATCGCTTATTTCATCAAAATATGCCGGGGCAGGCTCGCCGCTGATGTTGGCAGATGTTGATACCAAAGGCTTTCTCAGGTTATTGATAATCATTTTACAAAAATCGTCTTTCACCACACGTATTGCTATGGTTCCATCTTCTGAAATCAACGACGGAGCTATGCGTTTGGCATCAGGATACACGATAGTCAAAGGAGTTTCAGCATATTCCACCAAATCACGCGCAACTTCGGGAACGCTCGCATAAAATTCTATTTGAGATGCTTCCGCTACCAATATTATCATGGCTTTTGCAGAAGGACGGCTTTTTATTTCAAATACGCGTTTTACAGCAAGTTCATTGGTAGCATCGCACCCAATACCCCATATAGTATCGGTTGGATAAAGTATAACTCCTCCTTTACGCAAAACAGAAACACAACTATTAACTTCTTCCGTTACTGACATTATTTCTTGTTAAATCTGGAGATTGCTTCGTTCCTTGCAATGACATTATTCATTTTACCGGGAGACTGCTTTTTGCAACCTGTTTATATAATCAACAGGAACCTGGATTTTATTCTGGCTTGCTTTCAGAGCATAATTCAAAGCCTCCGTTTCATCAGAGAGTTTATCGTAAGCTAAAGAAAGATTATACATACACTGCCCATCAGCAGGTTGAGCTTCCAAATAATGCAGGTAATCATTAATCGCCATTTGTGCATTTCCTCCATCTAAATAATCATTTCCACGACTAAAATAAAAGGCAGCTTCCTTGGGTTCTCTGCGTATAAGCTTGCCATAATCAACAACCGCTTCATTATACTGTCCCACCTGTGTCAACATTTGCGCCAGCTGCCCCAGTGCTCCATCCTGGGTAGTATCCAATGAATAAGCTTTTTTAAAGTCTTTCAGTGCGAGGTCAAATTTGCCAAGATTGGCATAAGTAACACCCCGGTTGCTATATATGGAAGCGTCGGTACTGTCGTATTGAAGCGCTCTCGCAAAACAATAAAGAGAAGAATCAAATTGTTTGCGCTGCCCGTAAATCATAGCAAGATTACGGAAAACGCCTGCCTCCTTTATACCTATTTTGGCAAGAATAACATAATCAACATAAGCTTTATCGTATTTGCCGCTATCGGCGTAATAGTTTCCCAAGTCCAAATACGGAAGTTGCGATTGCATATTGCTTTTAGCGATTATATCGGTCCAAAATGTTTCGGGGTTATGCCACACTTTGGTGCGTCCGTAACACAGCACTGCAAACATGAGTGAAATTCCGGCTAAAACACCTGCTATGGGGTATTTCAGCCTGGGCTTTGCAGTCAGTAGTTCATTAATCAAATATATAATCGTAAAGAATATTCCAAAGTAGGCGACATAGCTGTACCTGTCTGCCATAACAGCATCGCCACAG
>Ga0206873_1300_pt1 | contig 11786 bp, 15 predicted proteins | sample Alteio_BWOrgCont_11_FD_152631 | JGI IMG/M metagenome (GOLD analysis project Ga0206873, IMG submission 152631) | Enriched cells from forest soil in Barre Woods Harvard Forest LTER site, Petersham, Massachusetts, United States -... | ecosystem: Environmental > Terrestrial > Soil > Temperate forest >...
AGAGCCTTATCTTGTTTTGCAAGTTCTTTCGTTTCAGCTAACAAGCGAGAGGCGATTTTTTGACGTGTTTAACAAATAGATCCTGAATATACCAGATAGGACGCATTGAGGTTGCACCAAACTGCTTGAAAATTTGAATAAACCCAATTGGAAAATTATCTTTAAAGGCCATAAATATTTTTGAATCTGCTAAGGACAACCCTTGCGTAATATAAGATCTGACCTTGGGTAAATTAGATTGTTTTCCGGCTTCTTGAATATATTGATCAAATAGTTCTGAAACTGCTTCAGCATGCAGCAAAGTAGCTTGTTGAATCATAATAGCTGGGTTAGACATTCCAAATGAGCTGGGAATTAACATTGTTGTTCCTCTTTTAATAATTGGAAGCAAATTTCTTACTGACATGCTAATTTCCGAACTGCCTCAAGATGGTTTGGGTTTTCCTTAATCCAATCAGCGATAGATACCGGCAAGCGTACCATCCTGGTGGGTTCAGATTTCGGACGGCCTGCACCCTCGCGCCGACCACCCCGGCCAGAGGTTAGCCGATCTTGGGCGGTGCTTAATTTTCCCTGAACGCGATCAGAGATAAAACCTCGCAAGGCACGTTTATAGCTGTTGATGGCTTCCTGTTTTGTAGAACCGCCGCCAACAACAAAAGGGTAAGCCTCATGATCAAAAACAAAGACGCCATCCTGCTTTACCCATCTGGGTTCAATCGATCCAACCTCGGTTAAGGCTTCCTGATAAGCGTTTTTAATTTCATCAGATTGTGTCATAGGGATACTCCTAGATCATGTTTTCAGCTTCTAATGCTTTTTTGGTCTTATCTATGCTGATAGCTGCTATCCCTTCATTGCCGGGATGCGTTAAGATAACATTCCGGACTTTGATACCTCCTTTTTCATCAAGGACTTTCCAGTCTTTACCGGCTTTTACTAATGTCCAACCATATTGACGAAGCCAAGCCCGGTATTCCTTGATTTTCATTGGCTTGTAAGGAGCCATCTTAATCCTTTCAATATTATTATATAGATTTTTGATTCAAAAATCAATCCTTAAAAAACCGCTTCGCCTCAATCAACACTGGAACTCCCCGCACCAGGCAGAAAAAGACGGTGATATAAATGCAGGTCATGGCAAAAGGAGCTAGCCTGAACGGCAAACCAGGGATGTACGCCAAAATTAGAAGGGAAAAGGCAAGGGCCTTGAAAACTGCATAACTAAACCGGCTGAATCGGGAACTAACCAGCAGCGTACCCAAAGGGGAACGCATCATGGATGTATCTCCGAAGGCAGTAAAGCCTTGTTCCAGGGCGATGGCCCGAAACCCGTCCACCAATACGCCCCGAGTGACCACCAGAATGGGTATCCACAGTGGTATCCAGCCGAGCGCCAAAAAAGTGATCCAATACACCATCTCCACCACGCGATCACATAAAATATCAAATACGGCGCCAAACTTACTGGTTTCATTCAGCTTGCGGGCCAGGTAGCCATCCAAGCCATCCATCCAAATCACCAGAATGGTTAGCCCAAAAGCCATCCAATACATCGTGGGAGTGTGAATAAAGAGCATACCGGCAACTACCGTCGACAAAATCATGCGCAAGATAGAAACCAGATTTGCCATTAAATTAGGCTCTTATAAAGCTGCTGATATTTCATGGCGCTTTTTTGCCAACTAAAATCGGTTGACATCCCATTTAAAATCAGTTTCTGCCATGCCTGGGGATCTTTCTGCCAGACCGCTATGGCTCTTTCAATCGCTTCTAAAAAAGCCTCTGCGGTGTAGTCGGTAAATACAAATCCATTGACGTTTTCCGAAATTGTATCGGCCAGCCCACCGGTTTTTCGCACGACCGGTACACTGCCGTATCGAAGCGCGATGAGTTGTCCTAAGCCACATGGTTCAAAACGACTGGGCATTAAAAACGCATCGCTGCCGGCATAAATCTGCTGCCCCAGCGCGGCATGATATCCGATTAAGCTGCGGATATTTTTTGTTTCCCGGTTGGCTCGTTTCAATGCATCTTCATAGCGAGCTTCGCCTGAACCTAAAATTGCAAACTGCGCGGGCAGTTTGGCTAGCTCGGGCAAAATGGGCAGCAGCAAGTCCAACCCTTTTTGTTCCACCAGTCGGGTCACAATTCCAAAAAGCGGCACATCCGGATCCCTCGGCAAATCCAAGGCGACCTGAATTCCTTCCTTTGCTGCTGCCTTACCGGTGATATAAGAGTTGGTGTCATATTGCACAGGCAGAAACTGATCGGTTTTAGGATCAAATAAATTAGTGTCAATGCCGTTTAAAATGCCGCTTAACTTCTCTGGTCGGGTTTGTAGGACATCTTCAAGCCCACAGCCATCTTCAGGTGTCAGGATTTCTTTGGCATAGGTCGGAGACACCGCCACAAGAGCATCTGCCGACTCAAGTCCGGATTTCAAACGGTTAAAGCCATCAGGTGCACCCTGATACGCCATGTTGTGAATGGACAATACCGCCTGAGTCTGTCGGTAAAATGAATCCGACGCCATATCAGTTTTTAGCCAAGCCGCCATCCGCGCCGTGTGCCAGTCATGCACATGAAGCACATCGGGTTGAAATTCCATGATTTTAAGGACACTCAATATGGCCTGGGCAAAAATATCCAGCCGCTGGGCTTCAAACAGTTCCTGATTTTTAGGATAAATCTCATCGGTCGAACGAAACAGTGCATGATTATCCAAAAAATAAACGGGGATATTGCTCTGAGGCAACAAGCTTTCCAATACCCGAAAAGGGTAAACCGCATCCAAATAGCCGAGGGAAAAATCGATGCCAGTATCGCTGACCGCATGGCCTTCTTCGGCGATAGACCCATAAAAAGGCAGAAAAATCCGAACGGTTTCTCCCAAGGCTTCAAGCGCCTTGGGCAAACTTCCTACGACATCGCCCAAGCCCCCGACTTTTGCAAAAGGGGTACATTCCGCAGCACAAAAAACAATATTCATGGCTAACCGATTAAATCCGGTATTTGACGCACATACTCATCCACAAATAATTCGCGTCCTCTGGAAAAAACCTGAACCGCTTTCCCTTGCAAGGTATGTCCTTTAAAAGGACAATTTCGAGCCTTGCTTTTGAATTGCGCAGGGTCAACTTGCCATTGAAAATGTGAATCAATCACGGTGATATCCGCCGGGGCGCCCGCTTGTAAGGTCCCGCCCGGCAAATGCAGACATTGCGCGGGACCGGTGCTCATTTTTTCCACGATCTGCATAGCGGTTAATTTCCCTGAATGATACAGATGGGTCAATACTACCCCCAGGGAGGTTTCTAGTCCAATCACCCCATTGGGGCAGCAATCAAAAGCCTGGTTTTTTTCCCCTCGCGCATAAGGCGCATGATCGGTGGCAATGGCATCCACCGTGCCATCCTGCAGCGCTTCCACCAGGGCATGGACATCCGCTTGCGTACGAAGCGGAGGGTTCATCCGAAGATCCGCGTCGTATTCCATTAACTCGGCATCGGTCAGGGCAATATGATGCGGGGTTACATCCGCCGTAATGCGAAGCCCTTCTGCCTTGGCCCGGCGAATCAAAGCAATACTTTCTTTGGCACTAACATGGGTGAAATGCACATGGCAGCCGGTTAAACGAGAAAGTTCTATATCACGAGCAATCATGACAGTCTCAGCCGCCCAGGGAACACCTGGCAATCCCAGCAGGGCAGAATAATGCCCCTCATGCATGCAACCTCTACCCGATAAGTTGGTATCTTCGGCATGGCACACAAACGGCATATCCAGCATGGCGCAATATGTCATCACAATTCTGGCAATCTGGGCGTTCATAATGGCATGCCCGTCATCACTAAAACCCACTGCACCCAGCTTTTTCAGCGTGGCCATTTCAGTGGGTTCTTTTCCTTCAATATTTTTGGTTGCTGCCGCAATCGGATAAACGGCAATTCTGGATTTTTGAGCCTTCAGATATTCCAGCGTTAATGTGTCATCTAAGACGGGTTGAGTATTAGGCATACAGCATACAGCGGTAAACCCCCCTGCAATCGCGGCTTCCGTTCCCGATTCCACCGTTTCGCGATGTGGAAATCCAGGATCGCGAAGGTGTACATGGATGTCTATTAATCCCGGCACCACCCATTGATCCGACGTCAACGTATGAACGGTCATCTCTTCTGAAACCGGTATATCTTTGTCGACAGACACAATGTGATCGGCTTCAATCAAAACATCATAGACCCCGTCCAGGTTCTGAGACGGGTCAATCACTCTTCCCCCTTTTAAAAGTGTTTTCATCCGCCTGTCTCCTGTAAAAGCAGCTTTAAAATCGCCATCCGAACGATAACGCCATTTCTAACCTGCTGCCGGATAAGGGAATCATCTGCAACGTCACTGGTAATTTCTACACCCCGATTCATGGGACCCGGATGCATCACCCAGACATTGGGTTTTGCCAGCTCAAGCTTTTGGCGATCAATTCCGTAAAGCTCCCGATACTCAGCCAATGAGGGAATCAACCCGGAGGTTTGCCGCTCCAGCTGCAACCGCAGACACATGACCACATCCGCATCTTCCAAAGCTTCTTCCAGAGGTTCTGGGTTGCTACATAAAGTTGGAGGACCCACCAGATGAACCTCCGCGCCCAGCTTCGTTAAGATATGAAGATTGGAACGTGCGACCCGACTGTGAAGAATGTCTCCTACAATCACGATTTTTTTCCCCGCCACGGTCTGAAGCTTCTCAAGCATCGTGTAGAGATCCAGCAGCGCCTGGCTGGGATGCTCATGCATGCCGTCTCCGGCATTGATAATGGAGAGGCGATTTTTAAAATGCGAGGCCAACTGTTGACACACGCCGGAAGACGAATGCCGAATCACCAGCGCATTCACACCCATCGCGGCAAGCGTTTCTGCCGTATCCAAAAGGCTTTCGCCTTTTTGGGCGGAAGAGGTGGCAATATCCAGATTCACCACATCGGCGGATAAATACTTGGCAGCCAATTCAAAACTGGTGCGGGTTCGGGTGCTGTTTTCATAAAACAAGTTGGCAATCACTTTGCCAGCCAATAATGGAACTTTAATCCCTGCCAAAGCCTTGGCTTCAGCCATGACTTCGAAAATCTCTTCAACCGTCAAGCTGTGGGCATCCACCAAGTGCCGACGGGTCCAGACAGTTTTTTTCGCAATAGTGCTCATTGAGGGATATAGTAGCAAAAAAATTGCTTCAGGAACGTTTAAATAACATGCTTATCCAGTCAACGTCTTTAGCTTTTATCAGACCTCCTGTCATTGGAGGCTTGAATGCTGCTCCTGTTCATTTTGGTTTGAAAACTCTGGCAAAAGACCTTATCACTGTTCGCAATCAGTGGAAACAGACGGAAGCCGAAGCCCTGGCGCTATTTAAAGAGAATCCTGACAATGAACAGTTGAAAAAAGCGACTCAGGCTTTGTGTGGGGTTGAATTTTTTGATGGCAGCGATCCAAATACCCCATGGGTGAATGACGTCTGTTTGGAAATGGGCAGTAATTTCCTGCATGTGCCGCCTTCATTGCGGTACAAAATATCCTCTCCCATAACCCAATCGAATTCTGAGTTTGATAAGGTTTTGGCGCGTCTGGATAAAGAAAAGAAACTGGGCATATTTTTAACGCCCAAATATGGTCCTCAATCCTGGATATTGAAACATGAAATTTTACATGTGCTGCAACACAAGAATGGCTTGCATTCAGGCAGTTCTGATCCGGAGATTGACAGGATAGCCTCCAATTTTATTCAAGCCTTTCATCAGTTTCCGTCTAAAAATCCGGTTTTACAGGGTATCTTTCGAGTCTTTCGCATCTTTGACAGCTACACCGTTGAAGTGCCTTTAATTTTCCTAAAAGGACTCTTTACAGGACGTCTCTTCAAAGCGATGCCACAGGAAACACCTGGTAAGGCTGTACGTCTTTATGCAGAGCGTGAAATGGAAGTGGACAAATTTTTTATCACGCACGGCAGGCATATAGGAGTCTCTTTCGCAACCCGAGTGGAGCACATTTCGCATTTCTTTTGCGAAAGCATGTTGCAATATCTGCGCAGTTTTAAATTGGATTTTTCTGCAAAACATTAAATTTTTAGGTAGCTCAGCCGCAAAAACATGTCGCGGATGAGCTTATGGCCTGTGAGCTTGTTTGCATTGATTAAACAGTCCGGCACGTAACGTTTTATTACAGTCCCTTAAATAGATGAGCCCAATTCAAATAGCAACCCGTATAATGGCAACTAAGGGAGTTTCATGGTGTGTGAAAGAGGGCAGCTTTTATGAGCTTGGTTGAACAAACCTTTCTGGTGCGTCCCAATATTCGAGAGGTGGGTAGTTATCTCCGTAAAGCCCAACAGGTGGCTATTACGTCCATTGACCCGGTATTCTCAGGCAATTCCCAGGACCTAAGCGCTTTACGAATCAACGTTGAAGGTCCCACCAAATATCTGAAATATTTTGAACGTCTTCTCGCTGGGGCGAATTTGAACGTAATCGACGAAAAAGCCTAATTATTTTCAAACAAGGCATTTACAAAGGCTTGGGGATCGAAATCCTGCAAGTCTTCAATCTTTTCGCCTACGCCGACCAGTTTCACCGGCAGGTGAAACGTACGGGCAATGTTGAAGACAATGCCGCCTTTGGCGGAGCCGTCCAGTTTGGTCAGGGCAACGCCGGTCAACGTCACGGCTTCGTTGAACACCTTGGCTTGGCTCATGGCATTTTGTCCCGTGGTGGCATCCACCACCAGCAAGGCTTCATACACTTTATCAAGCGGGGCTTCCCGGTCAATGACGCCTTTGATTTTTTTCAACTCTTCCATTAGGTTGAATTTGTTCTGAAGCCGCCCGGCCGTGTCCAGAATCAACACATCCGCCTGCATCTCTTTGGCCCGTTGAATGGCGTCATAAACCACAGCGGCCGCATCTGCCGTGTCTTTAGTCACAAACGCCACCCCGGCTCGCTCAGCCCAAATCGCCAGCTGATCTTCGGCGGCAGCACGAAACGTATCGCCAGCACCAATGACCACGGTTTTTCCCTGCTGCTTGAAGCGGTGTGCGAGTTTCCCAATGAGGGTGGTCTTACCTGCCCCGTTGACCCCCACTACCAGATAGATATTCAGCTTGCCTTGCTTGTAAGAAAGCGTGTTGTCCTGGGTTTCCAGCGTCTTGGCAAAAGAGTCTTTCAGAAAAGCCTGGAGTTTGTCGGGATAGTGAAACTGAGGCTGGCGACGTACTTGCTCGATGATTTCCACGGCAAAGTCCACACCGATATCGGCCCGGATCAATACTTCTTCAATCTCGTCCAGGTCTGTTTCAGTCAGAGCCTTCTCGGAAGATTTGAAGGCGCCCATCAGGTTTAAAACATTTTCGAAGAGCTTAAACACGAGAGATTTCTTCTTCCGGGGATCCTGCAATGGCTCCTAAAATGCCGTGGATAAACTTTCGGCTTTCGTCGGTCGTGTATTGTTTGGCCAATTCTAGCGTTTCATCAATCACGGTTGCGGCATCCACATTGGGGCCATAGGTTAACTCGGCTACGGCCAAGCGTAACAGGGTCAAGTCCATCTTGTGGAACCGTTCCACTTTCCAGTCCGTGGCTGCATCGTTGATTTTCTGATCTAATTCGGCTAAATGCTTTTTCACCAGCTTAATCAGCATCGTGCAGTAATTCTGCACGTCTTCACGCTCGGCAAGCGCCAAAACTTCCGGCAGATAAAGCGCTTCTTCCAGTTGTTGAACAGACTGAAGCAGTCGGCCCAGCTTTTCGCCCATTTCTTGAGTAGTAGGAATGGGGACGGGCCGAGTCGGGTCATCGACGGGAATCGTTTCGTTGTCCGGATGCATGATTTCGTGATCCGTTAAGAAAACTTCCAGATCAGCAATTTCTTCACTCACAACCCGGATTTGTTCCTGGGCAATGCTTTGTAAGGTTCTAACGGCGTTTAAAGTGAGTTCATGCAAGGTCTCGCCTTGATTCTCAGACTGAAACAAGGTCAATAACGCCAATTCACGGGCAACACTTCGGGCTTTCATAGCGGGTATCGTATCACAAATCCGGGCGAAGCTGCTTGGCGGCATCCAGATAGATGGGGACCAGCGGCTGGCTGGTGTCTTCCGTATGCCACTGAATCAAGATTCTGATGCATTGAGGCAGCATCCCATCAACTACAGGTTCTTGTGAACACAGCAGCGACACATGCTGCCAATCGGCATAAATTTGCCGAAGCGCCGTAGCCGGGTTGGCAGCGGTTAGATCCGAGGTCATGGTAAAAAAGACGGCAACGATATCAGGGGTATGGATTTGATTACGGCTCAAAAGCGGCTCAACTAAGGCAGAGACTGCCTTTTTTATTTCTTGGGCGTCATTCTGGCTGACGCTGATTGCGCCTCTAATACTACGTAACATCAAAACTTCCCCTCTCCATCTCCGATGGGGAGGGAGAATCCGTTAGGCGAGTTCAAATGTAAGATTAAGCTTAAATGTAGGTCGAGCCTTACGGATTCGGGTGGGGTGGATGGGGAGCTGCCAGAGCGGATCGTCATGAGTTCCCTCGCGTACATCATTTCAGATTATAATCAAATCAGGTTGGCTTCAACAAAGTCGCCTTCGTTTTATTTTTAGTGTACAAATAGTGACGTAAACTATAATCAGGTGAACTTTGATGGTCGATGTATTGGTAGCTGATGACGATGCAGAAATTGTAGATCTGCTGCGCCTGGATTTGGAGTTGATGGGTTTCTCTATTGACTTTGTCAGTGATGGGCTGGCTGCCACCAAGAAAGCGGAAGCCAAGCGCTACGACTTGATTATTCTCGATGTCATGATGCCCAAGCTCGATGGATTTGAAGTGTGCAAAAAACTGCGAGGTTCGCGCCTCTCCGCGCATACGCCCATTATTCTACTGACGGCCAAGGGCACGATTGAAGATAAAATCCGAGGCTTTAACGCTGGTGCCGATGATTACCTGGTCAAGCCTTTCGAGTTTCAAGAGTTGATGGTGCGTATGCGAGTGCTATTTCGACGGACAGGTGCCTTGACTGCCCAGCAAACACCGCGGAAGAACGAATTGTTATCGGCAGGAGAGATAGAATTACTGCCTACCTCGCTGGAAGGCCGGGTAAAGGGCAGATTGGTCAAACTGACACCCACCGAATTCGAAATTCTCTATTGCCTGATGCAGCATGTCGGCGAAGCCGTTCCCCTGGGGACCATCTTGCAAGAGGTTTGGGGCTACGAGGCAGATGAGGATGTTCGTATGTTGCGTGTTCACGTGGGTGGATTGCGTCAGAAAATTGAAGACAATCATAAAAACCCGCAATATCTGCAAACCGTGACCAACGTGGGATATCGACTCATTATTAATCCGGACGTTAACGAACCCATGATGGCCGCCGTCTCAACCGCTGAAGGTGAGTAATGGTAATTTTCAAATCCGGCTCTTTTAAAAGCCGTTTGCGGTTAATCCAGTTTCCCAAGCTGAGATTGTCTCACCAGTTATTGGGCTTTTTTACCCTCATCATCTTGCTGCCTTTGCTGTTGCTCAGTTTTAGTATTTACACCATTAATCAAAGAGCTTTGCAAAAGCAGGTGGCAGAGTTCACTGCCAGCACCGCCGAAGCCGTTTATGATGAAATGCAATTGGAAATGCACTGGCAGGGAGAGCAGGCCGAGTTAGCCAGCCAATACTGGGCACAATTGCTGAACATGCATTCCAAAGCAAATCGAAACAAACAAATCGATCGTTTTTTTGCGCAATATCCCGATTACGAAGCGGTGGGTTGGTATGATAAGCAAGGTCATCTTCAGTATGGTTACGGTAAAAATACGTTGTCGCTGCCCAAAATTTTGGGTCATCAGCCTAAATTTCAACTTCATTACGAGCAAGGCAACAACTACTCGCTCGAAATTAGTTCTCCTCTCGCTAAAAATACAGTGGTTTTTCTCAAGCGTTTCCCTTACTTGGGTAAAATGATTTTTCAGCGCTATAACACGTTTCACACCGGGCTTCTGGTGATAGACACTCATGGGGTTGTGTTAGCCGGAACACACATTACCCAAAAAATTTCACCAGATGATCTGAATCATTTGCAATCGCTGAAAGAGGGGATGAAACAACAGTATAACGACGAGGCTCCTCGATTTGAGAAAGTCTTGCTCAAACTGCCTGAGACTGGCTGGGGGCTGATTATTGAATCGCCTTATCATGTCGAGCGTTCTTATATTACCAAGGCACGCAATCAGTCTGTTATGATGGTCTTTCTTTGTGTGCTGGTGGTTATTATTCTGGGCTCTTTGTACTATCGTCAGATCAACCGGAATTTTCGCCAGCTGATCAAAGGGATTAAGGCGCTCGCCGAGGGGAAATATACGCGCAAAATTCGTCTGATTACCCGTTCCTGGACGCCCTTTGAGATTGTGTATCTCACGGCCGAGTTCAACCGGATGGCAACCAAAATTTCAACTGCCTGGACCAGCATTCAAAAGCTCAATCATGAGTTAGAGCGGGCCAACGTGCAGCTTTCCAAGCTGGATGAATTAAAGTCCAATCTTATCGATACGGTCAGTCACGAACTACGAACCCCTCTGACCAACATCAAGGGCTATACTTCCCGCCTGATGCGCTATGACGATACGTTGGATATGGAAACGAAAATGAAAAGTTTGAAGGTGATTAAACAACAAACCGATCGCCTAAGCCGTTTGGTGGAGGACTTATTGGTCATCCCAGATTTGGAGCGCGAAGAAGGTATTCGGGTCTTTCCCGACAGGGTAAATCTCCATGATCTGGTGACCCGTTGCGTAGGTTTTATTACCGAAAAGGCGGCTTGCCGGATACAAATTAACGCGTTGCCCGAGGATGTGGATATTTTGGTCGACCCGGATCGCCCTGAACAGGTATTGCTCAATTTATTGGATAACGCGGTGAAATACTCTCCGGAAGAGGCTACCGTGGAAGTTGAAGTGATTCCCAGCCATAGCGGATTTATTCAAATTCAAGTGTTTAATCCCTGTGAAGCAATTCCTGATGAAGAGCTAGCCAAGCTCTTTACTAAGTTCAAACGTCTAGATGAACGCCTGACCCGGACTACCCGGGGGACTGGCTTGGGATTGTTTATTACCAAGGGACTGGTGGAAGCAATGGGCGGCACTATCCAGCTGGAAGGCAAAGACGGTTTTCGGGTCCTATTGGATATCCCGTTATGGGAGCAAAATACCCGTGCAAACGAAGCATTTGCACGGGTATAAGCTCTATTAAATAACTACCAGTAGTAGTGGTGATGACGACGCCAGTCATCATGACGCCAACCGTAACCACCGTGGTCATGGCGATGATCTCGCCAGTCGGCTTGAGCTACTGAAGCGAGTGAGCCTAACAGCAGCACCCCCAACAGAGCGAGTGCAAAGTGCTTTTTCATGAGAGACCTCCTTTTCCTATTGTTAACACGCATGAGAGATTGTGTGGAAGAAGAATAAGCGCTATAACATTCTCTATACTGCACCCGGTTTATAAAAGTTTCACTCATCCGAATGGCTATAATTAGGTACCCATGAAACTTTTTTAAAAGCCTTACGTATTAGAAAGTAAGAAGATGAGATTCAAATAATAAGATGATGATGCCTCAGATAAAATCCACTTTGGTGCTAAAATCGCTTTGTTTTTGTTTATTGGTATTGCCCTTGCTTTTTTTAACAGGGAACTCTCAAAACCTTCCCCCCAACTGTTCACAAGAAGCACACGAAAAACAAATTGATGCGTTAC
>Ga0206873_1302_pt1 | contig 11745 bp, 9 predicted proteins | sample Alteio_BWOrgCont_11_FD_152631 | JGI IMG/M metagenome (GOLD analysis project Ga0206873, IMG submission 152631) | Enriched cells from forest soil in Barre Woods Harvard Forest LTER site, Petersham, Massachusetts, United States -... | ecosystem: Environmental > Terrestrial > Soil > Temperate forest > O...
TATTGGGCATAGCTCCGAACTTGGTAGAATCCCTGCAATAGGCTTTACTGTCGGTTAGAAGTTGTATGTGGACTTCTAATCCGATAATAGGTTCATATTTGTTAAAAATGGCACTATCCATAATGGATTTTAGGACGGTGAAATTAAGTAAAAATACCTATCGGTTATTTTTTAGGTGGTACTTACAAGGTTTAATTGCCATGAAACTCCAAATTTATCGGCAATCCACCCGAATTTTTTACTGAAGGGGTAGGCTGCTAAAGGCATAAAGATATTTCCCTCTGGTGAAAGTTGCCTATATAATCTATCAATTTCTTCTTCCGATTCACAATTAACATATAAGGACATGGCGGCGGTAAACGTAAAACCATGTTTTACCGGACTGTCAATACACATATATTCTTGTCCGTTTATAGAGAAGGTTGCTTTCATTACTGTTCCTTCTGTTCCGGTTTCATTTGCCTTATACTTGGTAATGCTTTCAATTTTTGAGTGCTCAAATATGGAAACATAAAAATCCATTGCCTCTTCCGCTTTTCCGGAAAACATTAAAAAGGTAATAGGTTTTTTCATTTTCAGCTTTTATTTTGGCGGGTTATTAATATCAAAGGACCCGTAATGGTCCATCTGGCCCAATATCCATTGCTGCCTTTCAGCAACATAAGCTCCGGGATTTACAGGATTCCATTTCAAAGGGTCGGGCAGTATAGATGCAAGTGCGGCAGCTTCAGGCCTGGTAAGGTCTTTGGCGTGTTTATGGAAATAGAATTCTGCGGCAGCTTCCGCTCCAAAAATACCTTTGCCGAATTCAATTACATTCAGATAAACTTCCATAATGCGTTTTTTGCTCCAGAATAGCTCTGTTAATCCGGTGAAGTAAACCTCAAATCCTTTTCGTATCCAACTGCGGTTGGTGGTAAGGAATGCGCATCTAGCAGCCTGCTGGCTGATAGTGCTGGCACCCCGTATCTTTTTCGAATGCTCATCGTGTTTCCAGGCGTCTTTAATAGCCTGAAAATTGAACCCGTGATGGTGAAAAAAATCCTGATCTTCAGAACAAAATACGGCTAATTGAAGGTTAGGCGATATTTGGTCAAGCGATACCCATGTTTTATGAATCGCTACCGGATGGCTGTCAAATTTTTCTTTTATATAGCGAATCATCACCATGGGGGTGGTGAAAAAGGGCACCCAACGGAAGATAATAACTGAAGTGATGCTTATGGCAAAATAAAAAAGCAGTATTCGTTTGGTCCATTTCCAAACTTTTTTGAAGGTTTCTTTCATAAAGGATAGCTCAGAATATGCCGCGAAGTTAAAAAAATCGGAGCCTACCCTATAAAAGGTTTGTACTTGAAGAAACGCTTTGTCTTTGTTTATTTATAGCTGGTAGCCGATCCCGAAGGTTATATTCAACAATTCAATCGGTAAACTTCCTGAAACCGTTGGAGATGGAACCAGGCTTATTGGCACTCCGGCAGGGTATCCGGTGGGAGGCGTTGTAGGCAATACACTTACATCTTGCTGGGTATTGTAAGAAACATTAGAATACAGAAAATCTGCATTTGCCATAATACAGAGTTTTCGTCTGCCAAATTCTGCAAGCATAAATCGAATACCTAAACCGGCATCAAAAGCAATGGAGGTAGAGTTACTTGGCTCTACATCATATTGCAGTGCGTCACCGGCAGCATCATAGGCATCTACATTTTGCTCCGGAAGGCTGCATAGAAGGGCGCCTGCCATTAATCGGCCATCAATGGAAAGCCTTCCAATCGGGAATGTAACATACAAGCCACCCATAATGCTGCTCTCATCATACGAATTTTGAGAGGCAGCAGCTTGATAATACGTAATTGGTGAAGTGCTATAGGCATTATAATTTACATTCGAATTTGAAAGGGCATTCACATAATTGTTCAGGTCATATTCATTATCATAGCTACCGAACATAAGGGCAACACCAAAATTGCTATGGCTAACAGGAATTCCAATAGAAAAATGGAATGATGAACCCGGTAGGGCATAATTACCGTAGCCGATTCCAACAGCACTAGAATAAATACCTTGTGAAAAAGGTTGGGCAAAGTTACCTTCGGGTGTTGCAAACCCAAAATTTATAGAAATAAAACCGCTGGGTTCAGTGCCTTTATCATCCTTGTCTTTGGGTTGCTGATTATTATTCTGTTGTCTTCTCCATGAACCACCACCTCCGCCACCATAATAGTCCTGAGCATTTATTGCAACGCTAAAAAACATGAATGAACTGCATAATATTAAGGTTTTCACTTTGCTTTTTGTTGTATTCATATTTTCTCTTTAAAGTAATAGACTATCTAATTGAAATGAAGTTTAATCTTTTAATAATTTGACGACAACTTGGTTTTAAACCTTTGCTTATAAATTATATATAAACGAATAGGTGTGTACTTACAGTTGCGAATAAATTACAGCCCAAAGATACTTCTTTGTGCCGAATTCTTTAATATTGCCATGCATTTTTATGAGATGCAAGGTATTCCTGTAAATATCGTCTAACATTTTTTAACATAATTTTCCAGTCCACTTATGAAATTGAGAAAAACCCTGATAGCAATTGCAGCAAGTGCCCCATTATTATTTATTGGGGAATGTTCTTCTCCGCTTATTTACAGCAGTGTATGGCAAGACAAGCCTGTTACTATTGATGGCAAAGCAAAAGAATGGAAAATACCCTTGGATTATTTTGACGATAAAACAAAGCTAAATTTTTCTATTACCAATGACAAAACCAATCTTTATTTCTGCATTCGTGCTACGGAAGATGAAACCCAAAAAGGGATAATTCATAGTGGTTTGCAGATATGGATTGACACTACAGGGGGTAAAAAAAACCAGGTAGGCATTCAGTTTCCAATAACTGAAAGAAGTGCAGCGTCTGTAGAGCCTTCATCCGATAAGCACTCAAAGGAACCTTCCGATGAAACTCCCGCTGCCCATGGCCTGAAAGAGCACTATGCGGGAACTCACAAGCAAATGAAGCTTACGGGGTTTTCCAATGCCACTAACGGGCTTGCTGAAATTCCGAATATGTATGGTATTAATACCTGCCTTAACTGGGATACCAATAATATTATGATTTATGAGGTTTGCATTCCTTTTAATACCTTTTATAAAGCATCTCTTTCCCCTTCAGATAGCAGCAAGACCTTAGGCGTATCCTTCACAGTTACCGTTAAATCTAAAAGCTCCAATGTTGGACATGGCGGAGGTGATATGGGTGGAGCAGGAGGAATGGGTGGAATGGGCGGCGGTATGCATGGTGGAGGAATGGGTGGCGGACATGGCGGTCATGGTGGGGGAGAAAGTAGTTCATCCAATACCGAATCGCTTACTACGCATATAAAATTTCATTTAGCTGTAGGAGCACCTAAACAGTAAACTATGAGCTATGAAATATGAACAAAATAAGATAAAGTTATCCCTGTTCATAGTTCATCGTTTATCAATCATCGGGTTTTGCTTGTTGTTTTCTTTTAAACTTGCTTATACGCAAGCTCCCAACCCACAGCCTATAAAGATATTGGGCAAATTTATCAACGATTCAGATAAAACTGTGATGTCCGGAGTGGTTGTTACACTATATACGCCTGACAGTTCCAAGCAATTTTTTACGGTTACCGATAATAACGGAGTTTTTATGTTTCAAAACGTAACGCCAGCAAAATATAGGCTTAGGGCGTCCTTTCTCGGTTATCAGGATTTTAATATAAGGCTTGCATATTCTACAACTGATATTAATATGGGCATTCAGAAAATGAAGTTCGGAACTACGGATATAAAAGGTGTAACCATTCATGGCACGGTGCCCGTGCAGCAGCATGAAGATACAACCGAATACAATGCCGATGCATTTAAAACACAACCCGATGCCTCAGCCGAAGATTTGGTAAATAAAATGCCGGGCATAACATCTCAAAATGGCGCTGTTACTGTAAACGGAGAACAGGTAACCCAGGTGCTTGTTGACGGTACTCCCTTTTTTGGGGATGATCCAATGGTTGCCTTAAAAAACCTTCCCGCGGAAGTGATAGATAAAATTCAGGTATTTGATAAACTCAGTGATCAGGCTCAATTTACAGGTTTTGATGATGGTAATACGCAAAAGACAATTAATATAGTTACCAAGCGCAACAAACGAAATGGCACATTTGGCAAGGCTTATGTAGGCTATGGAACCGATCAGCGTTATTTGACAGGTGGAAATATGAATTTTTTCAATGGCCCAAGCCGGTTTAGTGTAATCGGGCTTGCCAATAATATCAATCAGCAAAATTTTGCCACTCAGGATATTTTAGGTATGCTGGGAGGAAGCGGTAATGGAGGAAGTGGCGGAAGGGGAGGTTCAGGCGGTGGCTCTCGCAACGGAGGAAGCGGTATGGGCGGTGGAGGAAGCAATATCTCATCTACCGGAAGTGGATTGACAAGAGGTGCCGGTAATTATTTGGTAGGCACTCAGGGTGGCATTACCACTACCAACTCTATCGGGATGAACTATAGCAATGCCTGGGATAAGAATAGGGTGAAGCTTACATCAAGCTATTTTTTTAATAATGCCGTAAACAGCAATAATACAGTCTCCACAACAGCCTACACCGGCGGAGAACAAAACAGTAATATTTATAACCAAACATCCGGTTCCGGAAGTACCAATTATAATAGCCGTATAAATGCCAGATTGGAATGGAACCTTGACACTAATAATGCTATATATGTAATACTAAAAGGTAACATACAACAAACGGAAGCCCAATCTGCTGCCATGGAATCAGATATTTTTAGCGACATAGAGCAAAGCTTTTCACAAACCAATTCCTCCTCAAACAGCAGGGGGTATGATTATTCGGGAAATATTTTATACATGCATAAATTCCACAAAAGAAGCAGGACTATTTCCTGGAACCTTGGTTTTGATGATAATAATAAAAATACGCCCGGTAATCTTTTCTCGGCAGATGACTACTATGCAAAAGACACTATTACTAATTCTACTTTGCTCAACCAGCAATATACTCAACCAATGTCCGGGTATACTTTTTCTTCAAGCCTTTCTTATACCGAACCTATTGACAGCAGCAGCATTCTGCAATTTAATTACAGCCCTTCGGTGAACATTAATAATACCGAGAAAAGAACTTTTAACTACGATTCCATTGGAGAGGCTTATATACTAACGGATACCGCTCTTTCCAACCAATATGAGAATACGTACATTACGCAGGCATTGGGAATAAGCTATCGTTTTAACCATAAAAAGAAGTATTATCTTATGGTCAGTGTAAATCCACAATATTCTACGCTCATTGCTCAGGAAGAATTTCCTATAAGTCCCCCGGCAGTGCAGCGCAATTATACCAGTGTACTGCCACGAATTATTTTTAATTACAAGTTCTCTCAAAGTAAAAACTTACGGGTAATGTATCGTAGTAATGTTACAGCGCCTACCATATCACAACTGCAGAATGTGGTTAACAATAGCAATCCATTGTTGCTTAATACGGGTAATCCATTACTGAAACAGGATTTTGAACAGAGTTTTATTGCGCGTTATGGAGCTACCAATGCCAATGCAGGAACTACATTCCTGGTTTATACCTATGCCAACTATATTCAAAATTATATTGGTAATGCTTCCTTTATTCCGCTTAAGGATAGCACACTTTCTGATGGTACAGAATTATATAAAGGCTCTCAACTTTCCCAGCCTGTAAACCTGCAAGGTTACTGGAATGCTAAAGGGTTTATTACATATGGCTGGCTCATTCGCCCCTTAAAAATGAACCTCAATTTTAATACGGGAGCTATTTATGTCCGTACCCCTGCTTTGGTAAATGATGTTGTAAATTATTCATCTAACTATACCTATAGCGAAGGAGTGGTGCTAAGCAGCGATATTAGCGAGAATGTGGATTTTACGCTTTCCTATACGGCTAATTACAGCACGGTCACCAATACGCTCCAAAACCAGGAAGATGATAATTATTATACCGGTGTGGCAACGGGCAAAATAAATTTAATATTTTTTAAAGGGTTGATAGTAAACACCAGCCTAAGTCAAACTTCATATAGCGGCTTATCTGCGGCAGAATATAACCAGGCCATTTATTTATGGAATGGCTCCATTGGGTATAAATTTTTAAAGGATAAAATGCTGCAAGTATCTATAAGCGCTAATGATATATTGAACCAAAATACCAGCATTACCCGCACCGTAACCGATACCTATATTCAGGATAGCCAGACCGTTGTATTGAGGCGGTATTATATGCTTAACTTGCAACTGAATATACGCAAGTATAAAACGGCTTCGCCGGATGTCAAAGGAGTGGGAGGGAATGGATAAGTTAAAAATATAAGATTTATTTATATTTTTTATACTTTAGTAGAAGGATTTTAAATAGATATAATTTAAGGAAGCTCCCAAAATGAAACTTGTTTTTTTATGAAAGGATTTGAAAACTCATACATGGTGCTAAGAAAAGCAATTGGAATATTAGGAATAATATTTCCTTTTATTTTACTTTTTGGCTCAATACTCTTTTCTAGCCATATCCCATTTCAAAGCTCTATCAGTTGTTATTACCACACCCTTATGCGCAATATTTTTGAAGGCGTTATATGGATCTTTGCAATCATCCTTGTATTTTATCAGTATAAGGGAAAAGATAACCTAATTACTACAATAGCCGGTATTTGTGCTTTGGGTGTAGCCCTTTGCCCTACTCATGTTTCAGCGTGCGCTACCTGCACCCTTCCATCGTATTGGAATAATATTAGCGGTGATTTCCATAATGTATTTGCATCCGCATTCTTTATTTTACTATCCATTATATCCTTGTTTCTATTTACCAAGACGAATACGAATACCCCAACCGAAGAAAAAAAGAAAAGGAATGTAGTTTATAAAACTTGTGGTATTATTATGTTAACGTGCATTGCTTTGATAGCAATTTATTGGACAATGATAGAGAACCATTATACATGGCTGGATAATATAAACCCGGTATTTTGGCTGGAATCTATAGCCTTGTGGGCATTTGGAGTTTCCTGGATTACTAAAGGTGAAATGTTTTTGAAGGATAAATAAACAAGCCTCTTCTATTTATATAGAATGAGGCTATTTTTAGTAATACAAAATAAATACCAATGGTTATTTAGCTGCGCCTTCGTCTTTAGTAACCAAACCCTTCAGAATAGTTGATTTTTCTGCTGGTAAAGCTGAAACAGGAATGTTTTGTGATGTCGTCGGCTTTAGGCTGTTTGGTTGCAATATGAGTTGACTGGCGTTGCCCATATCTTTAGGTGCAGGTTCAAGCCTCAAATCAGCAAATTTTGCAGTTTGGCCGGAAGGCATAATAGCATCAGCTTCATTGGCAATAATATGATATTCAAAAGATGTGCCCGAAGTTCCTCCATCTAATTCTACCACGTCAAAGCCATTGGCGGATTTATTAGTAACATATACACCTTTGCAATTCCCTTCCAATTGAATAAATACTCTGAGTGGGTGTTTACCGTTTACGCATATGTTTTTGGCAACTGTAGGGTCTAAATCAATATGTGCTTTGCCATTTGTTAATTGTCCTTCCCCATAATCTTCGAAATAACATTCGGGGGTTTCCGGTGCATGCATTACAACATAATTTCCCTTCGTATCTTGAACCGACATAGAAACAGTTCCGGGTGAGGTACCCGCTATTTTATAATTCGTTATGCCATTATAATAATCTACATAAACGTAGTTTCCTGTGGATGTATTGTAACACTGAATTGCACCAACGGGAGATTCGGCCATCACACCATAAGTACTTCCGTAAGCCATTACCCCATCTGTTCCTGTACCCATAAGTCCGGTATTTGCTCCGCCAAAGGAAGCTCCTGTTGTTGTGCCATAAACACCAACATTTGTGCCTGTAAATGCTCCTCCGGAACCGGTAGCCAATGTATATATCGAGCCATCGTTATTACCTACGCCAACAATACCTGTGCCCGAAGCAGCTGTGGTAGCATATCCAAAAGCACCCACACTAGTCCCGTTAAAGGCGCCGCCACTACCTACAGCTAGAACAGTACCACCGCCAAGGTTATTTCCCATTCCTTCAACACCAATACCCGAGCCGGCCGTTGATGCAAATCCATAAGCACCTATGCTGCTGCCTGTAAAAGCTCCTCCTGAGCCCACAGCCGGGTTCGTACCCCCTACAAGTCCATTGCCGAGACCAACCACACCAATACCTGTGGCATTTGATGCAGTACCAAAAGCTCCTGCAGCTGTAGCTGAAAAGGAACCTCCCGCGCCACTGGGAAAGAGCAGTGCTGTTGCATTGTCTCCAACCCCAACTACACCTACAGAAGTTGTGCCGGTTGCTTCACCATAGACACCCCATCCGGAAGTTCCTGTATTTTCGCCCCAAAGTCCAGCTCCATTATTATAGGGAGAGTATCCCATTGCGCCCAGGGCGCCTGCAAAAGTTGCACCGGCTCCGGGTGTATAAATGGCAGCGTTTATACCTAAATTATTTCCGGCAGCATATAATCCCGTTCCATTTGCGTTATTATTTAAAGCTACAACCCCATAACCATTTTTAGGCCCGGCAACATAAGCCTGTGAGCTAACTCCGTATACTCCTATTCCGTTATCTGTTCCGGCTGCTGCTGTATTTTCTCCCATTATGGCAATATTAGAAGAACTGGTTTGTGCTACTGTTAACATTTGAGTAGCTATAGGCGCTGTATTAATACCTGCATTACCTGTAGAAAGTATACGCATACGTTCTGTGGCATTGGTTTTAATTACAAAATCGTTAGCATCAGATGTTCCGGCATAATTTGTTCCAGGTGTGGTACCTGCATTACCTGTCAAATTCCAGGCAGGAGTTGCGGCCGCAGAAACACTTACCCAGGTTGTACCGCTCCACCAATAATATCCTATTGGTTGATTGGTTGCCACCCAATTATATACCATCATGCCTGAATCTTTACCGGTTGATGCATAAGCCATAGGTGGACTATAAGTATTTAGGCTGGCACCCAAAACAACACGTGGGATAAGAAGCCCCATATTATGTGTGTTTCCCGTACTAAGGTCTAATATAGCATTTTGGCTGGGTGTTGCGCCGGTTGTGTTAATACCTATGTTTTGTGCAAAAAGTGCAGTTGATACAACTGAAAAAAGTAAAATAAGGCAGGTCTTGCGATACACTTTGAAAAGATAACTTATGGTTTTCATTTTAATTTAAAATATGAGAATTTTTTTCGATTAAATAAAGCATCCGTGTTTTAAAAATTCATGTAAATAACTGGCATAGAAACAAAATACCAGATAAATATGGCATGTGATTTTGCCGCGAAGGTATGAAATTATTATAACAATAGTACTTATTTTATTAGTCTTTTTATTAACAAGGGTGATTAATTGTGTGTAAAATACCTCAAGTATCATTTTAAATATCCTAAACCAGATGCAGGTTTTGCGCTTATTTAGCAGCTCTTAATGAGGAAAGATTTGGTTGCCCTGCGTTTACCCATGCAGTATACCAGAAGCTTGCCAGATCAACAGCTGCAGTATGCAATTGTTTTTCTACCATGCTATTCAGGGCTTTGTTATAGGCAGCAATGTAAGCGGGCGTATATTTTATTTTTTTATCCCCATCTTTATATTGCAAATACTTTTGGGTGATAGTAAAGTGACCTGATACTTCTTTCTCAACTAAAAGTACTGTAGGCGCCAGTGCATAGCTTTGGATTAAAATGCTCCATATTTTTCCCGTAGGGTCTTTCAGATATACGGCACCACCAGTAATATGGGCATAAGTATCTCCAAAAGCTTCAGGTATGGCAGATTCCCATAGGGCATGTACTCCTTGCTGATTGGTCTCTTGTCCATTAAAATTAGCAACTGTATGTAGAGGTACATGTGCATCGGCAATATAATGGCCTATAAAGGCAGATGCTTTTAATATGGCTGTAATATCTTTTCTTTTGAAAGCTTCGGTTAGCTTATATTCCCAATAGCTTATTTGCCAGGGTAGGGTACCGTATTTATCCAGGGTGTCTTTGGTGTATTTTTTTACTGCATCCTTCCAATATTTTGGAAGCTTCTTAAATCCTTCCACTCCATAATGGTCTATATTTATATAATGGTGAACTGCTTCGGTAGAGTCAATAAATTTGAGTTTATCAGGGTCAACAGCATGTTGTGTAATGTATTCAATATTTTTTTTGTAGAAAGAAGATAGGGGAGCTGGAATAGCATAGACAGCCATCCTGTTGATTTTTTTATGTCCATAAAATCCCCACGAAAGTGCATCGGGAGATATAAATACAATAATTATCAGAGAAACAAAAACGAGGGAAATAATGTACCCAAGTTTTTTCATTAGCTTTTATGTGGGATGATATAATTGCCTTCCATTATCGGGATAACCGGAGCAAGGTCAAGTGAAAGGCAATATTTAACATCATCTGCGAGGTTAAGCTTTTCAAGGCGTTTGAAGTGAGAAGAGTTCTCCATGAAGCCAAGAATATCCTTTTGTGCCAGTTCATAGAGTGACTTGGAAGCAAGTGTGGAATCGTAATTTGTTTCAAACAGGTTGGTCTTATCGAGCGTGTGGGCAATGGCTCCGGCACAAAGGGTGTCTTCCAAATTGAAAAAATCTTTCCAGCCTGCACAAAGCAAGATTATGTTTTTATGTTGATGCGATAACCATTCACACAGAACAGTCATATTTACAAATGAACCAATTACGATACGGTAGGCCTCTCTTGCCGCACGTATTGCTTGTGTTCCATTTGTAGTGGTAAATACAATAATCTTGCCTTTCAGTTTTGGGTTCGTATATTCAGAAGGAGAATTGCCCAAGTCAAAACCTTCAACTTTTTGGGCGTGTCTTTCTGCTGCACATAAAAACCCTTTTGATTGAAAATTCCTTGCCTCAACGATAGATGCAACCGGCAAAATACGCTCAACACCATAATTTAGTGCTGCGCAAATGGAAGATGTGGCTCTAAGTACATCAATCACGACGACAATACTGTCTTCGTGCGGATAAAGTGGAAAAGAGTGCGGGGAAAAACACACTTCTATGGTATTCTTTACATTCTTTGCTTCCATTAAATTTTATGAAGGTTGAGTATAGAATGGTGTTTTCACTACGATTCCTTTTATAAGTTTATCCCTTATCTTTACATAAATTTCTGAGCCGGGTTTAGATAGTTCTGTTTTTATATAACCCATGCCAATTGCCTGATGAAGTGAGGGCGATTGTGTTCCTGAAGTAACTACACCTTCAATATTGCCATGCGCATCGGTTATTTCATAGCCATGTCTGGGTATTCCTTTATCAATCATTCTGAAACCAACCAGTTTACGGGAAACCCCTTTTTGTTTTTGCTCCAGCAAGGCATCAGAGTTGGTGAACTTTTTGGTAAATTTAGTTATCCAGCTTAAGCCCGCTTCGATAGGAGAGGTAGTATCGTCAATATCATTTCCATATAGGCAGAAAGCCATTTCTAAACGCAGAGTATCTCTTGCCCCTAAGCCTGCAGGCTTTAGACCTTCTTCTTTACCGGCTTCCAGTATGGCATCCCAGAACTTTCCGGCGTCTTTATTCTTGCAATAGATTTCAAAGCCTCCAGCCCCGGTGTATCCTGTATTAGAAATAATAACATCGCTCACATCACAAAACTTGCCAATTACGAAAGTGT
>Ga0206873_1303_pt1 | contig 11734 bp, 13 predicted proteins | sample Alteio_BWOrgCont_11_FD_152631 | JGI IMG/M metagenome (GOLD analysis project Ga0206873, IMG submission 152631) | Enriched cells from forest soil in Barre Woods Harvard Forest LTER site, Petersham, Massachusetts, United States -... | ecosystem: Environmental > Terrestrial > Soil > Temperate forest >...
AGCTGGTAACGAATTGGTGTGAAGGCCTGCCAATGGCAGTAGGGAGGCCTAACGTGTGCAAAATTTCTGTTACATCCGCCAATATAGCATTTTCTATGTTGGTTGTTTTTTTGCCATCGCTCAAAGTTTTAAGTGCTGACTTGAGTTTTTGTAGTTCTGCATTAGCCAGTGCCTTCTTCTTTCAATTTCAAAAGCGCGTTCAGCGCACCGCGAATTTTAAACGCACCGATTTTCTGGAAGCCCTCGACCTTGAATATAATCTCATGCCCAAGCCAGCGATCCAGCAGCGCACACCCCATCAGCGGCGTGCGATGAATATACGGCGCAATGCGGGCATGCGCGGCACGGATGATGTCGGGAGATAATTCGTTCATGACAAATTCATATAAATTATTAATATAACTGTCATGCTTATTTAGATGCTTCCCTATCCAGAAATTTCTTTTCGATTTCTCGCCGGGTATGTACCTTAATGACAAAAGCACTATCAGGATATGAATTCGCTTCCATTATTAATGTTTCATCATCGCATAATGACAATTGATTCTTCCAAAAAATCTTAGAAGTTTTCTTTGTTGAATGTTCAAGTGGGCGTCCAAAAAAATCAGCTCCGCTTAAAAAATGTAAAATATTACTGAGATATAAGGCACTTACTGAAAAATTATTATCCGCAAGCGTTTTATTGACGAGTTTATATCGCTCTTCGTCCAGGCAATCCAATGTAATATTGGCGACCTTTCCATCCAGCACCATAGTGCGAACTTTTTCATATTTTTTTTCGCTATAAATCCATTTGAGCCTAGCTTTTTCCTCAGTAGAATCCTCGTTACATAGCGATTTTATAATTGTACGCGCATATTCCCCACTAAACCGCATATCCGCCGTATCTTCAAATGCTGAGAAACGTTCACGCAGCTCCTTTGCCGTTTCACATTCTGCGATGAGTGGCAAAAACGCTTCCCAAAAAACAGCCTGATTGGAATTGGCATCGCATAAAAGAACGCCTGCCGGCGGGGGATCGGCAGCCACAGCCAGATCGAAAGTAAATAAACCGGCGAATCCCATGATAACGTGCCGATCCCTCTGCGGCCTCGCCTTTTTAATCGCTTTAATAGCGCGCGATTGCTTTCTCTCGCCCTGCGGAACGGTATATACTGAGCTGCGGATTTTATAATCGGCATCAGGATTTTTTAGCGCCGCCTGAATGATATCTCTGAATGTTGGCTCAGCATCGGACATGCCTCAGCCTTTCTTCCCCGTAAAGCAATACTCCGCGCTGGGGAAGGTGCGGTTTTTGACTTCTTCGGCGTAGGTTTTAACGGCCTGTTCGATGGATTCGGACAGATGCGCATAATGTTTGACGAAGCTCGGCGTATGCCCGGTGATACCGAGCATATCGTCGATGACGAGCACCTGCCCGTCGCAAGCGGGAGATGCGCCGATGCCGATGGTGGGAATGCGCAATTGCCCGGTGATGTGGCGCGCGACTTCTTCCTTGACGCCTTCGATGACGATGGCGAACGCGCCCGCTTCGGCGACGGCCAGCGCATCCTGTAAAATAGTCATCGCATCGGCATCGCTGCGGCCCTGATATTTATAGCCACCAAGCGCATTGACGCGCTGCGGCATCAGCCCGACATGGCCGACGACGGGGATGCCGCGCTCGATCAGGAAGTGGATGGTTTCGGCCATTTCGCGGCCACCTTCGAGTTTGATGGCCTGTGCACCCGTTTGCGCCATGACGCGGGCGCAGGCATTGAATGCGTCTTCCTTACTGGATTGATAGCTGCCGAACGGCATATCGACGACGACCAGCGGGCGCAACGATGACGACACTACCGCGCGACCGTGCGCGATCATCATATCGAGTGTCACCGGCAATGTGCTGTCCATGCCGTACAGCACCATGCCGAGCGAATCGCCGACCAGCAATATATCGACGTGGCTGTCGAGGATACGCGCCATCGGAGCAGTGTAACACGTCAGCACCACAATCGGCACGCCGCCCTTGCGGGACGCTATATCGGTGACGGTAATGCGTTTTACCATAACTACCCGCGTCTATGAGGCATGTTTGATCGTAACGTCGTCGCGCTCCTGCATAATGCGCGGCAATGTGAATATGACCTTGGTACCCCGGTTAAGCTCGCTTTCGATAGTAAACTTGCCGCCCATCAACTCCACGAATTTCTTAGTCAACGGCAGGCCGAGCCCTGTGCCTTCATATTTGCGCTTCAGCGTGTTGTCAACCTGCCCAAAGGGCGACATAGCGCGGGAAATGTCCTTGGGGGCGATGCCGATGCCGGTATCCTGCACCTCGATCGTAACCGAATCTTCGTCCAGATTGCACCAGCAGGTCACTGAAATCTGGCCACCCGCAGGAGTGAATTTCACAGCGTTAGACAGCAGGTTAAGCAGAATTTGCTTAAATTTCTTGCCGTCGAGGGTCATGATAATATGCTCTTTGGGCATCTGCTCAATCAGCTGGACGCTGGCCGATTCCGCGCGCGGCCCCAGCAGGCGCATGCTGTTTTGTATCAGTTTGGTAACATCCACTTCCGAAATTTCAAGTGTGAGCTTGCCCGCTTCGGCCTTGGAGAAGTCGAGAATATCGTTGATGAGGCTGAGCAAATGCACGCCGGAGGAATGGATATCGTTGACGTACTGATCGTATTTCCGCTCTTCGATTTTCGGCATCAGTTCGTTTTTAATGATGTCGGAAAAGCCGATAATGGCGTTAAGCGGCGTGCGAAGCTCATGGCTGATATTGGCGAGAAATTGCGATTTGTCACGGTTTTCCGCCTGCGCGGCAGCGGCCGTCTGCGTCAGCTCGAGGTTGGCTTCATATTGTTTGGCGATGATGGATTCGGCTTTGCGCGACGTGAACGATAAAATCAGCAGGAATATTAGGAACACGCAGATTACGATATTGGTGCAAACGAACTGGAACACCATGACCTTGTTCCACGCATCGGTGATATTGAACAATATTTCCACTGCGCCTTCGGGCAACCGGTTGTCGCCCCCGTCGGCATGGAAAGGAATGAGCGTTTGCACCAGCTTGCCATGCTCGACATTTTGCATGGGCACGTCCTGCAGCACCTGGCTGGCAACCGTCCCGCGCGCCATTTGCGCCAGAACGAACTCCTTATCGGGAGAGGTGGCCTTGCCCTGTAATTTGTTCAGCACCGCCACATTATCGGTCATCAGCAGCAATCCGGTATTGCTGTAAATATTGACGCGCACCAGCGGCATCTGCTGAAAATAGCGCACCGTATCCTGCGCGAAATCCACGATCTGCTGGCTGTCTTTCATTGCTGCAGGATTGGCTGCGAACGCCAGCACCGAATCGTGGTATTTTTTCCACACCGCATTGACGTAACCCTGCGACAGGCTGGTATTGCTGGCTTCGATAAGATGGGCCAGATCGTCAATCGCCAGATTACGCAGGAACATGCCACCCGACACCGCCAACCCAACGACGGCAAGAAGACTTATGATGACAAAAACCCGCAAATAGCCGAACATACGATGAAATACTTTAAAAGAGGCGCAAACTTGCTCACCCTTACTTTAGCGCAGGCTGATTAATAAATAGTTTAGACCGGCAGGAGATTATCTGGCTGTAAATCATGAAGATTTCATTAGGTTTGCGGCTGTATGATTTTGCCATTATGTTGGCCTATATTCTGGTTGACAGGGCCGGCCGTTCTCGTTATAAACCTGCTTCCCTGCTGGCCCTCGCTTTAAAAAGGCCGGTGGACAGAATATTGATTCATTTGTTATTTCAGGATTTTTCCTATGAAACGGACTTTTCAGCCCAGCAATCTCGTCCGCAAGCGCCGTCACGGTTTTCGTGCGCGCATGGCCACTGTCGGCGGCCGCCGGGTTATCAACGCTCGTCGTGCTAAGGGCCGCAAGCGCCTCAGCGCTTAATTTTTACGCGCCTGATTCCTACGTTCTATCGTAATTCCCAGGGTGACTCATGCCGATTGAGACCATAAAAAACCGTAGAGATTTTTTATCGGCGACGGCAGCGGGCAAAAAATTTATTACCGGCAGCTTTATCCTGCAAATGATCCCGCGCGGGCAAACGCATCCGGTGACCAATCCCGCCGCGCGTTTCGGCTTTACCGTGACCAAGAGAATGGGCAACGCCGTCACCCGCAACCGCATCAAGCGCCGCCTGCGCGAAGCCATCCGCAAGGTCGCGCCGCGTCACATACTTGACGGCCACGATTATGTGATTATCTCACGCCAGAAGGCGCTGGATTGTACATTTGCCGATCTGTTGCGCGATATGGAATTTGCATTTTCGAGAATACCCTCTATGAAGAACGACAAATCATCGCCTAACCCTCATGTGTCCGCCGTAAAATGACCATCGCCAGCAGTATTGCCATATCTGTCGTCCGCCTGTATCAGCTGTGTATCTCGCCATGGCTCGGGCAGCGCTGCCGGTTCGAGCCGACCTGCTCGCACTATGCCATAGAGTCGTTCCAGCACCACAATGCGCCCAAGGCCGCATGGCTTACATTGCGTCGCATCGCGCGCTGCCACCCGCTGGGCGGTATGGGCTACGATCCCGTTCCACCCGCACAACAGAAATAACCGACATGAAGCATGATGATCCCGATTATAAGCGTATTTTTCTCGCCGTATTTTTAGCGGCGATCGTACTGATCGGCTGGCAAATCAAAGTCGAATGGCCGCGCCGGCAGGCCCTCGCACACCTGAACGCCCAGATGGATGTCCAGCGTAGCGAAGAAAAAATCAAACATGTCGAAGCCGTATCCGCCAAGGATATCGAGGCGGAAGATAACCCCTCGCTTTCGCGCGAGCAACGCATCGCCGCGTCGCGCCGCGTCGCCATTACTTCCGATACGCTCAAAGGCTCGATCTCGCTCAAAGGCGCCCGTTTCGACGATTTGACGCTTTCTAAATACCGCGAAACCCTAGCACCCGATAGCCCGGACGTACTGCTGTTTTCGCCCAACGGCGATACGAACGCCTACTTCGCCCAAACCGGCTGGCTCTCGCCCGATGGCAAAACTCAGGTGCCCGACCAAAATACGGTCTGGCAAGCAGATAAAACCTCGCTTACCGCTGGCGATAGCGTAACGCTGCATTGGGATAACGGTCAGCACGTCACCTTTATCCAGTCGGTTTCGCTCGACCGCAATTATATGTTCAGCATCGCACAGCGCGTTGAAAACCATTCCGGTCACGATATCACTGTTCTGCCCTACGCCTACATCAACCGCGCTTATGAAATACCCGCCAAAGCATCGTATCTGCATGAAGGGCCGCTCGGCGTCATGCAGGGATCGCTCTCCGAAGCCACCTACAAAGAACTGAAGGAAAAAGGTAATAAAACGTTCGAGAACGCTTCCGGATGGCTCGGCCTTACCGACCATTACTGGCTATCCGCGTTCATCCCCGATGGCAACAGTTACAAAATGACGTTCGGCCATTACATCAAAAACGATCATGACCGTTATCAGGTCGATTATCTCGGCGAACCGTCTACCATTGCCGACGGCAGCAACGGCGAGCACCATGTCCGCCTATTTGCCGGTGCAAAAGAGCTGAAACTACTGGATCAGTACGCCACGGGTGCGACGGGACAGCCGCCGATCCCGCTGTTCGACCGCGCGCTCGATTTCGGTTATTTTTATTTCCTCGCCAAACCGATGTGCACGGTGGTCGATTTGTTATTTTTACAGACCGGCAATTTCGGCGTGGCGCTGCTGTTATTTATTGTGCTGGTGAAACTCTGCATGTTTCCATTGGCGAATAAGTCTTTCAAAAGCATGGCGCAGATGCGCGCTTTGCAGCCGGAAATGGCCAAGCTGAAAGAGCGTTACAAAGACGACCAGATCGGCCTGCATAAAGCGACGCGCGAATTGCACAAACGTGAAAAAATCAACCCGGCTGCCGGTTGCCTGCCCGTGCTTATACAAATTACCGTGTTCCTCGCCCTGTTCCGTGGACTCAATGTTACCATCGAAATGCGCCATGCACCGTTTTACGGCTGGATCAAGGATCTGTCCGCAGCCGACCCGTCCAACCTGTTCACGGCGTTTGGCCTGATTCCGTGGAATCCACCCGCGGTGGTGCATCTGGGCCTGCTCCCGATGCTGTATTGCCTCACCATGATCATTCAAACGAAGCAACAGCCCAAGCCCGCCGATCCGGTACAGGCGAAAATGATGATGTATATGCCGTTTTTCCTGCTGATCTTTTTCGACAAGATGGCCTCCGGATTCGTAATCTACTGGACTTGGAGCAATATCATCTCGATCCTGCAACAGCGCTTTATCAGCGGGAAAAATAAGAATAAGGATAAGGCTGCGGCCAATGGATAATAATGTTGCCGCGCTCTTCGCCCAACCGTGCGAATTTATCGCCGGGGCAGCGTCGATGGAGTCGCTGCCGCCGGTGACCTATCCGGAAATTGCCTTTATCGGGCGTTCTAATGTCGGAAAATCAAGCCTTGTCAATGCTTTAGTTGGTCGTAAGGCCTTAGCGCGCACATCGCAGAACCCGGGGCTTACCAAGCAGCTTAATTTTTTCCAGCTGGGTAAAAACCTGATGCTGGTGGATATGCCGGGCTATGGTTACGCCAAGGTGTCCAAGGCGCGCAAAGGCGAGTGGGACGCGCTGATCCGCGGTTATTTGATGGGCCGCCCTACCCTCAAACGCGCCTGCTTGCTGATCGATGCGCGGCGCGGCGTTATGCCCCCGGACGATGAATTCATGACCTTGCTCGATGAAACCGCCGTCAGTTTCCAGATCGTCCTCACCAAAATCGATGCATTGACACAAGCCGATGTACGCGTTTTATTACCAGCCATTGATAAAACAATAAAATCGCATGTCGCGGCACACCCGCATCCGGTCGCAACCAGTTCCTTAAAAAAAGAGGGGCTGGAAGCATTGCAGGAAGAGCTGGCGACGTTTGCGCAAATGTGACAATGGGCAGAACGATATGAAAACGAAAGACTTAAAAACGCCCGACGCATGGCTAAAAACGGCGGCAACCCTGTCGGAAGCCCTGCCCTATATGCGCGAATTCGCCGGCGAAACCTTCGTCGTCAAATACGGCGGCCACGCCATGGGCGATCCTGCGCTCGCGCGTAAATTCGCAGAAGATATCGTGCTGCTGAAACAAGTCGGCATCAACCCCATCGTTGTACATGGTGGCGGACCGCAGATCGGCAGAATGCTGGAACGCTTAAAAATCCAGAGTTCGTTCGTGGACGGCCTGCGCGTCACCGATTCGGCTACCGTTGAAATCGTCGAAATGGTATTGTCCGGCTCGATCAATAAGCAGATCGTTTCGGAAATTAACGCCGCAGGCGGCATGGCAGTCGGCATTTCCGGCAAGGACGGCCAGCTGATCGAAGCGCGCAAACTTCGGCGTTCCGTGCGCGACCCGGATTCCAATATCGAAAAAATCCTCGACCTCGGTTTTGTCGGCGAGCCGGTGCGCATCAATCCGATGCTACTACAGGAATTCGCTGAATCCGACATCATACCCGTTATTGCCCCGATCGGGATTGGCGCGAACGGCGAAACCTTCAACATCAATGCCGACACCGCCGCAGGCGCTATCGCCGCTGCGCTTGCTGCCGCAAAACTGATGATCCTGACCGATGTGACGGGCGTGCTGAACGAAGAGAAACAGCTGATCAGCGAACTGACCATCCAGGAAGCGAAGAAACTGATGAAAGACGGGGTGATTACGGGCGGCATGATTCCCAAAATCGAAACCTGTATGCATGCCATCGAAAACGACGTCGATGCGGCGCATATTCTCGACGGACGCCTGCCGCACGTATTGCTGCTGGAAACCTTCACCAAATACGGCGCCGGAACGATGATCCACCGGGATAAATAGCGCGTGCAGTGAGCGTTATTTGCTGCAAAGTATCTGGGTATTGTGATCCGTATACCAGGTAGTGTTCCCTACCATGCATGCTAAAAACCAGCTACCCAGACTAGTATTTGAAACAATGGTTCCCTGGTATATCTCGCCGCTAGGCTCGACCCCTTTGCACCCACCGGGAGCTAAGGTATAGCCCTTTGACTGGCAAAACTGATCCGGGCCTGAGGGGAAATTAGTAAGCAGTACATCGCCGGATCCGTTATTGAATAGGGTCCCTACTCCTAATGTTACCCATGCCAAGATTCCGCTTCCGGTTGTGGCGCCCACCTCAAACACAGCGGGAACCTTGATATCTGGCAGGCTGGTGAAGCCCGGGGTGAACGCCGATTGTTTGATAAACGCCACCACCGCTACATAGTAAGGCGTTCCTGCGGTGCCGCCCGTGGGCATGGTGGTCTTCCATTGACCGCTGGTGCAAAGCCCGGCGGATGCCGCGGCTTGCGTGGTATAAGACGTGGCGCAAATATAATTGGGAGAAACGGCAAAATTGGCAAACGCCATGCCGGAATTAAGCGCCAGCGTCTGGATCGTCGCATCGGACGGATTGGCCTGTATGGAGCCGGCGACGATGGCGGCAGCACGCGAGGCGGTTTGGTATTTCAGGAAATAGATGCCGAATTCGATGACCCCTAATATGATCAGGATCAAGATCGGCAGGATGATGGCGAACTCTATGACCGCCACACCGGAATTTGTGCGTTTAAGACGTCGCAGGCGGCTGGCAAAGAGCGGCAACATTGTCATAAGGGCACAAGCAAAATATGTTTATTTAAAACATTAGTTTAACATAATTACACCGCAAACGCAACGCGGGATTTGCCATCTAAATCGCCCATCCCTATTTAGCCTGCGTCTTATCTGGCTTGTTATTGTGATGAAGATGCCCGTAGGCTGTCGGATCGTCGGACTTCAGCCAGCGGCTATGCGTCGATGCCAGCCCGCCTGCCAGTATGATCGCCAGCAAGCTGTCGTCCGTGCCGAGCCGGTCTTTATGCGCTACAGGTTCGTCGTCACCCGGTTTTGCTGTCTGTAACGGCTGGCCCAAAACGGCTTTGGTATGGACAAGGAAATCGAGATAGTTGTTTTTGAGCGCGATATCATCGCCAAGTGCACTGAGCACAAACATGGCATCGGCCTGCATATTGGCGGTCTGTCCGCCCTCCGCATAGCGCTGATGAGCCCTCGGCGAATTACTGATTTTATCGTACGAACTTCCAAGCACCGCTTCATACGCCATCTTGCCCACCGCTTGGAACGTACCTTTCAATTTCTCCACGTAAGAGCGGCCCGCCGCCCTTATGCCGCCCAAACTCGTTTGATCTTCGCCTTGAAACACCCATTCATCAATGCCGGATTGACGTTTTGCGAATTTAGCCTTCACATCTTCCTCGACGGCCACCATATCCGTACGTGCAATAGCGAACGCCACCTTGTCCATCGCATCGCGGAAAGTCGGGGATTTTTCGTAAAGGTGATTCATGTGTGCAGGCGTAAGCTGCGATGACGATCCATTTTTCAGATCTTTGAAAAATTCGATGAACTGATTTGCGTCTGCTTGTTTTTTCTTGGTATCGTTTTCGTTTACCTGAACCGTGGGTAAACGTTTCGTGATTTCCTCATACAAATAGGTATTCAGATTCTGGCCGCCGACGAAAGAACCGACGAAGCGGTTCTGCTGCGGCATCATGCTGAAAGGAATGGTGCGTACGTTGTTCACGAGATCCACCGTCCATACCTGACCCATATGCGTGCTATCGACTTTGGCAAACGCACCGCCGCGCGACGCCGCGCGCGACCCGCGATTCGCCGCCACCGATTCACGGTTATACCCTTCGCCGAGCATTGCATACAGGGTGCCTAATCCAGTTTTCTGGAAGTCTTCCGTCTGGTAATCTTTTATGGTCCTTTTCAGCGCCGCAATCGCCGCTTCTTCGATAATCTCATTAGGACGGCGATCCTTCCCCGGCAAAATAGTGTCTGTATCGTGATCGGACTTCCTGGACATATACCATTGGCCCTTGCTATTGGTTTTGACGTCCTGCGCCGGATCGGTGAAATGGCGGGTGAACATGCGCTCGTTGGAGCCGGGATGGTTGAAGTAATTATACATATCCCGTCCCTGGAACGTGAATTTGGCAAAATCATGCAGGCCGAAGGCGTTTATCTGCGCCGAAATGGCGCGTGCGCCGTTGCGGAACGGATCGGACAGGCTGCCGCCTTCATAGAATTGCAGCCCGATTTTCATCTTATCCCCGATTTTCATCTTATCGTTGAGCGCGCGCACTTTAATGTGCGCTTCATGAATGCTTCTAAAGAAGTGTAGGCGGTAGCAAGATCTTCTTTCCATTTATTCAAGTGGCCATCGGAAGATGCTAAGGACTTGAGATCCTCGCTGTAGCGGCGAACAATGTCCTGCGTATGCAGCACGATGGCTTCCAGCGTTTTTTCGCCGGTGACGTTATTATTGCCGTCCTTATCGCCCGCCGATCCCCATGAGGCGAACCGGGCCTGCAATTGTAGATCGAGCGGATCGTACTTTTTAGCTTTTTGCTCCGCGGTTTTATCACTGTGATTGACAGGGCCGAACTTCGCGGTGAATGGCTCATCGTACTGCTTGAAAATGGCCGGCAAATCGTCGTAAATATTGCCGAGGTAGTTGAGCACCGTGTTGGTTTCATCGCGCACCGTAAGGTTCGCCGGCTTGCCTTCCGGGCTTTCGTGAAGGATGGGTATGCCCTGATACGTTTTAATTGCCTCTGCTAAATCTTTTTTATTTTCAGGACGCATCGCCAGCGCGACCTGACGCGCAGCTTTCATCGAAGCCAGGCTCTTTACGTTCGTCGGATGCATGGTCATAGTCACTTCGAAAACCGGCATGCCCAGTTTTTTTAATGCGGCTTCAAGTGGATCATTCTTGATAAGTTCGGCAACGCCGCCGGGAATATCGTCGCCAGACTTTTCGATCGCTGCAAACTCGTTATCGCGCGCGGTGAGGCTCGCAACTTCGTATAACTCTCCCATGCGGGCATAGGATTCGCAGAGCAATTTGATGTCGTCCTGATTCAAATCTTTCAGCACCGCATCGAAGGCGGCGGTTTTGGCATTCATATCCTTCGTCTCTTCCGACCAAACGATCTCGCGCAGGTTTTTTAACCGCTCGGCGATATTCGGATTTTTAATCGCACCGATTTGCAGGTCGGTCAGCGCCATGGCGATATCAAGTGGATTTTTGGATTTCAAATCAGGTTTTACAGCCATGCTTACTCCGGGGTCCGTATATTCGTTGGATAGATACCGCTCAGCCATTAGACTGAGTCAGCCCCCACTATAGCCTTAATAAGATTTAAAATTAATTAACGAACAAACACCCATTCGCCCGGGTCGGACAGGGATGTTTCGAATCGATAGCCGCCTTCTTTAAACAACTTTAACCTATCCACTTTTAATATTCTGTTTTTTATAATAAAATCAGCCATCATCCCACGTGCTTTTTTGGCAAAAAGACCGATGATTTTGAGTTTTCCGTTCTGATTTTCCTTAAACACAATATTAATAATTCGACCCTCTACTACCTTAGGACGCACCGCTTTAAAATATTCCTCCGATGCCAGATTGACCAGTAATTTGCTTTTTTCTTCGGCCATTGCGCGGTTCAAATTCTGCGTAATGCTATCGCCCCAGAATGCGTATAAATCCTTGGCAGATTGCGTCGGCAAGCGCGTTCCCATTTCCAGGCGGTACGGCTGGATCAAATCGAGCGGTCTCAGCACGCCGTACAGGCCG
>Ga0206873_1090_pt2 | contig 11719 bp, 12 predicted proteins | sample Alteio_BWOrgCont_11_FD_152631 | JGI IMG/M metagenome (GOLD analysis project Ga0206873, IMG submission 152631) | Enriched cells from forest soil in Barre Woods Harvard Forest LTER site, Petersham, Massachusetts, United States -... | ecosystem: Environmental > Terrestrial > Soil > Temperate forest >...
TATCCGTGAAGAGAAATACGGCTATGACTTAAAACACTTTCCCTGCTTAGAACTCAAAGCCAATCATGCTTTTGGGCTCATAGCAATGGCTGCACACAACGTGCTCAGATGGACGGCCATTCACGAAAACCCAGGTCGGCCGAGATTTAGTAAGGGCATTCGAAATAAATTCATTCATGTTCCAGGAATAATGGTTTCTCACGCAAGGTTACTTGTGTTGAGAGTGTCAGAGATCGCTTTCATGGAGGTGAACAGGCTAAGAGAATCTTTGGGGTTGAAGACTTATGGTGTGAACTCAAACACATTAACCCCGATCCCCACGGGATAGCCTGTGGAAAAATGATCTCGATCTCTGACATACGCTTGCGGTCATCAAAGGAGAACCAGAGCCCAAGATGACGGTGAGGTGTGACAGGGTTCGAACCTATGCGACCAAAAACCAAATTGACTACACGCCGTGTGGAGTGGTGTACCCAGACACACTCGCAAAACCCTGCCGGAGAGCACGTTTTGCGTAATTCCACTCTCCAAGAGGTGGTGATTCACGATTTTGGGATACACGTAAACACCTCCTCTGGCGTTGGCCATAAGGAGTTGTTTAAGGTCGCTTAAGCGGTAACGGTTTCTTCGACCAAGTTTGTAGTACTTGATCTGGCCGTTACTCGCCATATTCATAAGACTGTGGATGCCGATTCGTAAATAAGCGGCAGCCTCCTTCGAGGTCATCCATTCTTCGTATTCAGTTTTCAAAGAACTTTCGGAATTTAGTTTTAATTCACCCATATCGCCCCCTTTGTAAAAAGTTGCGACGTGGGGTTCTTCCTCCTACGTCTGATTTAAGAAACTAGTAGTTAAGTCCTTCCCAATTGAAAGCTGACTCAAGAAACTTAAAGTCGTCGGCGGACAATCCAACTTCGGCGTAGTATCTCCGCCAATTGGTAGCGGCAGTTTTCATTTTCTCAAAAATTGCGTCCGCCGCATCACGGCTAAGTCCAAAGACATCGCACTTCGACAAAATGTTCTTTTTTGTAAAAACTCGTCCTTCTGTCCCCAAGGTCATTGCCGAATAGCGAGAGGTCCCAGTGCCGGGCTTCGGAACGAGATCGTAAGCTGGGGAGAGGCGATAGCCCTTAGAATGATGGAGCAACCCGTGATTTCTTGGATGGTCATCTTCATTGGACACTAAGGCACTGAAGACAATCCTTCGAAATAGTTCTTCGAGATCGTCTTTTGGATTTTTAATCCATCGCCGCATTTGCTCAGCCAAATCTAGGTATGACCAATTCCGAATATCTTTTTCATCTAGGTTGAGGACAGTGAGTCCGCTGACAAAATGGCATCTTAGGTAACTGTTGTTTTTCTGATCCCATTCGCGATCGAATCTCTTTATCAGGAAGACGTCGGCACTCCCGATCTTCACAATATCAATATCGGGAACTCGCAAACCACAGTCTCGCGCAAGCCTCATCGTCCCATACTCAATTTTTGCGTAATTGTTCTTATCCTTATAAGAAGGAAACTTAGCTAACCAAAGTTCATGGTCCCGCTCTATGGCGGTTTTTGGCCGAGCACCCCCCATTGAGGCGCCACCCATCAGAAGCTGTCTTTCTGCGTCGTCGATCGGCTCTTCCCGCTCTAGTTTGTGAGCAGCCAAGATGAGTCTTTCAAGTTGCATTGTTTTGTTGAATGTTCGCTTGGGAGCAGGAGGTTTAGCGCCGAGGCCAAAGGAGAGCGCACCCACCCTGTCCTCCGCCGAATTCAGCAAGTATCCGATTTCGTCCCACTGGTCCGGGGGGGTGTTTTTCTCGATTACGTAACGCCCCCAAAGATCGGGACTAGCATCTCGGATCGGCCCATGAATTCCGTCGTTGGTTGTACACTCAAAAGTTCGATTCTCCAGCGGGATGTTAAATGGATCGAGAGCAATCGAATTGGGATTCTCCAAGTAGGTTTTCCCATAAACGAAACGCCCAACGTTTGAATTTCCGGCCTTCTCCCATACTAGTCGTCCAAGCGTAGTCAATTCGTGCGAAGTAGGAAGCTGAATATAGACAAAGCATTCCTTAGAAATCATTGTCTAAGTCCCGAGGGTGACGAATCTTTTGTGGCAGTCTGCTGTCTGTGAGTTCCTTTCCAACTCGGTCTTCGGGTTGGGAAAGGACAGACAGTTCTTTTTCAAGACCCAGTATCCACAGGGCAGAGAACACAACTCCCATGCTTACTGTAGAGTGCCCCTTTTCAATTGCGATAACCGTAGGTGCGGAGACACCCATTTTTGAAGCAAGGTCAGCGATGGTCCATCGGCGACGTTTGCGGGCCAGTCTGATCTCGTTTCCTAAGGTTTTAAGGGCCTCTTCGGCTGAGCTAGGAAGGTACATATCTCTGTCTCCTTTATAAACTATAGTTTAACACAGACTAAGTTAAAGTAAACTATAATTTACTAATTTAACCTATAGACTATCATAACCTATATATAGTCTATGACCTAAGATATAGCCTATTAATAGCTCTCCTCAACCAAAGGCATCCAGTTGTTCCGCCTTTGGCCCTTTGCCTAGTTTGCTAAGCACGTGCTTATCGAACACTTCAAACATCGAAGTCTTAAATTCTTCCATTGTTAGCGGCTTGTCAGGATTGGTCAGATTGTACTGCTCCAAGGCTAACGCCGTGCGGTCTTCAAGAGTCAGAACGCGCTCTTGAACCTTCGGAATGTCTTTGTCGGAGAGCTTCAAGATTATGTACTCCATAACGTCGGGAACATTAATCCGACGGCGGGCCGACTTGTTCGCCTTCTCCAAGAATTCATTCAAATGAGTATTTCCTTTTTCAGTAACCCCGACTTTGTATTGTTTGGCTTTTCGTTTTCTTCCTCTCTTTTCTCCTTTTTCCACTTCTCCGTTTTTTTCCTTTTCCATCTTCTCCCCCATCATACTCCCTCCTCTCAATATTGTTTTTCTCTTCCCTCGCCCGCGCCCGTGTGTTTGTTTTCACATTCGCTGACCACCCTACCGATCCCACGTAGAGGGAGGGTGGTCAGCGAAGGCTTTTGTGAAAACCACCACGGGCGCGGACACTTATCTAAATTCAGGGTGCAAGACCCCCTTGCACCCTTTTCCTTCCAGGAGTTCAATCACCACCCGATCCCAAAGTCGATTTCTCGATGTAGAGGTCCCGAATCGGCTCGACATGCTTTGAATTCACGAATCGGAATTGATCCGGCGCAATCTCAATCGCCCTGGGCGATCTGTTTTCGACTCTGAAGTCCAAAAAGACTTCGTCCGCGTCGTTAACCTTGCGAATATTCCGAACGAAGGAATGGACAATGAACGGGACGGCGATGAGGCCGATGCCTATGAAAAGGTTGAAGCTAAGTGCGTCAAAGTAATTACCGGATGGCTGCACATATTTTAGACCAAAGAGCATGACAGCCATGATCTGCCAAAGCACATTCCATGAAGCGATTTCAAGCAGTGAGGCGAAGAGGTTCTTGGTTACGTGCGAAAGTCCCGGAAATAGATTGCAAAGGATAGCTAGGGGAGCCACCGCCGACAAAAGCGACCAAAGAAAATGATAAATGGTTTTCATGATGTACCAGGCTAGGAAAGGGATCGCATAACAAATATAATTGATGAGGGACATTCCCCAATCCCTGAGCATGAAAGGAAAACGGCTAACCTGGCCTCCTGGATCGGCGTTTTGCTGAAGTTGCGCAAAGAGTTGATCCATAGCGTGCTTTTCTCCGAACCGGCCCGCAAGCCCATTGAAGACCTCAGCAATGGCCGACGAAATCTCCGGGAAAAATACCAAGAGAAAAATCGTAACGACCGCTCTATGTATCAGATCAAATACCGGGGGCTGACCTGCGCTCTTTGCGTACTCACGGACAACCGAGAGCAAGAACATCGGCGCAATCATCATCCAAGCGACAGTCATCATTTGTTGATAGAGTTCCTTAGTAATCGGCAGCAGGTCCGAAGATGACATTATTTGAGACCTCCCAAAGTTAAATCCGCAGGTTGTCCCGCCTGGGAGGTCGCCAACGCCGAATAACTCTGGTCAAAAGCTTCGACACGATCCTTTTCTCGCTGGTTTTCCATCGCCAATTGCGCCGAGGCCAAGCACCGGAAAATTTGCCTCAGCCAATGCGCTTTATTTTGAAGTTTGTAATGATGCCTATAGTGTTTCCATTAATGGGTCAGGTGCATAAAATAGAAGTGGGTGTAAAACGCTTCGTAGATGGCATTTCGGATGATCGCTATAGAAGTGGCGTTTTTTATGCAAGTAAAGAGGGTAAATTATCGGGAGATGTTGTTGACCAGAGCACTTTTTTTACCGTTTTAAAAAATACGACTTTTCAAGACAACGCCGATAAAGCGATTCACCGGTATATAAAATAATAGTTAACAGGTTGAACACCATCTTTTTTTGTACACTATATTGTCGGCTCGCGTTTCCCACACGTGACCGGTATCGCATCGCATTTTGATTTTTTTCCGGCAGCTTGTGAACTCAGTTGTTAGGCATTCTCCGTGACGGAGTTGCGCAAATTCATGAAAAAATTCAATCGAATGTCGTCGCGACCTTTTCCGAACACAGTGAGGACATCCCGATTTGTTTTTTGTTCTAGTGCTGATTGCAGCCTGCCAGGAGTGACCTTCATTTCGGCATTTCCACCAAACCTTTTTACTCGAGTACGGGGTAAAATCCGAGGGATTTAGGCCCTCATTCAATATGTAGTCCCACTCACGCAAAACTTCTGGATGTTTCCGAACTAAGTTATTTTCTCTTGTCGCAAACCGCCCGTAGCAGTATGGACAACCGGCGCCTTTAATCCTGCATGATGGCTGAGCTCTCCATTCGTGGCCCTTGTTACATATCCACCAAAATTTCACATTTGAATTGGGTGTTATGTTTTCGGGACGTATTTCGCCGTTCTTTTTAAAATTCCATTCCTTTGCCAAAGCGGGATTAACGGCGGCTAAATTCCAATCTTCGTGCGCTTTGGTTCGGCGTGGCCGAGGACACTTTGGACATTTAGTATTTTGAGTGGAGCGATTGTTTAGAGCTGCCTTCCAGGTGTGACCTTGGGCACACCTCCACCAGACACTCTTACAAGCTGCTGGTCTAAAGTGTTCAGGGGTTAAAGGTGCGTTGAGGTCGTACGCCCATTCTTTGGCTATATCTGGCCTCTTGTCTGCGAGAGACTGACCAGGAGGTGGCGCAGGTAAATACGAAACAATCTTTCGATAAAAAGCCTCATTGATAAGGCCGGGACCATCGACATAATTCTGAAGCCTTAATGTTTCATCTGTACTGAGATTCGCAAACTTTAATATCTGCATCACCAATTTTGAGATAATCGGGAACATATTGGCCGACCACTTAAATGAAATGTCCCGCTCACTCAGTAGTGGCAGTCCCTCTTCCCTCAATCGGAACAGCTGGATACCTTTTTCGTCGAATAGTTTTGATTTTGCTGTGTCAGCGTGGGGTCGGCGTTGATGCCAATACACGCCGTCAACCTCGATCCCAATATTTTTGCCTTTAAGGAGTATATCGCATTGATAATCACCGATCTTTTCTTGCCATGAGACTTGTGAGAAAAGAGCAACAATTTCGGAGTAAACAGCAATTTCAATCCTCGAAGTTTGCAACTTACACTTAGGGCAACCTGTGCCTGAATTAACTCTCAGGCCAACCGTAGTTTGCCATTCGTGACCGTGCTTGCAAATCCACCATACTTTAGTGCCGCCGCCAGATGTTACATCAAATGGTGTTAGTGATCCATTCTTGGCGGGGTGCCAGTCTTGGGCGATATCTGGTCTCACGACTGCTAAACAGTTTTCTTCGCACACTGCTCGGTTCGTGCAATAAGGACACGAACCTTTAGACTGCACTCTGGTTCGATTGCAAAGAGTAGCCTGCCAAGATGGATGACCTTTCTTGCATTTCCACCAAAAGTTTTTAGGAGACCGGGGTGAGAGAGTTTCAGGTTGGACATCGCCATTTTTTTCCCAGTCCCACTCTTTTAATAATTCTGAGAATTCCGTCGTAAAATTTCTAGCAGTCGTAGGCCGCTGACCTGAGCATATCCGACAACCCATTCCTCGGTTACGGCTGTTACCCTGATCGGCGGATAGGTTTTTAGGGAATTCTTTCTAATATAGCTGTGTATTGGTGCTGCGTCGATACTGTTGCAAAATTGCCACCACCTATTGGGTGAGTTTCAAAAACAGATATTTTCTTTTTGTTGATGTCGAATTAGAACTACAAGTCATGGACACACAGCATGACTTTCAACCTGAATATCTCCGTTTAGAACCGACCAAATCCCGTCTGACTTCCATGGCAGGACTTCAAACGCTCATCGAGGCATTTGACAGGTCAGCTCTCAAAGAGCCGTTTATTAAATGTTTGCCCGAGAGATCATCGAACCGTTCGCAGGGTGCTTATCGTTTGGGGCTCATACAGCTTTCAAGTTTCATGTACGGACATGATTGTTTGGCCGACCTTGAGCGTTTTCGAGGAGATCCTGCACTTACAAAAATCATGTGTGGCGAAACCGTGGCCCCAAGAACTATGGGCGATTTTCTTCGTGACTTCGAGGCTTCAAACACAAACGAGTTTAATTCATTTCTCGCGCTGCAATCCCAGGTGTATCGGAAACAACTGGAGCGTATGTTAAAGAAGCAATTCAAGCCCTCATTGGCTCCGCACCTGTCGATTGATTCAACATCGCATATTCAGCACGGAAAAAAGATGGAGGGCTTGGCTTACAATTACAAAAATGAGTGGTGTTTGGATAGCCAGGTAATTTTTGACGAGCTTGGGTTTTGCTGGGATTTAGAATTAAGGCCCGGCAACACCAAATCAGGTGTAGGGGCCTCTGAACAGATAATACGTGTGTTTAAGAATTATGGTTTTAAAGATGAGAAATATCTTTCGGGTGATTCAGCCTACTGCAATCAAGATGTGATCAAGACATGCATGGGGTTAGGCGTAGGTTTCACTTTGACTGCAAACCAGGCTACAACGGGCTGGGAGGATCACATCATTGAAATTACAGAATGGGTATCTTGGAAATACACTGAGACGGAGAAACGTGCGGCTGAGCTTTTAGGCTACGACCTGGATGAAGTGTGGCTTGGAAGATTTTATTGGCAGCCATCATGGAACGAGGTCTTAAGAATCCCAGTTGTTGTTAAACGTACAAGACTTAAAAAAGACGAGCAGACAAGTCTTCTCACGGGCGGCGGTGAATGGAAGTACTACGGCATTGTGACAAACCATTCACTTTTTGATTGGTCAACCCAAGAAGTGGTTGAGCATCACAACAAGCGAAGTAATGCTGAAAACTTTATCCGTGAAGAGAAATACGGCTATGACTTAAAACACTTTCCCTGCTTAGAACTCAAAGCCAATCATGCTTTTGGGCTCATAGCAATGGCTGCACACAACGTGCTCAGATGGACGGCCATTCACGAAAACCCAGGTCGGCCGAGATTTAGTAAGGGCATTCGAAATAAATTCATTCATGTTCCAGGAATAATGGTTTCTCACGCAAGGTTACTTGTGTTGAGAGTGTCAGAGATCGCTTTCATGGAGGTGAACAGGCTAAGAGAATCTTTGGGGTTGAAGACTTATGGTGTGAACTCAAACACATTAACCCCGATCCCCACGGGATAGCCTGTGGAAAAATGATCTCGATCTCTGACATACGCTTGCGGTCATCAAAGGAGAACCAGAGCCCAAGATGACGGTGAGGTGTGACAGGGTTCGAACCTATGCGACCAAAAACCAAATTGACTACACGCCGTGTGGAGTGGTGTACCCAGACACACTCGCAAAACCCTGCCGGAGAGCACGTTTTGCGTAATTCCACTCTCCAAGAGGTGGTGATTCACGATTTTGGGATACACGTATCCCTTCACGCTCACAATCCGTGAGCGCTAAAATTTAAAAATCCAAAAATTCAAATTTCCAGAATTATTCGGCCCGATCCGCCGATGCGGGTTTTTTGAAAGTAGCCTCCCCCGAAATGGGGGAGGCTTTATGATGGCTCAGGTGGCAGGAATCGAACCTGCGACACGGTGATTAACAGTCACCTGCTCTACCGACTGAGCTACACCTGAATAAACGGTCAAAGACTCAACTAAGATAGTTCAAGCTAAAATAAAAGAGGGCACACAGAGTGTCAAGGTTCTTAAAGATCCCCACCCTTGAGAACTGAGATAATTGACTTACTCACTGTCTTTAAAGACTCGAAAACCCCGATTCCTTGAGTAGCGATGGCCTCGTATTCGGCTGCGTTATAGCGATTCAAGGCTTTTCGCATCTCGGTTATGGGGCTTGCCTTTGGTAAATCCCGCTTATTGTACTGAATAACTAACGGAACCTGCTTAATATCATAGCCTTGCTGTTTAAGATTAATTTCCAGATTGTTCATGCTTTCGATGTTTTCTTCCATGCGCTCAGCCTGGCTATCTGCCACGAAAATAATGCCATCGAGACCCTTTAAGATAAGCTTTCGACTGGCGTCATAAATAACCTGACCGGGCACAGTATAAAGATGAAATTTCGTGGTAAATCCCCGAATCTCGCCAATAAAAAGCGGTAAAAAATCAAAGAATAGGGTTCGCTCATTTTCGGTATTAAGAGCTATGAGTTTACTTTTTTGATCAGTAGCTGTCTTTTGATAAACCCATTGGATATTTGTCGTCTTTCCGCCAAGGCTTGGTCCGTAATAGACGAGCTTGCAGTGAATTTCCTTAGCGTTGTAGTTGATAAACGACATCTCTAGAGTTCAACCCTGTTTTCAAGAGCCCGACTTAGGGTCCGGTAATCCACATACTCCAAGTTGCCACCAATAGGGACCCCATGAGCGATGCGGGTGATCTTCGTGCCTGCCGCATTTTGTTTGATGATCTTTGTCATGTAAAGAGACGTGGCATCACCTTCTAAATCAGCGTCTAAAGCCAAAATGATTTCAGAAATTTTTTCATTTTCAAGACGGGTCATGAGTTCTTGCAGCCTGATTTGATCGGGTCCGATTCCATCTAAAGGAGAGAGGACCCCCTGCAAAACATGATACCGCCCCTTAAAGGGCATGGCCGCTTCAATCCGCAAAATATCAGCGGCATCTTCAACAACGCAAAGAAGATCACTTTGTCGATTCTCATCTGTACAAATCGAGCAAAATTCTTGATCTGTATAATTGAAACATCGAGGGCAGTTGTGAACTTGAGCCTTTAAGTCAAGGAGAGCTTGGCTCAATGAACACGCCATTTCATCTTTCATTTTTAAAATATGAAAAGCCAAACGCTGGGCCGATTTCTCGCCAAGTCCTGGCAGACGACTGAGCTCTGCGATCAGACGATCAAGAGCGTCGATCTTAAAAGTGGTTTCAGGTCTAAACACTAAAAGAGTCCTGGCATGCTAACGCCGCCCGTGATTTTTTGCATTTCTGCTTCTGACATGGCTTTGCTCTTCTTCAAAGACTCATTGACCGCCGTCATGATGAGATCTTGGAGCATCTCAACATCATCTGCATTCACGACTTCTTTATTAATTTTAATGGCCGACAAAAGCTGATTACCTGTGGAGATCGCTGTCACGGCACCCCCTCCACTAGAAGCTTCAACAGTTTTCGTGGCTAACTCTTCTTGAAGTTTTGCCATCTTCAGCTGCATTTGCTGTGCTTGTTTCATGAATTGTTGCATTCCGCCTGGAAAATTCTTCATTTCGACTCCTTGCCCGACTCCGTTATCGAAGTGATCTTTGCTTTCAAAATATTTTTAGCCTCTTTGACGAGGGGATGGTTCTCGACCTTAACACGAATATCATTCTCTTTTTCTCGCTGATGCTTGTCTTTCTCTTCTTTGAGAGAAAGCCCTGTTTGTTGCCCCAGCACCCCCAATTTTACTTCAATTTTATAAGGCTGACCCCAATGTTTTCCAACCAAGTCCATCAACTGCTGAACGATATCGCCTTGTGCTACTTGCTGATAAAAAAATTCTTGTTCTTTTTTAAAACTAATCGCCAGGTTTCCACCCTCAAGACTCTGAACCACCGCGTATTCAAGTTTCGCCCCAAGCATCGGTTTTTCCCGCTTGATATCTTCTACCAATACTGGCCATCGCTCATTTGCTGTTGCGAGATCTATGGGAGGAGAGATCTTTCGCGGAGGCGCTGGCGAAGTCGAAATTGAAGATGAAGATGAAGATGAAGATGAAGGTGAAGGTGAAGGCGACGCCGTAGCCACAGACGGAATCTTACCGGCGCCCATTTGAGCAATGAGCTTTTCAATAGAAATAAGCCTGGGCGCTTGGCTGAGTCTGAGTAAAAGCATCTCAAGAACAATGCGTGGATCTTGCGCGCGCACCACATCGGTCGTTCCTTTAAGAGTCATATCAAAGAGAAGATGAACGTCTTCTTCTGACAGATTTTCGGAGAATTTTTTAAGTTCTTCAATTTCTTGATCTGGAAGATCTAAAAACTCAAGCTGATTCTCTTTGGTAAATTTACTCCCACTCATCGTGGTCACTTTCACAATCATGAGGTTACGAAGGTGAGCAAGGAGATCTTGGGCGAACTGTTTAGGATCGTAACCAAGTCGAAAAATTTTTTCGATAATATCAAGACAGGTCTGGGCGTTTCGATCAATGAGGGCTTTTAGTGTCGCGCTCAAAATCGTTCTGTCGGTGAGCCCCAAGACTTCGACGACTTGATTGTGAGTTACCTTTTTTCCGCAAAAAGTAATGACTTGATCAAGGAGGCTCTGACTATCCCTCATCGACCCTTCAGACTCTCGACCGATGAGCCAAAGAGCTTGAGGTTCGGCTGTGACACCTTCAGCATCTGTTATGACTTGCAGTCTTTCAACGATTTTTCTTACAGGAATACGCCTGAAATCAAAGCGCTGAACCCGAGAAAGAATGGTCACAGGAATCTTTTGAGGCTCTGTGGTTGCGAAAATGAAAACCACATGGGGAGGCGGTTCTTCTAAAGTTTTTAGAAGAGCATTGAAGGCACTTGTTGAAAGCATGTGCACTTCATCAATAATGTAGATTTTGTACTTGCCTTTAGAGGGCATGTAACCGACGGTCTCGCGAAGCTCACGAATATTTTCAACACCGTTATTGCTGGCTCCATCAATTTCAATGACATCGATGGCGCGACCTTGAGCGATTTCAAGACAATCGGGGCATTTGTCACAAGGAATGAAATCTTTTGCGTTGGGACAACGAAGACTCTTGGCCAATATTCTGGCCGCTGAAGTTTTTCCAACCCCGCGAGGTCCGGTAAAAAGAAGAGCATGGGGCATACGGGAACTTTTCAAGGCATTAAGAAGAGTCGTCGCGACGTGTTCTTGCCCAACGAGCTCAGAAAAAAACTGTGGGCGCCATTTGCGCGCTAAAACCTGATAAGCCAAAAGAACCCCCGAAGGAAAATCAATATACGGAAGACCGGGCAACCCACGTCACATAACCACCGCCTCTACCGTTGCTTCCTTTCGGACCTGGCGGGGTTTGAAGGGCGGCCATTGCGTGGGACCCGGCCATATTTTATAAGCCTGCGGGAGTAAATCATTAGGAGCGCCAGCATTGCAAGCTTTTCCTCTATTTTTTCAATGCTTTAGCCCCTCTAAAACGACTAAAAAAACGACCGAATTTCCACCACATAGAAGCACCGTGTCTCGACAGGAGAAGAAACTTTTGCT
>Ga0206873_1296_pt1 | contig 11709 bp, 9 predicted proteins | sample Alteio_BWOrgCont_11_FD_152631 | JGI IMG/M metagenome (GOLD analysis project Ga0206873, IMG submission 152631) | Enriched cells from forest soil in Barre Woods Harvard Forest LTER site, Petersham, Massachusetts, United States -... | ecosystem: Environmental > Terrestrial > Soil > Temperate forest > O...
CAGGCACTAAAAATCTTGCCAATGAAAATATTGAACATACATATTATGTAACCCAGGAGCGTGAACGGTATAATGTATTGAAACGCATAGCCGATTTTTACCCCGATATTTTTGCGCTTGTTTTTTGTCGTACCAAGATAGAAACCCAAAGGGTGGCTGATAAGCTGATAAAAGACGGTTACAATGCAGATGCCTTGCATGGCGATTTGTCGCAGGCTCAACGCGACCATGTGATGAAACGCTTCAGGGGACGCACCTTGCAGCTGCTTGTAGCTACCGACGTGGCGGCACGCGGTATTGATGTGAACGACATTACACACGTTATCCACTATAACCTGCCGGATGAAATAGAAAACTACACCCACCGCAGCGGACGTACCGCACGGGCAGGGAAAACAGGTATTTCCATAGCTATAATAAACCACAGGGACTTATATAAAATAAAGACACTGGAAAAGCTTACCCACAAGAGTTTTACGCGTGCCGATATTCCTACCGGCTTCCAGATATGCGAAAAACAATTGTTCTACCTGGTGCAGGGCTTGCATAACGCTAAAGTGAATGAGGAAGAGATAAAAGAATATCTCCCGAATATCATGGCACAGTTGAGCGACCTCAGCAAGGAAGAAATTATAAAGCGTTTTGTTTCTATAGAGTTTAACCGTTTCCTTGACTATTACCGCAATGCACCTGACCTGAATGCAGGCGGCAGTTCGGATGATAGAGGCGAACGCCAATCACCCGCAGGCGTAATAAAATTATTCCTCAGCCTTGGCAAAATGGATGGTTTCACTAATGAAAATTTGAAGGAATATCTCTCCCAAACATCAGGCGTTCCCGTAGCAGATCTTACATGGACTGATATTAAAAACAGTTTTTCCTTTGTTGAAGTGAAAAACGAAATGAAAGATACACTGGTTAATGGAGTAAACGGTCAAACATACCGGGGAAGGCCGGTACGCATAGAATCGCGCGGCAACCGGGAAGAAGGTGTTCCACGTGAGCGCAACAGGGGCTATGGCGGAGGCGGCAGGTCAGGAGGAAGCGACAGAAGATTTGAAAAAGGCTGGGGCGGTGACGGTGACAGCAGGGGTGGCGAAAGACGCAGCAGCGGCGGGTTCGAAAGACGCGGTAGTAGCGGCGGTGCAAGGCGCGGCGGCGGAGGATATGAAAAACGCAGTAGTGGCGGATTTGAAAGACGTGGCAGCTCTGATTACAAACCACGTGAGGGAAGTGAAAAGCGCAGCGGCGGATTTGAAAGACGCAGCAGTTCTGGTTACAAACCACGTGAAGGAAGTGAAAAACGTAGCGGTGGTTTTGAAAGACGTGGCAGCTCTGATTACAAGCCCCGTGAAGGAAGTGAAAAACGCAGTGGGGGATATGAAAAAAGAAGTGGCGCTGGAACCTTTAAAAAACGCAGCAGTGGATTTGAGAGAAGCGCCAAGCCGGACAAACCTCACCACAAAAAAGACAAGCCCGCAGATGGGCTTAACAGGCGTGAACGTAGAAAGGCTAAGTTTGGCGGTGGTGAGGGAGAAGCGCCAAAAAGTGATAGCTAGATAAATTTACCGATACCTTGCCTAGGCGGAGCAGAATAAGGTTGAACAATTATCAGGTTTTCTATTTCTACTAAGGTTTTCCCAAATTACTGTTTTTTACCTTGCGCCACCGCTAAAGCTAAGAGCGACACGCGGTAGTAGAAAAAATGCCCGGCGACCTTTAAACCTTATTCTTGAGATGGCTTGCTAAATGAATTTCATTTACAATTCAGCATTAACAATTTACAATTTTTTTCCGTATTATTGTCTTAATGGAATCTATAAAACCATTATTGGGGATTGTTGCTGTTTGCCTGGGATTGGCGGCCTACATCCTATATATTCACAGCACTTTAAAAAACAAAACCAAGCCTCATGCCTTTTCATGGTTTTTATGGACACTTACCACCGCCATTGTATTTACGGCACAGGTGGTGAAAGGCGGGGGCGCAGGTTCATGGTCCACCGGATTTACATGTACCGTTTGTCTCGCTATCGGCATCATTTCCCTTTTAAAATATGATAAAGGATATTCCCTTTCCGACATACTATTTATAAGTGTTGCTTTACTGGCGATACTACCTTGGTTCTTCACTAAAAACCCTACGGCTTCTGTTATACTTATTGCAAGTATTGATGTGCTTGGATATGGTCCAACGCTTCGCAAAAGCTACTATTATCCCGATGAAGAAAAAGCCATTTCCTTTGGGCTTAACTCGGCGAAACACATGGTTTCATTATTTGCGCTTCAAAACTATGTTCCGGCTACCTGGATTTATCCGGCATCACAAATTTTTATGAATGGGATTGTGGTAATCCTGATTTTAATAAGAAGAAAACAGTTGGGATGAGAACTCTTAATTTGCCTATATCCCCGGGTGTAAATAACATCCGGGGATAAAAGCATAACTATTTATTCGCCTATTCTTATATAACCTTTAACATATTGGAAATCGGCATACTTAGCACGATTTTCATAGTCCTTGGCATATTCAGGCCCGTTCACATTTGATTTCAAATCGAACTTAACATTTTTCAAATTCTTACAGTACTTGCTTAAAGCTTTCTCTAATGATTCTGCCCTTGACCTGGCCAGAACAAAATTATTACCAAATTTACTGGTAGGCACTTTAGATGCACTGGCGTCTATGGTTACAACCACTTTTGTTTTCGCAGCTGCGCTGTCTATATTCCTCACAAATGTACTGAAATCAGGATCTTTTTCAGATATATCGTTCAGGTTATATCCAAAGAATTTAGAGAAAGTGAGCAGGTTAGGTTTCACTGTATCAACAGGGCGTGGAGGAGCCGGTTTTGGACGGAACACATTGGTAGTATCTCCCAAGATAATTTTTTGGTTGTAGAAGGAACGTGGAACGGTGCAATAGGCACTGTCCAGAGGTATTGTATAATTATACTTGTTCATTTCCTTGCCTCCGGCGGTAACTACAATGGAGTAATTTTTACCGGCTTGAAGTACGGCTAAAAACTTGCCTGTTTTAGTGTTAACCATTACAGTATGGGAAGTGGTGCCGAGTGTGGCAGTAACTTTAGCATCTTGCGGAATGGAAAATCCATCGGGCATTTTTACATATCCTACCAGTACGCCTACGCATTGTACGGGGAGCGCATTGTTGAACGTTACTTCATAAATATCCCTTTCTCCCATGGTGCCTAATCTTACCGTATTGTAATATCCTCTTTTGCCATCAGGAGTTAAAACAAAATACTTATCATCATCGGGCGTATTTACAGGATATCCCAGGTTTTGCGGGTCTCCCCAGTTTCCTTGTCCGCCTTTGGACATAAATACATCATATCCGCCCATAGTGTTGTGTCCTTTTGAACTAAAAAACAGTAAATAGCCGTCAAAAGAAACAAAGGGACAATCTTCATCGTACGGAGTGTTGATGGCAGGACCCATGTTTGTAGCAGAGCCCCAGGTTCCGTCTTTTTGTAAATCGGATTCATACAGGTCTAATCCACCCAGACCACCGGGCCTGTCGCTGGAGAAATAGATTGTGTTTCCATCAGGACTAATGCATGCGCTTGGAGTATAGTAATTGGAGTGTTTGGCATCAATAACGCCTGCATCGCCGGTATCAATTAAACTTGGTTTTGCCCAGTTGCCGCCTTCCAAGTCAGTTGCATACAACATTCCGTTGGTAACACTAATACTTTTATACACTATCATTTTTTGTCCATCTGCAGCCAACCACACAGTTGCCGTATTTCCACCCACTTCATTTAACGGAGATCCGGGATCCTGAGGTGCGCCCCATACTTTTCCGGCTCCGGCTGTTGTTACCCACACGCCTTCCCTGTTATTTGCCGTATCTTCTGCAAGGGGACGCTTGGAAGTGAAATACATTTCCGATTCGTCGGCTGTAATAATGGGTGCATAGTCGTCATAAACGCTGTTTACTGTTTCGCCTATGTTTACTACTTTGCAATCAACGGGGCTCTTCACTAAATCTTTGCCGCTGTTGCAACAATTAATCCAATATGTTATATCTTTATTTCTGTTACTACCCGGTTTAAGCATTTTCTTAAATACATTGAAATTATCAATAGCATCGTCAAACTGGTAATTTACATGTTCTGCACGGGCAAGGTAATAATACGCCAGCGGAGGAGCATGTCTCTCAGAAATGCTTCCGGGATAGTATTTCTTTTTCACATCTCTTACTGCCTTCTCTAAATAGGGCAATGCCTGAGCTTTGTGCATAGCAGTGCCAAGATACAATTTGCCGACAAGGTATGCGAAATTGGCATTGTTACTATCCATCGAATAACACTTTAGGAAATATCTTAAAGTAGTATCTTGTACCTTCTCATCTGTCCTATTGGGAACTCCATTTTCCATTAAAACAGTCCCTTCCTTAAAATTCTTTTTAAATGTCTTCTTCTGAGCTCCTGTCAAATTTTGGCTTTGGGCATTCAGATTTATCGAAAAACAAATGGAAAGAATGACCCCTCCAACTAATATTTTGGCCATTCGTAAATAATTCATCGTTTTAGTATTATACTTCATCTCTCAAAAAAATTATGTATGATTTATATTGGCGTTAATGACCCCACAAAAGTATAATTTTTTTCTTAATTTGCCCTTTTTTGTAAAAAAAATTATTGTTATGAATTAGGAGCAGCCTATTATTCGGATTATCGTGCTGAATTACTTATAGTTATATCCTATCTACGATAGCCTTTACTTTCATTTTTTCACAAGTAAAACTCCTCTTTAAGATCCATTTTTTAACTCAACTTATAGTTCAAAGGCATCTTTATAGGATGCCCCGTTATTTTATCCTTGTACGGCTAATTTTTATATTTGATTTTATAAAATCGAAAAATTGCTTTTCGGCCAGTCGAAAATACTCACCTCTACCATTCAAAGCCCCTTTCGGATTTGGGACTGCGATCTTAAGTTTAGTTACTCCCTGTTTTTTCCCTGATTACAGCGCTAAGCCATCTGACTAATAGTAAAAGCATAGTTGCTGCTACAAGAGACATAGCAAACAATATAAGAAAGTAATTGCCCTTGTCATCAAACTTATCCCAGTAGCCTGCCATCATCCCTGATATTTTCCCTCCAATGGAATTATTCAGGAAAAAGGCGCCCATCATAAGAGCGGTAAACCGGGCAGGAGCCAATTTTGAAACCATAGACAAACCAATGGGACTGATTAATAATTCTCCTACCGAAAAAATTCCATAAGTACTCAAAAGCCATACCATGCTTGGTTTATCAATATAGATATTGGTGCTCTTAACTGCAAAATACATGGTAAGTGACGAAAGCCCCGCAATTATCATTCCCATTGCAACTTTCATAGGGGTAGTCACTTCCTTACCCTTTCTTTTTAAGAATCCGAACAGACCAATTAATAATGGGGTAAGCATTACAATATACAAAGGATTAGCAGACTGGTATATTTCCGGCGAAACAAGGTTTTCTTTTTCTCCCGGCTTAGGCCATTGGTCTTTGGGAAGATTTAGAAGGTACGGGTCTATCCCTTGCACTTCTTGTGTATTGCCCTTAGAATCAAGCACCGCTACAAAATGATTATCAATTTTGGTAACAGTATGAACATCACTGGAATCTAGCTGATTAAGCCCAAATGGTTTGGTCCATTTTACTGCGGCAGCCGGTATGTGCCGGTTGGTATATTGATCTGCCCATACGGTAAGAGCGGTGCTGTTTTGATTATATATCACCCAAAAAACAGTACTTACAGCCATAAATGAAAGCAATGCACCCATCCCCTTTTTATCTTCATGGGTGCAAGTGCGATAAAGCCCGATATAAAAAATAATAATAGGAACACAGGCAAAAAAGAAAGCATCGTTACTTTGAGTACTAAAAACACTATTCCCTGTCCATCCTTTAAAATTCCAGCCAATTGCGCCGGCTACGATTGCAGGTGCAAAAACATAAAGAAAGATTTTCCACAATGGCATGTCTTCTTTTTGCGCCGGTTTAATAACATCTGCGGCTTTTACATGTTTCATCATGGACATAAAAATACAAAGGCCTATTATCATTCCAACCCCGGCAGCGGCAAAGGCATAACCCCATCCATAATAGTTACGCAGATAGGCGGCCACAAAATTGCATACAAAAGCGCCTATGTTTATTCCCATATAAAATATGTTATAGGCTACGTCTTTCTTGGGTTTTAAATCCTCGGCGTTGTATATATTTCCTAAAAGCGTACTGATATTAGGTTTGAAAAAACCATTACCAACAATAACACACAGCAGGGCTATATACATAGAGGTATCGCCCGGAAGAGCTAAACAAAAATAGCCGCAAGCCATAAGAGAACCTCCTAAAATAATTGCCTTTCGGTATCCTAAAATCCGGTCGGCAATAAGTCCGCCGATGAAAGGCGTAAGATAAACCAGCGCTATATAAGAGCCCCAAATATCTGTGGCAGTAGCTATATCAAATCCTTTGCCTCCATGTCCCCTCGGGTCTATTAAATACAAGACAAATATTCCGGCCATTAAATAATACCCGAACCGTTCCCACATTTCTGTGAAGAAAAGAACATAAAGAGCTCTTGGATGGCCTTTTCGTACTGCTGTATTTTCCATGTATTTTGTTTTAATTGCGTCCAAATATAAAAATTAATTTACTTTTGAACTCTTCTATAAAATTCTTTACCCAAGATTATGCCAGAAGATAAAGATTTCAAACCCTTCATTTCAGCAAAAGAATTTATCCCCGAATTTTCGCTAAGGGCAATTATCCTGGGGGCCATATTCGGCGTCATCTTTGGAGCTGCTTCGGTTTACCTGGGACTAAAAGTAGGACTTACTGTAAGCGCTTCCATACCTATCGCGGTGCTTGCCATTTCAGTATTTAAAAAATTAGGCAAAGCGAGCATCCTTGAAAGTAATATTGTTCAAACCATCGGCTCGGCAGGCGAATCAGTGGCTTCCGGCTTGGTATTTACCGTGCCTGCTTTATTATTTCTTGCCGGGGGACAAGCTTATTTTCACTATTTCCAGATTTTTGTTTTAGCGCTTGCGGGAGGAATTTTAGGAGTGTTGTTCATGATTCCTTTACGGCGCTCTCTCATTGTTAAGGAGCATGGCAACTTACCTTATCCCGAAGGCACGGCTTGTGCCGATGTACTTATTGCCGGAGAAAAAGGTGGCAAGCTGGCTCAAAAGGTTTATTACGGTGTGGGAATAGCCTTCCTCTATAAATTATTCATGTCTATTTTTGGTTTATGGAAAGACGTTCCTGCTTATGTATTCAGCCGTAAATCTGCCTTGCCTAATGCAACTATCAATGGTGAAATAACACCTGAATTATTGGGTGTAGGGTATATTATAGGACCACGCATTGCGGGTATTATGGTGGCAGGTGGCGTATTATCGTGGCTTGTGCTGATACCCCTTATCACCATGCTGGGCAGCGGACTCACCACTGTATTTCCGCCGGAAACAACACAACTTATTTCACAAATGAGCGCCGATGATATTTGGGGACATTATATCCGTTACATAGGTGCGGGCGCAGTTACGTTCGGCGGGCTGATGACACTGATAAAAACTATGCCCACCATCATCAGTGCCTTTAAAGATTCCTTTAAAGATTTGAAGGAAAGCAGGGGCGAAAAAGCAGTAGCAAAATTACGCACCGAAAAAGATATTCCACTTGTATATGTATTAGTAGGAAGCGTTGCCCTTATTGCGTTCATGGCCTTAATACCAAACATACCTACTAATCTTCTCTCTTCTATAATGATCGTGATATTCGGTTTCTTTTTTGTTACGGTATCATCGCGCATTGTAGGATTAATAGGCTCTTCCTCCAATCCTGTTTCAGGCATGACCATTGCCGCGCTTATGGCAACATCGCTCATTTTTGTTGGCATTGGCTGGACAGGAGATGTATATCAACCCATTGCTTTGGTAGTAGGCTCTATTGTATGCATTGCCGCCGCGAATGCGGGCGCCACTTCGCAAGATTTAAAAACCGGGTATATTTTAGGAGCTACCCCTCTCAAGCAACAGCTTGGCTTGATAATAGGAGTACTTGCATCTACCGTAGCCATTGGCTTTACCGTTACCCTTTTAGAAAATACTTTAGGAATAGGCGGGGCGCCTACAGCCGCTCATCCACATCCATTGCCTGCTCCGCAAGCCATGCTTATGGCAACTATTATTAAAGGTTTGCTCAGCCATAACTTGCCTTGGGGACTCGTGCTCACAGGCATGGGTATCTCCGCCGTAATGGAACTTTGCGAAATCAGTTCACTTGCATTTGCAGTTGGGGCCTACCTGCCTCTTTCCAGCACCACCCCTATATTTATAGGCGGTATTGTTAAATGGATTGTAGACAGAAAGAACAAAACCAAAGAAGCCGAATCCGATATTGGGCCGGGCGCTTTGTTTAGCTCAGGACTGATTGCAGGCGGAGCCATTACGGGGATTATTATTGCTATTTTAATTGGAATAAATGCCGGAGTTGGCCCGGATGGCAAAGCCATATCTATCGCCGATAAACTTAATACCGGACTGGTAGACAAAATGCAAGGCTACGAGGATATTGTAGGGCTTGGTTTCTTTATGCTGCTTGCTTTTATTCTGTATAAATTTGCAACAAGCAAAAAAGAAGAGCAACTACTTTCTTAGTTACAATTAGAGATTACTTCGCTACGCTCGTAATGACGTTAGGACTTTAAGAGTGACCTACACAGCGGTAATACGTCATTGCGAGTCCCGATAGCTATCGGGACGAAGCAATCTCTGCACCACTTATAAAATACAATGGAAAAATATTCATTTAAAGACTTTGCCTTAAACAAGTCTTTCGACCTCGGAACCGTAATATTATCTGAGCAGGATATTATTGATTATGCCAAACTCAACGACCCTCTTGAGTTTCATATTAATAAAGAAGCTGCATTAAAAAGCATTTTTAAAGGTTTTGTCGCCAGCGGCTCACAGATATTAAATACTTTTCATGTTAGAAGCTGGGTCAAAATGTTCGGCCACACCATTATTGGCGGGCTCGAAATAAACAAGTGGAAATTCTTAAAGCCTGTTTACGCCAACCAGCCTATAAAGGGAAAAGTAACTATCGTTCTCTTTAAACCTAACCCCGAGAAAAAGCATTGTGTTGTTATATGGAGGTATGAATTTACGGATGAAAAGGGAGAATTCGTGCAGACGTTAGAGATAACCGTGTTGCATAGGATGGATTAATATTTCTCCGGAATAGCCTATCTTTGCAAAATTATTTATTAGAAGTATTGTAAAAAACGCTAATAAATATATTTAAACTTGATAAATAGCATTTATATGAACAGGCCTACGGAACAGATTTACGAGAACTACACCAAGCACGATTTTGAGGTTTGGAAAACCCTTTTTAACAGGCAGATGAACCTGCTGAAAGACACTGCTTCGCAAGCCTATCTGGATGCCCATAAAATGATCAACTTTTCGGCGGAAAGGATACCCAATTTCAAGGAAACGAATTCCCTATTGGGAAATATTACCGGCTGGAACCTCCATGTAGTGCCTTGCATAAGTCCTCAGAAAGAGTTCTTTCAGCTGCTTTCGCAAAAAAAGTTTACGGCAACCTGCTGGCTGCGCACTATGGAACAACTCGACTACCTGGAAGAGCCCGATATGTTTCATGATGTTTTTGGACATGTGCCATTACTCTCTAATAAAAACTATTGCGAATTTTTTAAAGGGATAAGCGATATAGCGCTGGAGCATATTGACAATCCCTTGGCGGTGGAACTCTTAGGCAAAATATACTGGTTCACCATTGAGTTTGGACTGATACGCGAAGCAGGGAAACTAAAAATATACGGAGCGGGAATAATGTCGTCCTTCGGGGAAGTGAAGCATTGTCTGAGTGATGAAGTAACCCGCGTAGATTTTGATGTGGAAACCATATTCTCTACCGATTACCGTAACGACCAAATGCAAAACCTCTATTTCGTTATTGACTCCTACGAGCAACTTTATAACTCGCTGTCTGAAATTAATGCAGGCTTAAAAAAGAGAATAAAAGAGTCGGAATTGGTAAAGGCTTAAATTACCTGTTCATCTACTCACCCCTATTTTGTCATGTTGATCCAGCCTAAGGCGGGAGAAACATCTCAATAAAACTGAGATTCTTCACCCTACTTACCCACTAACTGCAAGTTAGCGGCTACGGAGATTAAATGATACACCAAAGCGATAGATATTAGAAGTAATAGAATGCCTATTGCTAAATATATTTTTCCTCTGGTTATTCTCAATTTTTTAATTCCATACCAAGTAGAACATATACCAACTATAATATAAAAAACAACCAATAGCAACTCTGGACTCAAATGTTTCATTTTTTTAATGTTTTTATATATAAGTAACTAAAAAGTAATATAATCAACCGGATTTACGGGGCTGCCCTGGTACCACAGCTCAAAATGGAGGTGGGGACCGGTAGATAGCTCTCCTGTGTTTCCAACTATGGCTATCACATCGCCAGCCTGTACATGGTCGCCCTCTTTTTTCAGCAATACCGAGTTATGCTCATACACCGACAGGATATTGTCTTTATGCTGAATGATGATAACATTGCCTGTTGCAAGCGTCCATGCCGAAAGTATAATGGTTCCGTCAAGCGTAGCTTTTATGGCTTCGTTTTCTTTAGATGTTATATCCACTCCAAAATGATTGGCATACGGATTAAATCCATTGGTGATAATGCCTTTTAAAGGAGCAAAAAAGAAATAGTCATCCAGGTTATTGTTCGATTTGTCTTTATTGCCGCCCATAGCCACATTATAAGGGTTCTGTGACTCCACTTCGGTTCTTAAAAGAGAATCGGCACGGGAAGCGGGAGCGAATGCTCCTTTATTTTTGTAAGAAGCGGTATCTGCCTGGGCAGCATTAGAGGTATCTTCCACCTCAGCCGAGTCACTAAGAATACGTCTTATACTACGCACGTAGTTAGACTTTTCCTGGAGAGCCTCCTGCAAAGAATCGGTCTTGAAACTTAGGTAAAACAAGTCTTTGCGCATATTAACATCGGCATATCCGGGTATATATTCCCGTAAGGGAGTGAATGCCACTAAACTGATTACAAGAACAATTAATACTACAATTAATCCTCCTGTTATCATTATTAATGAGGCAAGGGACATGCGGACAGATAGTCTTTCTTCAAAATTTTCCTGTTTACGGATAATGAAAAAATACCTGCTTCGAAGTCTTTTAAGTAAAGTTTTCTTAGGTTTCTCCTCTGTCATTTTGCAAAGATAGCATACGGATAGAAATCCTTTTCATCATTACTCAACCCCTAAAGTCAGGCTAATTACAGCGCATTATCGTCTTTCTCGGTCTTTTCATGGTTTGCTTGCACAGCATAGGCCGCCTCCAGCATGGCGATATTATCGATAAGATTGTCTATATCTTTTACATGTAGGCCATTGTATATTCCACGTATGCAACCTTCCCTGTCTATCAAAAAGAAATGGATAAACCCATTTGTATAGGAGGTATCGACCGGCTGATAAAAGTCATTTATGGCAAACTCATTCATCTTTGCAGAAGCCCCTGTTAAAAAGAATTGTCTTTTGCCTGCATGAACCATTTGCGCATAATTGGTAAGGCTTCCCCTACTTTCCGAATCAAGGGCAAAGGTGAC
>Ga0206873_1208_pt2 | contig 11703 bp, 6 predicted proteins | sample Alteio_BWOrgCont_11_FD_152631 | JGI IMG/M metagenome (GOLD analysis project Ga0206873, IMG submission 152631) | Enriched cells from forest soil in Barre Woods Harvard Forest LTER site, Petersham, Massachusetts, United States -... | ecosystem: Environmental > Terrestrial > Soil > Temperate forest > O...
ATTGGATTGGGCGTTCGGAAGGTTCATCGTTAATGTTCAAATTAGATGGGGTTGATGATGCCATCACCGTATTTACTACAAGGCCTGATACCGTTTTTGGTGTGACCTTTATTACCCTTGCACCGGAAAATGATTTGGTGAGTAAAATAACTCCGGCTACCCACAAAGCCAAAGTAGAAGCGTATGTAAATGCCGGTAAAAACAAATCGGAACGCGAACGCCAGGCAGAGAAAAAAGTAAGCGGAGAATTCACAGGCGCTTATGCCATCCATCCCTTTACCGGAAATAAGATACCTGTTTGGGTGGGCGAGTACGTATTGGCAGGATATGGTACTGGAGCTGTAATGGGTGTACCGGCGCACGATTCCCGCGACCATGCTTTTGCCACCCATTTCGGACTCGAGATACCTATTGTTATTGAAGCTCCTGAAGGTTGGGATATTTCAAAAGAAAGTTACGATGGCAAAACAGGCAAATGCATCAATTCCGATTTCCTGAACGGATTGGAAGTAAAGGATGCTATAAAACGCATTATTCAAGAAATAGAAAAACGCGGACTGGGAAAAGGCAAAGTAAATTTCCGCTTGCGCGATGCAGCCTTTGGAAGGCAACGCTATTGGGGCGAACCTATTCCCATATATTATAAAGATGATATCCCCTACCCTGTTGATGAAAACGATTTGCCGGTAGTATTACCCGAAGTAGATAAATTCCAACCGACAGAAACAGGAGAGCCACCCTTGGCAAGGGCCACCAATTGGAAGTACAAAGGCAAATACCATTATGAATATACCACCATGCCGGGTTGGGCAGGCAGTTCATGGTATTATTTACGCTACGAGGACCCCAACAATGACAAAGAATTTGCATCTCAAAAAGCTATATACTATTGGCAAAATGTGGACCTTTATATTGGTGGTTCGGAGCATGCCACAGGTCACTTGCTTTATGTTCGTTTCTGGACAAAATTCCTGAATGATTATGGCTTAGTACCTTTTGCAGAACCAGCTAAAAAGCTGGTGAATCAGGGGATGATACAGGGGGTGTCTGCCTTTACTATATATATAAATCCAGAAATATTTATCTTTACCCCAAAGTCGGCAAAAGGAGAAAGGATTAGATATTCTAATGATAAAATACCCTTTATATATATAGACGACCGATGGACTGAAGCACTTTTTTCAGGCGTTAATTCAAAAAACAGATTGATTGAATTCTTTGATGAAAAATATCATAAACACAACCCTTCACTTAGTGATGTAAAATTAGGAGTTGACTATACTATTGAAATTGATGAAAAGATAACGAACAGATTGCAGCAACGTCATATTCCAGTATCCTTTGTTTCGGACAATACTGTGGCTAAAGAAACACTTGTAAAAGAAAACTTACTAACATCTAATGAAAATGCTGCCATTGTATTCTATCCAGATGATGATTCACCATATATCGTTCACCGGGAAGTCGAAAAAATGTCCAAGTCCAAATGGAATGTGGTAACTCCCGATGATGTTATTGACCAATACGGAACCGATACCATGCGCATGTATGAAATGTTTTTGGGCCCACTGGAAATGAGCAAACCATGGAGTACACAAGGCATAAGTGGGGTATTTAATTTCTTGCGCAAGTTTTGGAAAATGTTTTACAGTGGTCAGGCGGAAAAATTCTTTGTTTCGGATGAAAAGCCCACTCCTGCCGAACTGAAGATTTTACATAAAACCATCAAAAAAATTGATGAGGATATTGAGCGGCTTTCTTTCAATACATCGGTCAGCGCTTTTATGATTTGCCTGAACGAACTCTATGACTTAAAGTGCAACAAGCGCGGTATTTTGGAACCATTAGTAATATGTCTCTCCCCTTTTGCACCTCATCTTGCTGAAGAGATTTGGAGTAATCTGGGACATAGCACGTCTATTTTAAAAGCTTCCTATCCAAAGTTTGAGGAATCTTATCTGGTAGAAAATACATTCGCTTACCCTGTTTCTTTTAACGGCAAAACTCGTTTTATGCTGGAACTGCCCTTAACCTTGACCAAAGAACAGATTGAAAAGGAAGTACTTTCATCAGAAGATGCTAAAAAATGGCTAAAAGAGGCTACCATAAAGAAAGTGATAGTAGTACCCAATAAAATAGTGAACATTGTGCTATAAAATACGCAGCCCCTACCCCCTCTCTTCCTGCTGAGAGGGGAATGAAAGGGGTGAGTAGAATCTTAACATATTTTATGAAATTAACGCCAAGCCAAGGTACTGTAAAAGAACTATCTTTGGCATTCTAACCACTCCAAGAAAAATGAAAAAGACGAGGATTGCCTTTATCGTGTTATTAATGCTGACTTCCGGATTATTGCTTTGCGCTGTATTACACCCTGTCCCTAAGTCGGAAAAACGCAGGGCCATCCTTCAAATTATGGTTTCGGGTATTGAAAGCGAGCATTTTGACCCGCTACCCGTTAATGATTCTCTTTCAGACAGGATATATAAACTTTACCTTAAACGCTTAAACAGCGATAAGCTTTACTTTACACAGGAAGATATTGACAAGTTCAAACCATACGAATATATTCTTGATACTGCCATTAACCAAGGGACATTTGAATTTTATGACCTTGTAAACAAAGTATGGAGCAAGCGCCTGGGGCAAGATTCGGTGTATGTGAAAGAACTTCTCTCCAAACCATTTGATTTCACCGTAAAGGAAGATTTTCAATCTGACGGAAACAAAGTTACCTACCCCAAAAACGATAAGGAATTAAATGAACGTTGGAGAAAGCTTATAAAATACGAGACACTTGTCGACCTGGCAGATATGATGAATGATGAGGATAAGGCAAAAGAGAAAAAAGATACATCATACAAAGCAAAACCTTATGTAAAACTGGAAGATTCAGCCCGTGCAATGGTGCTAAAGAATGAAGAAGCATACTTTAAAAATTTTGCTGATTTTAATGACACGGACAGGATTACCGAGTTTTTTGATGTGATAGCAAATTGCTTTGATCCGCACACAGAATACTTTGCTCCCGAAGAAAGAAAGAATTTTGATATAGACATGAGCGGGCAGTTGGAAGGTATTGGAGCACAGCTTGCAGTTAAAAGTGGAAAAATTACCATTGAAAAAGTAATACCTGGAAGCCCTGCCTGGAAAAGCGGAGAACTGAAAGAAGGTGATGTTTTTCTTAAAGTAGCGCAGGGCAAAGGAGAGCCTGTGGATATTGAAGGCATGAGGCTTGATAAGGCTGTTCAACTTATCCGCGGCAAAAAAGGCACAGAGGTACGCTTGACTATTAAATCGGGTACCTCTACCAAAGTAGTTTCATTAATACGGGATGTAATTCAACTGCAGGAAAAATATGCCCATGCGGGTATTATTGAAAATAACGGGCAAAGAATAGGCTATATCAGGCTGCCGGAATTTTATACTGATTTTGACGGCTCGGGAGCTCACCGTTGTTCTGATGATGTAAGAACCCTGGTAAAAGAACTGAAAGGAGAAAATGTAAAAGGCATTATTATTGACTTGCGCGACAATGGCGGCGGTTCATTGCAGGATGTGGTGAAGATGGTGGGCATATTCGTACCTCAAGGGCCCATTGTTCAAATTAAGAGCCCGGGCAGAAAACCCCAAACCCTTTCAAGTACTGATAGTGCTGCATTATACAAAGGTCCCTTGCTTGTATTGGTGAATGGATACAGCGCCTCAGCCTCTGAAATATTTGCCGCCGCTATTCAGGATTATAAACGAGGTGTGATCATGGGTTCTCAAACCTATGGCAAAGGAACCGTTCAACAAATATTTACACTGGATGATAAGCTTCCACCCTCTTTTAACAATCTGAAACCACTTGGTTCTGTAAAAATAACTATTAGCAAGTTTTACCGGATCAATGGAGGAACAACGCAGAAGGATGGCGTTATGCCGGATGTATTAGTTCCTGACCCTTATCAATACCTCTATGAAAAAGAAAAAAATGCCGACTATCCCCTCAGTTGGGATAAAATAACCCCAGCTAACTATAAAGAATGGGGAAATGCTCCGGATGTAACATCACTATCGGACCAAAGTGTAAAACGCATTAGCAACGATTCTGTATTTAACCTGATGAGGGAAGAAGCAACCCGCTTTAAAAATGAAAGAGACAGCCTGCTCTATTCTTTAAACCTGGATGAATACAGAAAGGCGGAAAAGAAACGTACAGAATATAACAAGCGTTTTAATCTTATAAGCAGGACCTTGCCTTTTGAAAGTATTTCGGGCATTCCTAATGGAAAGGCAATACCTGATATGAGTTCGGCTCCTGATAAAGAAAAAGACAGCTTACTGGTTGCAAACAGATTTTTTTCACCGGTGGCAGGTAAATACACAGTTTTAATAAGCCCCACCACAGGAGAGAAAGATAAAATGCGTGCCGATACCAACGAAGCTAAAATGGAGGACATTTGGCTAAAAAGGATAACCAAAGACCCTGAATTATTTGAGGCAACCCGGGTAATCGGTGATATGAAATAAAGATAATCGGCAAGTAGTTCCTGACGATGAAAAACATCCCTCTCCATGTAAGGCTGCTGGCAAAGCGATTAACCATATTGCTCATTCCCTATGAGATATGCCGTATTATATTCCGCATATATAATGCATCCTATTTTTCGGGGATGCCCTTTTCAAAATTTTGCTATTATCTATTTGCAGGATTGCGGTTTGATATTTCAGCCATCTTAATAACCAATATTGTATTTATCATCTTAAGCCTTCTGCCTTGGGGAAGCGAACAGAGCTTTTACCGCAAGTCTATCTTGAAAATGGTATATATGCTGACCAACAGTGTAGCTTTCTTTTTCCAGATTGGCGATACCGTTTTTTTTCCGTTTGTATACAAACGTTCTACCGGCGATATTTTTAAATTCGTGAGTCTCGGGGGCGGTGATGATACCCTATCTGTAATGCCTACCGTTATTAAAGATTATTGGTTTATGATTCTTATCTGGTTTATACTTATTGCATTCACTTACATTATGTATAACAGAGCGGGGAAAAAAAACATAAAAAGCTCGGTTACGGAACAGAAACATCCGGTTACATCGTTTACGGTTGCATCTTATATCGTTTTCATCGGCCTAATTATCCTGGGCTGGCGCGGAGGTTGGCAACTTAAGCCCATGAGCACTATTGATACCATTGATTATGCTTCGCCTCACGATATCCCTTTAGTAATGAACAGCCCTTATAGCATTGTTACTACCTATTATAGGCCGGTGCTGGATGATGCCGCTTTTTTACCGGGAATGAAAAAAGAATATTCAACGACACATATACCGTCTAAAGGAAATTTCAGGAGGTTGAATGTTGTAACTATCGTTATGGAGAGTATGTCGAAAGAATATATTGGTGCACTTAATAATTTGCATCGTACCTATACTCCTTTTCTTGATTCGCTCATTTCGCAGTCGCTGGTTTTCGATAATGCTTTTTCGAATGGTAAAAAATCAGTTGAGGGTATTCCTGCAGTGTTAGCCAGCCTTCCATCGTGGATGAATACCGCCTTCATAACCTCCCCATACGCCGGCGACAGTTTTATCAGCATAGCTGACTTATTGGATAAGCAAGGATACACTACCGCTTTTTTCCATGGCGGACACAATGGTAGTATGGGCTTTGATAAGTTTTGTGAGAAAGGCGGTTTTAATTATTACTACGGCATGAAAGAATATAATAATAATGCCGACTATGATGGCAACTGGGGAATTTGGGATGAATCCTTTTTTCAGTATTTTGCCAAAAACCTGGATACTCTTCACCGGCCATTTTATGCGGCTATCTTCTCTATTTCATCGCATCATCCGTTTTCTATTCCTGCCAAGTATAAGAACAGGTTTGTGCAAAAGAAAGGCGATATTCCCATGATGAAATGTATAGAATACAGCGACTTTTCATTAAAAGAGTTTTTTCAAACCATTTCAAAGATGCCCTGGTATGACAGTACTTTATTTGTCATTACCGCAGACCATGCCGGGCCCAGTATTGACAAATATTATTCCAACCGGCTGGGAATGTATGAAATACCTATTATTTTTTACTCGCCACATTCAAACCTGAAAGGCAGGTCACATACTACTATGCAACAAATTGATATCATGCCTTCTATCCTCGATTATTTGCATTATCAGCAACCCTATTTTTCATTTGGAACAAGTGCATTTGATACCGGCGCCTCAGTCAATCACTATGCCATAAATTACCTGAATGATGTATACCAGATAGAGAAAAACCCCTGGTGCCTGCAACTGGTAGACAATGAAGTAAAAGGATTGTACAATTATCAAAAAGACAGTATGCTCCGGAATAATCTTATAAATAAGTCATTAAAGGTAGAGGACACTCTTTCCAATATACTGAAAGCGGTGGAAGAGACTTATAACTATTCTATTATTCACAACCAGATAAAATAAAAAAGGAGGCATCACTGCCTCCTTTTCAAATCTTTCAAGACGCTACTTATTTCTTCTTATCGTCCTTATGGTCACGACGGTGGTGGTGATGTTTTTTCTTTTCCTTTTTGTCCTTATCAACATGAGCTTGAGCAGGACCTGCTTGGGTAGGGGCTTGCTGTGCAATAACTGCTCCGGTAAAAGAAGCAAGCAGCACAAGTACAATTAATTTTTTCATGACAGTTTTTATTTATTGATTTATACTACAATATTACTGCCTCGAAATGAAGATACTATGAAGATTTAAGCAGAACGTATAATAGCTCCTGCTTTTTCAGTAAACGCTTTTGTAAGTTTTTCCATAACCCTATCAATCTCCTTATCGCTTAATGTTTTAGTTTCATCTTGCAGGATAAACCTCAACGCATACGATTTTTTTCCCGTTTCAACTCCTTTGCCTTCATACACATCAAAAACCGAAACATCTTGCAAAAGCTCTCTTTCAGCTTTACCTGCAATATCCTTAAGCATGGCAAATGATGTCCCTTTATCAATAATCAATGCCAGATCCCTGGTCACAGCCGGGAAGCGGTTTATTTCCTTTACTTCCAGTCCTTTGGGAATTTGTTGAAGAAGAACTTTCCAGTTAAATTCAGCAAAGAATACATCTCCTTTTATTTCCCAATCTTTGATCGTGTTCTGTCTTATTAGCCCAAATCTTACAATCTCGTTTGACTTCATGCTGAGGCCAGTTCCCATTGCAAATACAGGATCGTCACCAAGATAAATTTCTGTAAAATCAGAAATACCTGTTAGCTTTTCTATTATTGCGCATACTTTAGATTTCAAAGTATAAATATCTACAGGCATTGACTTAGAATTCCAGTTTAACTCAGACTTATTACCACATATCCATAGGGAAAGATGCTCAACCTCTTTATACTTTCCTTTCGTATCTTTGTGATAACTTCTTCCAAATTCATACAGCTTTAAATCGGGGCGTTTATTATTTTGGTTGAGGGCAATGTTGGTAAGGCCGTTAAATAACAAGGTGCCACGTAGAATATCTAAATCAATACTTAGTGGATTGGCAATTTTTACCGTGCCGGGATTTTCTTCAAACTTGGAGGAAGATAAGGAGGTGTTCATAATCTCTGAAAAACCTGATGCACTCAGGAAATTACTTATCTTACCAATAATCTCATCGGGCTTCTTTTGTCCCGAGTGCACCAAAGGCACAGCCAATTTCCCGGGTATCGGAATATTGTTGTATCCGTAAAATCGCAATATCTCCTCCACAATATCTGCCTGGCAGGTAATATCCATTCTATAAGTGGGTATAGAAAGAAGCCATTTGTCTTGGCCTTTCTCTAATATTCTTATGCCTGTTGCTTCTATTATCTCTGCCATCTTTTCAGCAGGAATAAAATGTCCGGCTAATTTATTGGCATATATAAGTGAAAACTCTAATTTCCCTTCTTCTACCTTAACAGGATATACATCCTGTATTTTGGAAACAACAATTTTGGAATTTTCTTCCTGCATCAAATCAATGGCCCGTATTAATGCATATTCTGTAGCGCTCACATTAGTGCCTCTTTCAAAGCGGAAGGATGCATCGGTATGCAGTCCATGGCTCCTGGCTGTTCTGCGAATATGTACGGCATCAAAACAGGCACTCTCCAGGAAAATATTTTTAGTGCTTTCAGTCACCCCTGAATCTTTACCTCCATAAACCCCTGCTATGCACATAGCATTCGCTTCATCACAAATTAAAAGGTCTTCCACTTTCAATTTTCTTTCGGTTCCATCTAAGGTTATTATCGTCTCGTCGGGTTTAGCTTTTCGCACCACTACCCTATTGCCTTTTATTTTATCCGCATCAAAAGCATGCAGCGGCTGCCCTGTTTCAAACATTACAAAGTTGGTGATATCAACAATGTTATTGATGGGACGCAACCCGATGGCAGATAGATAATTCTTTAACCATTGAGGAGATTCCTTTACCTCAATCCCCCTAATTTCAGCTCCTGTATATCGTTTACAAGCCTCAGGGTTTTCAACTCTAATTAATATTTCGTTGCTATTGGTTTGTTTCGCCTTCCAACCTGCAGATGCCAAGACTCCCTGTAACCGCAGCGTAGCAACGTTTGAATTTGAATGAATATTTATTGCCGCCACCAGATCCCTTGCCACACCAAAATGTGAAAGAGCATCAGCACGGTTAGGGGTAACTCCAATTTCAAAAACAGAATCGGAATAAATTTGAAAGTATTCGGATGCAGGCAACCCAATTTTAGTGTCGGGGGGTAATACCATTATCCCCGCATGAGAAGAACCAAGCCCTATTTCATCTTCGGCACAAATCATCCCTTCGGAAGCTTCTCCCCTTATCTTGCTTTTCTTAATGGTGAATGGTTCGCCTTCGGCAGGATAAAGCGTAGCTCCTTCAGTCGCTACAACCACTTTTTGTCCGGCAGCCACATTAGGCGCACCGCAGACTATATTCAATATCTTTTCACCACCCACATCTACGGTAGTAAGTGAAAGCTTATCGGCGTTCGGATGCTTGATGCAAGTCTTAACTTCTCCAACTACCAGCCCAATTAGTCCACCTTTTATAGATTCAAAAGGTTCAATATGCTCCACTTCCAGGCCGGATCCCGTCAGAAGTTTACCAACTTCGGAGGGTGGAAGTTCAGTTGTTGCATATTTTTTTAACCAGTTATAAGATATCTTCATTGCCGTTTAATTGGGATACAAATGTAAACTGTTATAAGAAATAGCGAAAAAAATATTAGGAAAGCCCCAATGGATTCTCTATTGTTCCTGTTTCACCTATAACAAGCCCCTGCACCTCCGAAAACTTTGTTTTTGTAAACATTAGCCCCAGCATCATAATAAGGCTGGAGACAATGATAACGTAATAGAGAATGCCGTTATTAAATGACGATAAAATAAAATTGGCAGGTATGCTATAAAAAAGCACCACCGTTACCAAGCCTCTTGGTGCTATGAAAAGTTCAGGAATAAGATGTGTCTTCGAAATAAAGTAAAGGAAAATAAGTCGCGCAAGAAGAATGCACCCAATGATGGCAGAACCCGTAATAATTACTTCCGGTGCAACAAGCGCATTGATATTCATAGCATACCCAAACAGAATAAAGAAAAAAGTGCGGATAAGGAAAGCAGATTCGGCAGTCAGGAGCTTAAGTTCAGCTGTTACAGAAGACATTTTCTCCAAATGGAGCACTTGTGCCAGTTTACCTTTAATGAAATATCTGTTATTATTCAGCATTATTCCGAATACCAATATCAGCAACAACGATGGGAGGTGAAATATCTTCCCCACCGAATAAATCAATATAAGAATGGCAAAAATCAAGAATGATTTTGTCTTGGTGGTAATACGGTTAAGCATAAACACTAACAGTGCAGAACTTACAAATGAAATGATAATGATGTATAAAATATTAAGAAAAAAATCCCGGAAAGAATCAGACGACAAAGCATTGTCCAATATGGCAAAATTGAAAACCATGATACCGATGATATCGGAGAAGGTAGATTCATAAACAATAAATTCCTTCTTGTGGCTTGCCAAGTCTATTACCGACGGAATGGCAATAGCACTGCTAATTACTCCCATAGGAATGGAGTAAACAATGGCATTGCGAACAGGCATACCCAGGTAATAATGAAGAACAAGATAAATCAGCCCGCATGTTGCAGCTAATATAAGAATTGCGGAAAGGACTGATTTACCAACCAGAGGGATTTTTTTGCGCGTTATTTCTAAATCGAGTGAGCCTTCCAGCACTATCATAATAAGCCCTATATCCCCAAAAAGATCGAGAAAAAAAGGAACGCCTGTAAGTTGAATGGCAAACTGGTCGCCCAAAAACTTCAATCCTACACCGGTTGCAAGGAGCAGAATAACGGAAGGTATCTTTACATACTTGGCAATTATATTGAACAGGTATGATAGTATTACTAATGCACTGAGGGTAATTAATATGTTGTTGCTGTCAGCCATATCTACAAAGGTACGAAAGGAACATTACGTAATCCATTTTAGGAGAAAATCAAATTTCCCTTACCGAAATATGAACATTAGCAGTTCTTCCCTTATCATCTGTGCATGAGATTTTTAAGCGCCCGTTGTCCGGAGTAAAAAATACCGCTTCATCCGGTTTTGATTTAGCAATATACTTGTCGTTAACGTACCAATAAACTTGAGTAACATCATTAGAAGCGCTGCATTTAAGTTTTAATTCATGGCTTTCATTTTTCATGAGCAAATACTCTGTCCCATTTACAGGGAATTGTATAGCAAGTGCATTATCACTTACAACCCTTGTACAACTTGGGTTATGCTCCGGCACTTTTTGATAAGGTATATGATAAAGCTCAAAATAGGTAATCATATCGGGAGGATAGTTGGGATAAAGCTTCTCCTTATATCCTTTTGCCGGAAGACAGCTTTTACAGTAGGAGTATTTTTCTTTCTGGTCAACATAAACAAGCTTTTCATGGTCGCATGTTTCGGTAGTGGAAACACCGGGAATATAATAATCCAATACCTGGTTGGTACAATACGTACCGGGGATTTTTCCCGTTTCTGTACATACCCAATGCACTCCTAATCCTTTAGGAAACTTAAGCCAGTTAAAATCATTATACACACTTAAGGTACTGAATATTTTTGTCATTAATGGAACGGCACAACTGGCGCCGCTTAATTCCGGTGACTCCGCATCGTTAAAATTACCCACCCAAACTCCTACCGTATACTTATCATCATAACCCACACACCATCCATCTCGATGGCCATATGAGGTGCCTGTCTTCCAAGCGATCTTTGGAAAATCTTCCGCGCCTTCTACATTTGCAGGGACATCATATCTCGTCATCTCTGTCAAAATATGAGAAATCATAAAGGCGGCATTATCGGAAAAAAGTTGAACAGATTTTCCGTCTGCCTGGTCTTTGGTCCATCGTAAAGGTACAAACTCACCATTGTTTGCAAGTGCAACATAAAGCCCTGTCAGTTCCCAAAGCTTCAGTCCGCAGCCACCTAACACAAGCGATAAACCAAGCTTCTTCTCTTGGTTGACCAGGGAATGACAGCCTCCTTTTTCCAGCAAACCGATATATGCATTCACATCCATTTTGGACAACATTTTTACCGCCGGAACATTAAGTGAATTAAGCAAAGCATCTTCCACAGTAACCTTCCCTCTAAAAATCAAGTCATAGTCATGGGGCTGGT
>Ga0206873_1304_pt1 | contig 11666 bp, 6 predicted proteins | sample Alteio_BWOrgCont_11_FD_152631 | JGI IMG/M metagenome (GOLD analysis project Ga0206873, IMG submission 152631) | Enriched cells from forest soil in Barre Woods Harvard Forest LTER site, Petersham, Massachusetts, United States -... | ecosystem: Environmental > Terrestrial > Soil > Temperate forest > O...
TGGGGAAAAATGAGTGGGGAATAAACGTATATTTTCACCTATATTTTATCTCTTGTATCGCCTATCTGGTGGGTGATACGCCCTATTTTTCTATTTTTGCGCCCCTACTAAGAATTTATTATGAGATTAGCACAGCACTATAGGAAGTATGTTTTTTGCATGGAAGGAGACTGGCAAAAAGATTTGCGCGATAATTCAAGTGTAAGAGCTGCCCTTAATTTTTTGCAGCAAAATTGTAAAATCAACTACATATACAAACAATGCGGCACCCGCGAAAACCTGGAATATTATTTATCATTATGGCAGCAGAAAAAGTATAACGATTATTCTATCTGTTATTTTGCCTTCCATGGTCAGCCGGAAAGCATACAGGTAGGTAAAGAGTTTGTAACCCTCGATGAACTGGCGGATATACTGCAAGGCAGCTGCCACGATAAAATAATACACTTCGGCAGTTGCAAAACCCTGAATACCGATCAAAAAAACATCAAAAGGTTTTTGCAGCATACCGGAGCGCTATGCGTATGTGGTTTTGAAAATGAAATTAACTTTGTGGAAAGTTCAGCCTTCGATATGATTTTGATTGAAATGTTCCAACAATACAAAGACATTGCAATGCTCGACAAAAACATCCGGAAAAACTATAGGGGTACTGTCAAAAGGTTACAGTTTAAACTTCTTTATTTATAATGGCCAATAGGAAACAGGAACCAACACCTGCCCATGGTGTTAAAAGTAAGCAAAGTCTGCTCACGGTGCCTGTACCTCAAGTTTTCCCATTCAGTTTTAAAGCCAGGTTAATAATTCTCGCCATACTAAGTTTTATACTTTACGCCGATACTCTCGGCAATCAATATGCTTTTGATGACACCCTTGTAATAAAAGAAAACCAGTACGTGCAGAAGGGGTTTAGTGGCATTGGCAAAATAATGACCACCGATGCTTACGACAGTTATTACAAAACAATGAATGCCGGTTATGTACTCTCCGGCGGAAGGTATCGCCCACTTTCAGAAGTTGTTTTCGCTATTGAGCATTCCTTGTTTTCAGAATCGGCAAATCACAACATTGCATTCCAAAGGCATCTTATCAGCATACTATGTTACATATTATGTGTACTGGCTATTTTTTACTTCCTTAGCAAATACCTGCTGAAAAAACTCCCCTACGGCAATGATATAGCTTTCTTTGCCACATTTCTCTTTGCCATTCATCCTATACATACAGAGGTTGTAGCTAATATAAAAAGTCTCGATGAAATCCTGTCGCTGCTATTTATTTGTCTCACTTTTATTTTCAGCCTCCGGTATATCGACTCACAAAAACGGTCTGATCTTATAGTTGGGTTGTCGTCATTCTTTCTTGCCCTTTTGTCTAAAGAATATGCCATATTCCTGGTGATACTTATACCCATGCTGTTATACCTGTTAAGGAGCATAAGTCCGGTCAAAATTTTAAAGGACAGTTTTCCCTATTTTATAGTGTTTTTAATATATATGGCGCTGCGTCAGCATGCAGTAGGGCTTGGAGGACACATAACAACCAATGAAATATTGGACGCCCCCTATATGTTTGCAACCCACATCCAAAAAATTGCCACCGAATTGTTTGTGCTGGGCAAATACCTTTGGCTGCTCATTATACCCTATCCCCTTATCTGCGACTATTCCTATGCAGAAATACCTTACCAAAACCTTTCCAATCCGGCGGTACTATTTACGGCGCTTTTATACGTAGGTCTTATTGCTTGGGGCATATGGCTTTTACTAAAGAGAAATGTTCTTGCATTCCCGGTATTCTTTTACTTGTTCTGCCTCGCACTTGTTTCCAACCTGTTTATTGACATTGGCGCAACTATGGGCGAACGCCTTGTTTTCCATTCATCACTCGGGTTTGCTGTTTTAATTTCTTATGGTATTTTTGAAGCCGTTAAAAAGTTTAATTTACAACAAAAAAGAATCATGCTTATTAGTATGTCTTCCGTATTGATAATTGCTTTCGGGGGCGAAACTGTGGCAAGGAATCTTCAATGGAAAAATGATATTACACTATTTAGCCATGATGTAACCCTTGCTCCAAACAGCGTCCTGCTTAATGGCAATGCAGGCATCAGCTATGGACATTGGGCTGAAAGCACCAATGATAGCCTGGCTAAAAAGAATAAACTGGATACTGCCATCATGTACCTGCGAAAATCTATTTCCATGCACCGGGGAAGCATCTATTATATGAGCTACCTGAACATGGGCAATGCATATTACAATATGCAAATGCCCGATAGCGCCGAGGCTTATTGGGATGTCGTAAAGAAAACATATCCGAATTATCCGGACTTATCGAAGTATTTTTTATTGTTAGACAAATTATATATTAATAAAGCTATGGAATTTGGAACCCGGCAGGATTATGCCGGCTCGGTGCAGAAAATACGCGAAGCCCTGCAAATAAACTCGGGTGATGCTGAGTTATGGTATAATCTGGGTGGAGCTTATTTCAAATGGGGCAAGTACGATTCGGCCCAGATTGCCCTGGAAAAGGCATTACAGCTTAATCCCAACTATGAAAACGCCAAAAAAGGTTTGTCAGTACTTATGAATGCTGAAAAGAAACAAAATTAATTATGGCACCCCCTACCAAAAAACAAGTTAAAACTATTCCACCTGTGGCGCCGGCAACCCCTGTTTTCCCGTTCAGTTTTAAGGTCCGGCTGATAATACTCGCGATATTAAGTTTTATAGTTTATGCTGATACCCTCGGTAATCACTATGCGCTTGATGATGGCATTGTGATAGAAAAAAACCTTTACGTGCAAGAAGGTTTCAGTGGAATCAGCAAGATACTGACGACCGATGCATATGATAGCTATTACAAGCAAATGAACGCTACGCAACAGCTTTCCGGCGGCAGGTATCGCCCGCTTTCAGAGGTTATTTTTGCCATCGAGCATGCACTATTTGGAGAATCGGCGGATAACAGCATCGCCTTTGAACGGCATCTTTTCAGCGTAATTTGTTTCGTATTATGTGTACTGGCCATTTTTTATTTCTTGAGCAAATACCTGTTGAAAAAAATCAAATACGGCGATGATATAGCTTTCTTTGCCACAGCCCTGTTTGCTATCCACCCTATACATACCGAGGCCGTAGCCAACGTAAAAAGCCTGGATGAAATTCTATCCCTTCTTTTCATTTGCCTCACTTTTATTTTCAGCCTCAAATATATTGACTCTAAAAAGCCACTTAATCTTGCAGCCGGCTTAGTATCTTTTTTTCTTGCCCTGCTTTCTAAGGAATATGCCATATTCCTGGTATTACTGATACCTATGTTATTCTACCTGTTGAGAAGTAAAAGCCCTGTTAAAATTTTCACGAATAGCTTACTGTACTTTTTGGTGTTCGCGATATACATGGGGTTGCGTTACCATGCAGTAGGATTTAAAGGACACATAGGAACTGACGAAATACTGGATAACCCTTACCTACTGGCAACACATGCTCAAAAAATAGCTACTGAATTGTTTGTATTGGGCAAATATCTTTGGTTGCTTGTTATACCATACCCTCTTATCAGCGATTATTCCTATGCAGAAATACCTTATCAAAATCCTGCGAACCCGGCGGTACTATTAACGGTGCTTTTATACTTGGCTCTCACAGGCTGGGGAATAAGGCTTTTGTGGAAGAGAAATGTGCTCGCATTTCCGGTATTCTTTTACCTGTTTTGCCTCGCCCTTGTTTCTAACCTGGTTATGGATATTGGCGCTACCATGGGCGAACGTCTTATTTTCCATTCATCGCTGGGGTTTGCCATCTTGGTTTCTTATGGTATCTTTGAACTCATCAAAAAATTAAATTTGCAAAAGAAGCGGATTATGCTTTTTAGCCTTTCTTCCGTATTAATAATAATTTTCGGAGGAGAAACTATGGCAAGGAATGTTCAATGGAAAGATGACGTTGTATTATTTACCCACGACGTAACCATTGGGACAAATAGCATTATGCTTAATGGCAATGCGGGCGCACGATATGTTGATATGGCTCAAGGAGCCAAGGATAGCCTGACTATTAAAAACAAACTGGACACAGCTATTATGTACCTGCGCAAATCTATTATCCTGCACAAAAGAACCGCCTACGTCAGCAGCTACCTCAACCTGGGCGATGCTTACTACGAACTGCAAATGCCTGATAGTGCTAAGGTTTATTGGGATGTTGTAAAGAGAGTATACCCAGATTATCCGAACCTATCGAGATATTTTTATATGTTAGGCAAAGGCTATCTGAATAAGGGTGTACAGTACGGAAAGCAGCATAATTATACCGCCGCAACGCAGGAAATGTATAAAGCCATTCAAATAAACCCGGGCGATGCCGACTTATGGTATAACCTGGGCGGAGCTTATTTTACATGGGGCAAGTACGATTCCGCTTATTATGCCTGGCAAAAAACATTACAGATTGACCCGAACAATGCGGAGGCCAAAAGAGGTTTGTCCGCTCTTGTAGAGGTTGAAAAAAAATAAGATTAGTTGTGACATCATCTAAAAAACAAATCAAAACTGCGCCGTCCTTATCTAAAACAAGGCTGCCCCTCTTATTCTCTTTTCCATACAAAATAAAGTGCTTAATTCTTTGTGGTATCTGCTTTTTATTTTATGCCGACTCCATACCCAATCATTATGCATTGGATGACAACATTACTATTGTAAGAAATGCTTACGTGCAGATGGGGTTTTCAGGCATACCGAAAATTCTTTCTAACGATTCTTATGCAAGTTATTATACCAATATGGGCGGAGATCCATCCAAACAATTATCCGGCGGCAGATTTCGTCCTTTATCAGAAATTGTATTTGCAATAGAACAACAAATATTCGACGACTCTTCCATCCTGCCCTACTTCCAGCATTTAGTGAATATTGCTGTCTACATGGCTTGCGTGCTTGCCATTTTTTATTTCCTTGAGAATTTTTTACTAAAGAAACTGCCCCAGGGAAGCGATATGGCATTTGTTGCCACTTTGTTGTTTACCATTCATCCCCTGCATACAGAGGTTGTAGCTAATATCAAAAGTCTTGACGAAATACTATCCCTGTTGTTTATCATGCTCACCTTCATACATAGCCTGAAATACCTCGAAAACAAACAAACCAAACACCTCATAATTAGTACCGGCTCATTTCTTCTATCCCTGCTTTCAAAGGAATATGCGGCACTATTGCTGTTCTTTATTCCGTTCCTTTTTTATCTACTGGAAAATAAAAAAATAGTACCGGCATTTATCGCCGGCATTCCTTATTATGGAGTATTTGTGGTATATGTTATTTTGCGGTATAATGCCGTAGGGTTTCATAGCAATGTTCTAAGTACTGACCTTTTATCCAACCCTTATCTTTACGCTACACATATGCAAAAAGTGGCTACTGAATGGTTTGTACTCGGAAAATATATAAAACTGCTTTTTTTACCTTACCCGCTTTCCAGTGATTATTCATACTATGCAATAGCCTATCACAACTTTTCAGATATAACAGTGTTGCTCTCCCTGTTAATTTATATAAGCATTCTTATTTGGGGAGTTGTGTTGGCGCTGAAAAAAAACATACTGTCCTTCGCTGTTTTTTTCTTCCTGTTCAATATTTTTATGATTTCAAACTTTGTACTGGATATTGGCGCTACCATGGGCGAACGTTTAGTATTTCATTCTTCTTTGGGGTTAGTTATTGTTCTGTCTTATTACCTGTTTAAAGCCACTTCAAACATACCGGCGAAAACTAAAAAAGGGGTTATAATAGGAGCCTTGTCGGTTATTGGCATACTGTGTTGCGCGGAAACTGTCATACGTAATCCTCAATGGGACGATGATACGTCCCTCTTCATTCATGATATTGGAGTGGTTCCTAACAGCTGCCTCGCAGCTAACAATGCTGCATGGGGTTACCTGGCGCTTTCCGAAAGAAAAGAAAATACAGTTCCTCAAGCCAGGGCTTTTCTCGATTCTTCCCGCAAATATTGTTTGCGGGCTTTACATCTTGATCCAAAATACGAAGCTGCTTTCCTTAATTTGGGCGGGGTATACCTCCACCTGGGGGCGCTTGACAGCGCTAAATATTGCTGGGATATGGTAGCAAAAATACATCCTAACCATCCCTCCTTAAAATCAAAATACGCATTGCTTTCCCAGTTTTGTTTTAACAGAGGTATTGAAGTAGGTAAAAATGGTCATCCTCAAGAAGGTGTTACCTGGATGAGGAAAGCATTGCAGCATGATTCCGCCAATTCAGACATATGGTATAATATGGGGGGCGCCTTTTTTACTATAAAAGAGTACGATTCCGCAAAATACGCATGGTCGAAAGCCCTGCAATACAACCCGGCTAATATGGATGCTAAAAGAGGGTTGCAGGCATTGTTCAACATTCAACAGCAGTAAGCCATTAGAAAACGGTTGAAGAATAAGTTATGACTAAGAAATCTTTCAACCCTGCCCCGAGAGGCCAGAACAGGCAGATATTTAATTTTTCTTTACGCACCAAATACATTTTACTTGCTGTAGTTGGATTGCTTTTCTATGCCAACTCCATTCTTAACAAATACGCGCTGGATGATAACGCTACAATACTTAAAAATGATTATGTGCAAATGGGGTTTTCCGGCATTCCAAAAATTCTCACCCATGATTCCTATGCGAGCTACTATACTTATTTGGGTGCAAACCCCTTGTCAACCCAATTATCAGGAGGCCGATTCCGTCCCTTATCTGAAATTGTTTTTGCCATAGAACAGCAATTATTGGGAGATTCCAGTCTATTGCCTTATTTCCGTCACATGGTAAATGTGCTAGCCTATTTGGCTTGCATATTAACTATATTTTATTTTCTTGAAAATTTCTTGCTAAAAAAACTATCCGGAGGCGGGGACATTGCATTTCTTTCCACTTTATTATTTGCTATTCATCCCATACATACCGAAGCAGTCGCTAACATTAAAAGCCTGGATGAAATTTTATCCCTGCTTTTTATCCTGCTGACTTTTATGTACAGCCTGAAATATTTACAAGATAGAAAAATCAAATATCTTGTTATAGGGTTGGCTTCATTTCTCTTTGCCCTGCTATCAAAAGAATATGCTGTAACCTTACTCTTCTTCATCCCATTTTTATTTTATATGCTTGAAGGTAAAGACGTTGCTTTGGCAATAAAGGCCTCTATCCCATATTATGCAATATTTGCTCTTTACCTACTTCTACGTTATAATGCTGTGGGTTTTAATACTCTCAATAACATTCGAAACTCTAACCTTTTGACAAACCCTTACTTTTATGCTACTCCTGTCCAAAAAGTAGCTACCGAATGGTTTGTACTTGGCAAGTATTTAACATTGCTGCTTTTCCCATATCCGCTTGCATGCGATTATTCTTACAACCAAATACCTTATCATACCTTTTCAGATATATCAGTATTGCTCACTGTAGTAATTTATATAGGTATTCTTATTTGGGGAATTAGGTTGACGCTCAAAAAAAATGTACTTTCTTTTGCTGTCTTTTTCTTCCTGTTTAATATTTTTCTCATTTCAAACTTTGTAATGGATATTGGAGCTACCATGGGCGAGCGCCTGGTCTTTCATTCCTCTTTGGGGTTTGTCATTATTCTCTCCTATTACCTCCTTAAAGCAATTTCGAACGTGAAGTTGCAAACGAAAAAACGTGTAGTGATAGGGAGTATGCTGGTTATTGGGATAGCCTGCTTAGGAGAGACGGTTGTGCGGAATGCCCAATGGAAGGATGACAATTCCTTGTTTCTTCATGACGTATCGATAGTTCCTAATAGTTGTATGGTCAATGGCAATGCCGGAGCCGACTGCTTAGAGCTTTCTGTAAAACAAGGAAACACACCTGCCCAGGCTAAGGCATACCATGACTCTGCCCATAAATACTTATTACGGGCTCTTCATATCAATCCAAACTATGAAGATGCCTACTTCAATCTGGAAGATGTGTACCTTCAGCAGGGTTTGCTGGACAGCGCCCAATATTGCTATAGTATGGTAGAGAAAATGAACCCTTCCCATCCGGGGTTGAGATTAAGCTATGCAAAACTTTATTTTACCAAAGGTCTCCACCTGGCAGTAAGAAGCGGAAAACCCCGTGAGGGCATTGTCTATATAAAGAAAGCCTTGTTAATTGATTCGGCAAACGCAGATATATGGTACAACCTGGCGATAGCCTATTATCATACACAACAATATGACTCTGCAAGATTTGCTTTATTGAAAACATTACAACATAAACCTGACAGTACAGATGCAATAAATGCCAGAAAAGATTTACAGGAGTTATCTCAAATGAAAGAGCACTAACCTACTAATAGTATATTTGAATCACTAAAGAATAAAGAGTGACTAAGAAAACTATAAAACCTGTGAATCCTTTTTCGGTGCAGCCTCTGTTTAATTTTTCTTTACGCACCAAATATATTTTACTTGCTATCATAGGGTTTATTTTTTATGCCAACTCCATACCCAACAAATATGCCTTTGATGATAGAGGCATTGTACTTGATAATACTTATGTACAAATGGGGATTTCAGGCATTCCGAAAATTCTCACCAGTGATTCATGGGCAAGCTATTTTAGCCATATGGGTGGAGATCCTTCATCCACCCAATTATCAGGAGGGCGCTTCCGGCCTTTATCTGAAATTATTTTTGCCCTAGAGCATCAATTATTTGGAAACTCCGCTCTTTTGCCCTATTTCCATCACTTGGTAAATGTGCTGGCTTATTTAGCCTGCATACTAATCATATTTTATTTCCTTGATAATTTTTTGCTAAAAAAATTATCCGGAGGCAGTGACATCGCATTTCTTTCCACCCTATTATTTACTATTCATCCCCTGCATACCGAGGTTGTGGCCAATATTAAAAGCTTGGACGAAATCTTATCCCTGTTGTTTATAATGCTCACATTTATATACAGTCTCAAATATCTCAAAAGGAAACAAACCAAACACCTCATAATTGGTACTGCTTCATTCCTTCTTGCCCTGCTTTCAAAGGAATATGCAATAACCTTGCTGTTCTTTATCCCGTTTCTATTCTACTTACTGGAAGATAAAAAGCCGACCGCGGCAATTAGAACTTCCCTTACCTATTATGGCATATTTATAGTTTACCTGCTTTTACGTTTTAATGCCGTCGGTTTTTATCATAGCAACTTCCAAAGCGCTAACGTTTCATCAAATCCCTATTACTATGCCAGCGAGGCCCAAAAAATAGCTACAGAATGGCTCGTACTTGGCAAGTATTTGACGTTGATGTTTTTTCCTTATCCACTTTCATATGATTATTCTTACAACCAAATACCCTATCATAGCTTTTCAGATATCACAGTGCTCCTTTCCATTTTAATTTATACAGGAGTTTTTATTTGGGGAATTAAGTTAGCGCTCAGGAAAAATGTACTTTCTTTTGCTGTTTTCTTCTTCCTGCTTACTATTTTGATGATTTCGAATTTTGCCATCGACATTGGAGCTACCATGGGCGAGCGCCTGGCGTTTCATTCATCTTTAGGGTTTGTCGTTATCCTCTCCTATTGCCTGCTTAAAGCCATTTCCAACATGAAATTCCAAACAAAAAGAATTGTAGTAACAGGAAGCATATTGGTTATTGGAATAGTATGTTTTGGAGAAACTATTGCACGCAACACCCAATGGAAAGATGATACTTCTCTATACATTCATGATGTGAACGTGGCGCCTAATAGTTGTTTGGTAAATGACAATGCGGGATGGAGTTATCTCGGACTTTCTCAAAGAAAGAGAAATACCGCTGAACAGACCAAAGCCTATCTCGATTCTGCTCATAAATATTTATCGCGGGCATTGCAACTCAATCCAAAATACTATATCGCATACAATAATTTGGGCGATGTATATTTGTCCCAGGGCCTGCTTGACAGCGCCCAATATTGCTACGATATGGTCGAGAAAATGAACCCTTTTCATCCCGAATTGAAATCAAATTATGCACAACTTTATTTTGACAAAGGCCTTCGATTGGCTATGAGGACAGGTAAGCCCCGTGAGGGTATAGGTTATATGAGAAAAGCCTTGTTGCTTGATTCCGCAAATGCAGATATATGGTATAACATGGCGATAGCTTATTATCATATGCAACAATATGATTCTGCAAAATATGCTTTACTAAAAACCTTGCAATATAAACCCGACAGCACAGATGCAACAAACGCTAAAAAAGACTTACAGGCATTGTCTGAAATGAAAATACAGTAAACCAATAATGTACATTTGAACAGTTGAAAAACATGCAATGGCTGCAAAAATCATAAAACCTTCCCGTCCTGTTAAGCTCAATACAAGAGACTCGGTATTTAGTTTTTCTTTACGCGCTAAATATATTTTCCTCGCTATAATCGGATTGATTTTTTATGGCAACTCTTTATTCAATAAATATGCACTGGATGATAATCTTGTTATTCTGAATAATGATTATGTGCAAATGGGCTTTGCGGGCATACCAAAACTTCTTACCCATGATTCTTACACAGGCTACTTTACCCATATGGGGTTCGACCCGTCAAACCAGTTATCCGGGGGAAGGTTCCGCCCATTATCTGAAATTATTTTTGCTATAGAACATCAATTATTCGGCAGCTCAGCCATATTACCTCATTTCTGTCACATGGTAAATGTGCTAACATATATGGCTTGCTTGCTTGTACTGCTTTATTTCCTTGAAAAATATCTGCTAAAAAAAATACCAGGGGGGAGTGACGTCGCATTTCTTTCCGCCTTACTATTTGCTATTCATCCATTGCATACAGAGGTTGTGGCCAATATTAAAAGCCTTGATGAAATCTTATCCTTGCTTTTTATAATGTTGACTTTCATTTGCAGCCTGAAATACGCACAAAACAAACAAACCAAACACCTTATTATAGGTGTGGGTTCATTCTTTCTTGCTCTGCTTTCAAAAGAATATGCTGTAACCTTGCTATTCTTTATTCCATTTCTGCTGTACTTACTCGAAGGGAAGAAGCCGATACCTGCAATTGTAGCAGCCATCCCCTATTACGCCGTATTTGTACTATATCTGATTCTGCGTTATAATGCCGTCGGCTTCCACCATGTTGAGGGGTCTGCAATGCCTTTGAATAATAATCCATACTTGTATGCTACACATGTCCAAAAAATAGCTACCGAATGGTTTGTGTTGGGAAAATATTTAGGGCTGCTATTTTTCCCCTACCCGCTTTCATGCGATTACTCCTACTACCAAATACCGTATCATAACTTTTCAGACATCTCAGTACTGCTCTCCATCACAATTTACATAGGTATTTTTATCTGGGGAATAAAACTGGCGCTCAAAAAAAATGTACTTTCTTTCGCTGTATTTTTCTTCCTGCTCAACATTTTCCTTATCTCAAACTTCTTTATGGATATTGGAGCCACCATGGGCGAACGTTTAGTATTCCATTCTTCCTTGGGGTTCGTTATTATCCTGTCTTTTTATTTGCTAAAAGCGCTTTCAAAATTCCCACTGCAAACCAAAAAGAGTATTACAATGGGAGTTTTGTCAGTCATTGGCGTGGTATGTTTCGGAGAAACAGTCATACGCAACGCCCAATGGAAGGATGACAGC
>Ga0206873_1294_pt2 | contig 11591 bp, 7 predicted proteins | sample Alteio_BWOrgCont_11_FD_152631 | JGI IMG/M metagenome (GOLD analysis project Ga0206873, IMG submission 152631) | Enriched cells from forest soil in Barre Woods Harvard Forest LTER site, Petersham, Massachusetts, United States -... | ecosystem: Environmental > Terrestrial > Soil > Temperate forest > O...
ACACTACCTGAATTTGCGCAGAAATGAATCGATTGTCTTTTTTTGCGTTCCAATTTACTTGCAGGCGCATTGGCACTTTTCCCGCATCTTTAGCGCGCGCTTCATAAACTAAAAATCTACCATCCAAAGCTGACACAGGCTGGGGCATCAAACCGACTAATCCGGGTCGCAACATCACAGCACCATCCTGTTGATCAAAGTGAGTATTCCATTGCCAACTCTTCCATGATTCGTCCTTCCCTAGACTTAGCGGAGCTGCGAGCACAGCGGCTTCTTCAATATTTGCAGAAACCATCACAGTTTGAACGCTAACCAGTTTGTACTCTGCGGTTCTGCGCGAATCATATCCCGTGAAAATCAGACCAAAATCATAATGTTCGGGATTGAACTTTTGGCCTGGTAAAAATGGATCAATATGAACGCGTGAATGTAAATTCAACCTACTAAATGTATCTCCCGGCCTAGCATCGAGATCAGACCCTGCTCCCCCTCCAATTGTCCAGGAATTGTCATTATTTCCAAAGACAATGCCATTGTGCCCATTGGGATTTATACCTTGAAGCGCACTTGCCAAAGAATTTGCAGCGCGTGAAGAATAAACATTGCTAATATTATTATATGACCCGGAAAACAAATATACGCAGTTAGTCAGCAAGAGTATGCTCAACGCGGCGCATCTCCAAATGTTTTTGAGCATCACTATCCATATCAGCACTACACATATACCAGCAGGGAACACGAACCTGGCTGCCTGAAATCCAGTCCCAGTTAAACTGGCAATAGCGATGAGTGACAAAGTCGCAAATAAACAAGTCAAACCGAACCAGCGATTCTGCCACACGAAACCTTTACGCCAAATACTTAAGAATAAAAATAGTAAAGTACAAGCCGCCGTGGCCAAGCCCAATAATTTCCCTGTTGGATTCGGATAAACTAAAGATCCCCACAACCACTCATGTCCATAATTACCGCCTAAAAAAACATTGTAGCAATAGGTGGTTGCAGACCAAAGCGCATCCACCCCGAACTTAACTCCCTGGCCAGCAGTGCCAGTTGCAATCGGCATGATTCCCAGTTTTTCGTTGAGGATAACGAATAGCATTAAAGGAAAAAAACCAATTGAAAAGGACCAGCATATGACACTGATGCGACGCTTTCCCTGCTGCTCAAATAGCTCTGCAATTGCAATCGCAAAACCAACTGTTATCAGTGCTACTGCGTATCTCTCATGCGTCATCACACATAAAATAGCCAGTACGGTAGAAATTAACGCAAGACTGAATTTAAATTTCTCAGAACTCCAAGCTAACCAGGCAAATAAGACGCCGGTGAAGAACAGTGCAGCACTTAGCAACTCAATCATTCCACTTAAGTAGTCGAAGTACAACATAATTCCGAGGCGCGATGTAAGCACCACGGCCACTGCTAACCATGCAACAAGCCTGTCCGCATTACAAAGATACCGCAGCACCGCATATAGGAGACCATTTATCCAAACCATGCACGTAGCAACCAAAATCGCATGTACAAATCTGGGCGCATTGGCCACTGCCAAGAAGGCTTGTATAGAGTTGAAAAATAAACGTGGTTTATATTTATTTAGTTCATTAAATACTGAGAAAAAAGATGACCCCGGCTGACCTGCAAATCGATAAGTCACCAGTTCATCACCGAAAAAATAGGGATGGAATGCCAATCCAAATGCAAACGCAGTTAACAGTGTTACGAGCATAAGATCTATAACTATTTCAGCGCGTTCGCCTTCAAAGCACTTCATTGTTCAATATCCTTCGAGGTAATTGCAAAATTATTTATTAAGCGGGTTACTTAAGAGACTCATAGATCAAAGAACCCAGTAAAAGGGGAATGATTTTTTTGGACAAACCAATTCAACAATTCAGTGAATTAAAAAATGAATTGATGAATGAAAAGGTCTAATCCTCTATAAGTGTGCGCAATCTTGTTCATATCTTTGCCGCAGCTTTGGCAATCCTACTGTCAATGAGCGCTGAAGCCCAGGAAGTTGGGCTTGATTTCCATCGCGACCCGCGATTATATCCGAATAGAAGTTATGCCAATCAAAATTACGGAAGATATGCCGTTCGACGATTTCGTTTTAGACAGCTTCATTTTCTGTCATTTCCCAACGGTCAAAGAGAAGGCGTGGTCTGCCCCAGCCCATTGATCTCAAATCAATGACTCCTGCATAGTTGACATTTGGATGACGAAAAAGACGCATAAAGAATCTAGTATGTTCGCGTAGTCATTGCCACTAATTGTGAAATCATCAGGATGGACAGTTGCCAAGACAATTGCACGAAGCTACGCGCAGGTTGATCCATACATGCACGAACATGGTTAATTACACAAAACATAAACATCTACATTGATGGACCTATGCATTTTGACAATCAAAATGCCCTATTTAGGGCATTGTTAGTCAAAATGAACTACTGTACATTGGCGCATCTCTGAAAATCATAGAAATGTCGTCCATGCAGCTAGAAGAAAAATTAGACAACGCTGGGCAAAGTGAAGCCTCACTCTTATCGCAACAAGATACAGGTATTGCGTCTCGAGCCTGTAAATAAATTTGTGTAAATGTCCACGGCCCATTAACCTCTTGAAGAGGAAACTGACCGATGGACATTACGATGGACCGAACGAAATTAAAAGCACTGGCAAACGAACTAGCCAAGGACATTAAAACCGAAGCTGACCTGAATATGCTTTCCCGGGAATTGCTGAAACTCACGGTTGAAACGGCTTTAAATGCCGAACTGACCGAGCATCTTGGTTACGAGAAGCACGGTGACAGTAAGCCGGCACGCGGCAACGCCCGCAACGGCACCACCTCCAAACGGATCAAAGGTCAGCATGGCGAAGTCGAAATTCTGACTCCACGCGACCGGGACGGCAGTTTTGAGCCACAACTGGTTCGTAAAAATCAGACGCGCCTGACCAGCATGGACGATCAGATTCTGACGCTGTACGCCAAGGGACTGTCTACCCGTGAAATCGTCGAAACTTTCAAGGAAATGTACGATGCTGACGTGTCAGCGACGTTGATTTCCAAAGTGACGGACCAGGTACTGCAGCAAATCACTCAGTGGCAAGCCCGGCCACTCAATGCGATTGACCCGATCGTTTACCTGGACTGCATCGTGATTAAAATCCGCGACAATCTGCGCGTGATCAATAAATCCATCTATCTGGCGCTAGGCGTGAATATGGAGGGTAAGAATGAATTGTTGGGGCTGTGGATGTCTGATAACGAAGGCGCGAAATTCTGGTTATCCGTGCTGACCGAATTGAAGAATCGTGGCGTGCAGGACATTCTGATCGCCTGCGTGGACGGTCTCAAAGGATTTCCTGAAGCGATTGCTGCGGCCTATCCAGAAACCCGCATTCAGCTCTGCATTGTTCACATGGTACGCAATAGCCTGAAGTACGTCGTCTGGAAGGATTACAAGGCTGTCACGGCTGACCTGAAACGGATCTACCAGGCAAGCACTGAGGAACAGGCTCTTGCCGAACTGGATAGATTCAGCCAGCAGTGGAGCACAAATTATCCCCAGATTGCCAAGTCCTGGACCACGCACTGGGTCAATTTGGGCACCCTGTATGAGTATCCACCGGAGATTCGCAAGGCCATTTACACCACCAACGCAATCGAATCGCTCAACAGCGCGATACGCTCTGCCACAAAACGCAGAAAGCTATTTCCAAGCGATGAGTCTGCAATGAAGGTAATCTATCTGGCGATTTCGCAGGCAGCTAAAAAATGGACCATGCCAATTCAAAATTGGCGATTGGCCCTAAATCGTTTTATGATTGAATTTGGTGAGCGTATTCAAAAATACGCTCCCTGATGAAAACCGTGGCATTTACACAGAATCTTTTACAGCCTCGAATTTAGATTTATCATCACTTCACTAACATTTCCTATTCCTGCCACATACAATATTCAAGCACTAGGATGCCAGAATTTTTTCTTTTTCTCACTTTGAAGTGACAAAGCCCAAATTGTTCTTTCAGTCGCAATCGCACTCTCAAGATAACAACGGGCTGATTCAAGGCCAATCGCATACATCAATTCGCCAAATCCATTTGACTTTAGCTTACTGGCGTTTTCTGGATGTGGGTTCCAAAGGCGACCAAGTAACTCGTCGGCATCGGGAATTTTTTTCAATGCAACAAATTCCGCAAGAAATCCCCAAGACCTGCCTGGAAGGGGAATAATTGAAAAACCGTATTTTGAAAAAATCATTTTCAGTCCCTGCACCGAATAAGATGCAATATGTCCCCTGCCTTTCGGATCAAGGTAGCCGGGATCTTCTTTTTTTACATATTCGGGCTGCCCGGAATTAAAATAATAAACTGCCCCTTGCTCTGACACCTCGGCCAAACTTTTCACTAGAATATCTAACTGCCGTGGTGTTAAATGCTCAATGACCTCAATGCAGACTCCGCCGTCGAATTTTTGTTGTTGATCGGCGAGTGAACCAATCATGTAATTTTTATGCTGCGATTGATATTTTTCTGGCGGAGGAAATAATTCTACTCCATAAAACATTGATGCAAAATTTGGCATCAATGTTGAAAGCGCATCCAATAAATAGCCTGGCCCGCTACCGATATCCAAAAATTTATTGATTGGTATGCGCGAATAAAAAAACACTTCTGCACATCTGTTCACTGAAGAACCAAATGATCTCTCCTTTGCTGCAACCGCTTCATTTTTCCAGTATTCGTCATCGTAACTAAATGAATTTTCCTTATTGCCCTGGTCTGCCAAAATTGAACCGCAGGAACTACACTCAAAATAGTCAATACCATCAATACATCTATAAAACAATTGAGTGGATTTTTTTTCTGCGCATACTGGACAACATTCTTTTGGCAGATCATTCATAAAATTTGGCGTCTTTTTGTAAGGGTTCGATTCGTCAGGAATGTCAATTACAATAGTACACTAGGTCACTTCTTCCTCAAGGGATTTCATTAAGCATTGTTACAGCCTCAACTAATGAAGAAATACCATGCGTTGCAGCGTTTGAAATTTCTTCCAATTCACCGCCACTTACAGAATGCCACCTTGCCTCAATACCAGCAGATTTCGCCGCTTCCATATCAGACTCTTTGTCACCAATCATGATAGATCCGGCCAAATCAATCTGATATTTTTCGGCCGCTTTCAACAACATTCCAGGATTTGGTTTGCGATCAAACGATTCTTTTTTGTAGTCTCCAACTCCGTGTTCGGAGTGATAGGGGCAAAAATAAACGTCAGTTATTGCCGCAGCCTCTTCTTCAAATCTTGCTTTCATCCATTCCGTCAGCAGCAAAAAATCCTGTTCAGAATAATATCCGCGGCCAATTCCTGCCTGATTGGTGACAACAATAATTAAATAGCCGAGTCGCTTTGCCTCACGACACAGCTCAAAAATTCCATCAACAAAATGAAAATCGTCGATCTTGACGGTATAGCCTGCGTCATGATTGATCACACCGTCGCGATCCAGAAACAAAGCACGGTTAGTTGCAGGCATAGCTAAACATTAGCCAGTAGAGTTTGCGCCAACTGATAGTCATCCGGCACACCAATATCAATAAACAATCCTTGCGTAACAAATCCGGAAAACTTCATACGCTGTATGGCGCCACAAAAAAAATCTGCTTCAAGTGAGAAGTTTTGACCAGGCGGAAAGTCATCTAAAATATTTTTAGGCAGCACGTAACAGCCGCCATTGATCATACCTGGTCCCGTGATTCCTTTTTCTAAAAATGAAGTGACTCGCCCATCTTCAATAACCACTCTTCCGAAGCGCGCAGTATCCGGCACTTCGCGAACGACGATCGCCGGACATAGCGTGGACTGCCATTGCATCTCCAGTCCCGCGACTTCGAGATCAAGATAGGTATCGCCATTAAAGACGAACGCGTGGTCGGCAACGCATCGCGCCAAAGCTGCGCGAACTGCTCCGCCGGTTCCTAAAGGTTGAGATTCAACCTCATAGACCAGCTCCATGCCAAGGTAGGCGTCACCAAAATGGTCGATAATTTTATCGGCCATAAACCCTAGCGAAAGTACGACTCGTTTGAAACCCTTTTTTGCCAGCGACGTCAGAAGAATTTCCAGGAAGGGCCGGCCTGCAATTGGCGCCATCGGCTTTGGTAAATCAGGAACGACTTCACGCAGGCGCGTGCCAAAACCTCCCGCCAACACGATCGCTTCCATCAGACATTCGCCTTAAAGATGGCATTCTCAACCAGTCCGCACAAAATGTGACCCAACACCAAATGACCTTCCTGAATTTTTGGCGTATCTGACGATGGCACTTCGAAAATATGATCACACAACGCCAACATCGGTCCGCCGCGATTGCCGGTGAGGCCAATGTTGATCATGCCTAAAGAACGTGCTTCCTCAAGTGCCCTGAGTATATTGGGCGATTTGCCTGAGGTTGAGTAGCCAATAAAAATATCGCCTGGCTTGCCGTGCGATTGCACCTGACGTGAAAACAATTTTTCATATCCATAGTCGTTACCGACAGCGGTTAAGATCGACGTATCGGTGGTTAGCGCAAATGCGGATAGACCGGGTCGGTCAAACGCAAACCGGCTGACAAATTCACCGGCGATATGCTGCGCATCAGCAGCACTACCGCCATTCCCTGCCAGTAGAATCTTTCCACCCTGATTCATACAGTCGATACATGCCCTGGCTGCATTTTCCATCGTGGCAGCTAGTTTTTCATCTTCCAGCATTGCCGCCATGACGCGCTGAGCTTCTGCGATTTGCGCTGCGATATAGCTTTTCATCGAATTTTCCATTGATTGTTCTTTCATATTTTCCAGGCCATCGTGCCATTTTTTGTAAAGTGACAGTTGCTGACTTGTCCGTCAAAACGATTTAATGTGTGGATCAGGCTCATGCGTTTTTCCGGTGGTACATAAAACATCATGAATCCGCCGCCGCCTGCACCGGAGACTTTGCCTGCGGAGGCACCGGCCTTAATCGCCGCATCATAAATTTCATCGATATGCGGATTCGAAACTGTTTTTGCGGAGCGTTTCTTGTTTTCCCAACCCAGCAACATCGAGTCGACTATTCCCTTAAAATCACCCTTCAGCAGGCATTCTTTCATAACTGACGCTTCGCGCTTGATGCCATGCATCGCTTCCAGTGCATCGACATGACCCTGCTTCAGGTTATTGCTTTGATCTGAAATAATTTTCGCGGATTCGCGTGACACGCCGGTATAAAACAATACCAGTGAGGCTTCCAGTTCGCAGAGTATCCAGGTTTTGATTCTGAGCGGATTAACTATAGTGCGGCCTTCCGCATAAAACTCCATAAAATTAAATCCACCGAAGGTCGCGGAATACTGATCCTGTCGGCCACCCTGCAAGCCGCAATCGACACGTTCTACGTCAAAAGCCAGTTGTGCGATCGTGTAATCGTCCAGTGGCAAATTAAGTAATTCGGCAAATGCCTTGATCATTACCACTACCAGAGTGGACGACGAGCCCAGCCCGGATCCGACCGGCGCATCGCAAAACGTGCTCAGCTCCAATGCGATTCTTTTGCCGCCGTTATATCTCGCCATGATCACGTTATACACTGCCTTATGCAGGTTTAACACGCCATCCAGTTCAAATGAACCGTCCAGTGGCAGGGCGATTTCTTCATTCTTGTCGGTTGCGATAAATCTGACTATCGACTCGCCGCTCACAGATTCATCCAACGTTTTGATCACGGCGTAAGCATAGCGATCTATTGTCGCATTTAAAACAAAACCGCCATGGATATCACAGTACGGAGCCACATCAGTTCCTCCCCCTGCCAAACCTAAGCGCAATGGTGCGCGGGCGCGAACTAGCATAGAAAACCTCTATTCATATTTTTGACCATTCTTCGCTAACTGCGGCAAATCGATATCATCCAATATCATTGCCAGTGTCTTATGCGCAGCTTCCAATCCCCAGGTTTTGTGTGCATAGTTGATACCCATCGATGAAAGATGATTCCACAGCGTTTCATTATCGTATAGCCGGGCTATTTCGTCGGCAAATTCAGTCGCACCATCCGTAACCAGAATATTTTCGCCATGGGTCAGTGACATGCCTTCTGCAGCGATGGTGGTTGCAACCGTCGGCAATCCGGCGGCCATAGCCGTGCCGATTTTTCCTTTAATACCTGCGCCATAGCGCAACGGTGCAACGGCCAGGCGCATTTTATTTAAGAACGAGGTTAAATCATCGATGAAGCCGACAACTTCCACATCCTCTGCCGCTAATGCAAGAATCTCGTCAGGCGCATTACTGCCGACGATATAAAAAGTCACACCTGCCAGCTTTTTGCGCAATTCGGGCATGACCTCGTCAACAAAATACTTGGCAGCGTCGATATTCGGCGTGTGCTGATAGCCGCCGACAAATACAATACCGGCTCTCTGTTCAAATTTCGCTTCTGTGCCGGGAATAGCCAGGATCAGCGGCAAAATATGCATTTTCTGATTCGGCAAGTCCTGCTTCAACTGTTCGTATTCACTGGTGCTGACTACGATGGTTGAATCCACCGATTTTATGGCAGCAAACTCCATCGCTTTCATTTCATCTGCCGCAATATGTTTTTCTGCGTCGTCGAACAGCACCGCTTCTCTTTGCATGCGAATATGATGGATATCGTGTGTGTAAAACAGCACTTTCGCCTGCGGACAATATCGGCGGATTGTGCCGATATGTTTTTCTACAACTTTGGGTCGGAACAAAAAGACCAAATCATAGCGGTTGCCGAATAATTCCACATGCTGCTCCACCGATCTGCAAAATGGATCGTATAGGACCTCAACTCCCAAACGCTGAAGTTTGGTGGTGTAGTCAGGCATATACAAAAAATTATCTTCCGGGATAAAGGTGACCTGATAACCCATATCGCGCAGCAGCAAAATGATATTAAAAACACTGACTGATCCGGCATCCTTGTCCGGCGTTGGCGTACAGTGTTCGATTAACAGCACCCTGCGTTGCAGCATCCGGTCTTTTGCAGTATCGACGTCTACGCCATTTTCCTGATGTGTCATTAGCCGATTTTTCCAGCGCTCCAGCAATTTTTTAGAATTTTCAACCTGATAGGCTTTGGCCCCCTGATTCAAATCGGTGCCGGAAGTAATTCCTTCGAAATGAATGACTTCCGAGAGCGGTTGATAAATGACGCTATAACCTTTGTCGCGAATTTTTAAAGCCAGGTCTGAATCTTCACAGTACGCCGGCAAATAATGTTCATCAAAACCACCCAATTCCCTGAACAGTCGCGTCGGCACCATAATTGACGCACCTGAACAATAATCAACCTCTCTGGCGTAATTAAATTCCGGCAGGCGCGGATTCTGATTGCGTCCGAAATTCCAGGCGCTGCCGTCACGCCAGATAATGCCGCCGGCTTCTTGCAGCGTGCCGTCGGGGTATACCAATTTCGACCCGACAAATCCGGCGGATGGAAATGCCTCAAAGGTTCGATATAACTCGTCCAGCCATCCCGGCAATACGTTCGTGTCGTTATTCAAAAAATAGACGAACTCACCCGATGCAGCGGCCGCACCGACATTACAAGAGCGAATAAATCCCTGATTTTTTTCATTGACGATTAAACGGATACCGTCGATTTTTTTTAACACTTCGACAGAATTATCAGGCGATTTATCGTCAACAACGATAACCTCAAAAGAGGTTTCCGGCACAGACTGTGCGATTGAAGCCAGGCAGGCTAACGTGTAGTCGATTTTTCCGTAAATCGGAATAACGACAGAAACCTTAGGTTGGCCGTGCTGAGGAATTTTTATCGCCACGGGGATAGCAACAGGCTCATAAGCAATGACTTCCTTGAATGCCGGATTGACTGAAGCACCATACAAAATAATCTCCGGATCCAATCCAGCTGCCCGCACTACGCGAGGAAGTTTCTTAGCCAAAAACTCTAAAATTTTGTGCTTGGTCTTCACATCAATCGGAAACAGATTGAAAATCCGCTTGGCCAGCTGCAAACCGACTCTGATATAAATTTTTATCCGACTTTTCGGGTTACCCAGCAATTTTTTAATTTCGCGCAACGGCAAGGTTATACGCCAAGAGGTGCTATTCATAATTGCCTGCCTTTCAGACAGCAACTGAGCGAGCTCCTGACTAAGCATATTTAATTGTGTGTCTTTTTCAGTATGAGACTCCAATTGCGCTGCCGCTTCGTTAAGCTTTTCTATTTGTGCGCTTTCCGAATGAGACTTTAACTGAACAACCTCTTGTCCAAATTTATCTAACTGAGCATCTTTTTCCGAATGACACGCTAACTGGGCAAGCAGGTCTTGATTCAGTTTATCTAATTGCGCATCTTTTTCCGACCGGGACTCAAGCTGAGCGAGCAGGTCTTGATTAAGTTTATCTAATTGCGCATCTTTTTCCGAAAGCTGTTGTTGTTGATTTCTGATTTGTTCATTGCTGTGTTCGATTACTTCATCCTGAGCTTGTGCCCACTTTGCAAAACCGACGTAATGCTTCACCAGGTCCAATTGGTCTGGACAAAGTATCGACGTATTTATCTTCGCGCTGCTCTCCACTGCGCTACACACCGCTAAAAAATAAACCGGGTCTGTCAGTCTTGCCGACTTCGTCTTTATTTCTTCACCATCGTCATGCCAGGCCTGATAATAGCTTTGGCTCTCTTCCAACGATTGGATTACCGACCCCATGATGATGCGTTGTCCTAAGTAATGCACTACCTGGAATTTTGTTTTCAGGAGCAGATCGAATTCATTAAAATCCAACTCTTTAACATGGAAATGATTTACTTCACCACTTTCTTCTGTGTAGATTGGGCGATTGGGCGAAGAAATAATCAGTATGCCATCAGGTTTCAAAACCCTTCTGATTTCAGCAATCATCTGCTCTTGTTCCAGCAAATGCTCAATTGTCTCAAACGAAACGACGACTTCAAACGTTGCATCAGCAAAGTCTAGCGCCGTTGCGCTACCTTGCAGAAATTTCAGATTCTCATTTTTATATTTATTGGATGCATGTCCGACTGCTTCATCTGAAATATCAACGCCGGTTACGGACTGAGCGACCGTTGCAAGTAATGAAGATCCGTATCCTTCGCCGCATGCAACATCCAGTACTTTTTTTCCTTGAACCAAATCAAGCGCGACCGCATAGCGATGGTAATGTTCAAGTCTGATCCGACCTTGCTCAGTCGGCATGAAGCGTTCACCAGTAAATTGCATGTTCAATCTTTCCCTAAACTTATTTTTCTTATAGGCAGACCCACCAACCCAAAGCATGCAGAAGTGGCGTGCACTTTAATGATCAATGCGTCGTGCAGCCAGTGATGCTGTATATGATTTTCCTGAGTCCCGTCCGCGATGGCTGGTGAAATACTGTAACTTCCCGTTGGCAATCGCGGCAGACAAAATTCGAACCTTGCCACAAATTCTGTTTGTTCCTGAACATGAACCGGACTGTCTTTATAAACCAGATAGGTGTTGTCGCTAAAAATCACCTGACCAAGCCTGTCTTTAAATTGAAATCCCACTATC
>Ga0206873_1306_pt1 | contig 11527 bp, 8 predicted proteins | sample Alteio_BWOrgCont_11_FD_152631 | JGI IMG/M metagenome (GOLD analysis project Ga0206873, IMG submission 152631) | Enriched cells from forest soil in Barre Woods Harvard Forest LTER site, Petersham, Massachusetts, United States -... | ecosystem: Environmental > Terrestrial > Soil > Temperate forest > O...
TATTATCATGTCGATGCTGTCGATAGGCGGTGCCGTGTCGACTATGCCGGAAATGCATCGATTTTTAGTCGACCAGCATCACTGGCTGACTGAAGCACAATTCAATGCCTCGGTTGCGATAGGTCAGGCGTCTCCCGGCCCCAATGTGTTGTTCATTGCTTTATTGGGCTGGAACGTCGGTGTCAATGCAGGCAGCATGACATTGGGATTCGCCGCAGTTGCCGTCGCCATGACCGGCATTCTGATTCCAAGTACCACGCTGGCGTTTATTGCGTCGGGCTGGTTGAGTCAGAACAGCGATCTGTATGGTGTGCGTGCATTCAAACAGGGGCTGGCACCAATCGTCGTCGCCCTGTTAATTGCCACCGGCTGGATCCTGGCCAGCACCCATCCCAAGGGGGAATGGCATTTATGGGTAGTCACCGCGATTACCGCATTGCTGGTCTGGCGTACCCGTGTACATATGTTATGGCTGCTGGCAGCCGGCGGGCTGCTGGGCTGGTTTGGTTATATCTAGATCTGGCGTGATTTATTGGACTGTTTCAGGTTTGGGCAGAACTCAGTGGACTCATAATACGAATTTGACTAACCTGCCAGGCACAGACTTCTATGAGTAGTCATTCATGCAGTAAATTACCAGCCACGGCATTTTGGAAGACGAGTGTTGCTGACCTTGTTAAATCTGCAGCAGGGTACGAAAGTTATCATTATCTTTCCTCGTAATGTGACGGACAGCATGGAGTAAACCTAGCGGAGTGGTATTGTAAATTCGTATTTATATTTTTTTGTGCTTCCCAGACAAACGCCCTGTTTTGATGCTAGTGTAGGGTGGGTGAACGTGAGGAGTATTTTATGATAGCTTTAAAAAATCAAGCATATCTGGACAGAAAACCATCTGCTAGCAACGCCAAGTCTATCGCTACTAATGTTACTAATTCTGACCGGGTAGTGCAGCAAGAAATGGCTGAATATCGTCGGGAATTAATTCGCAATCCAAAAGCGGCGCATGATTTTCTGGTATCAGCAGGAATTATTACCGCTAAAGGAAATTTACGTAAAGTGTTTGGTGGTTAATGCAAACTAAGTGGCAGTTGTATAAAGTCCTTCCCTCGTTCGTATTGGGCTTTCATGGATGTGATGAAAGCATAGGCGAAAGTGTTCTTGCGGGCAGTGTTACGCATCTTTCCAAAAGCGACAATACTTATGACTGGCTCGGAACAGGAATTTATTTCTGGGAAGCGAATCCGCAACGCGCATTTGAATTTGCCTCGCAAGTCGTTAAAGATGGGAAAGTCTCGAAAGGAAAAATAAAAAAGCCATTTGTTCTTGGTGCCATTATTGATCTACGACGTTGTTTCAATCTGATCGATAGTGATGCATTGCTTGAATTGAGAGAGGGCAGTCTGCTCGCTTTGTCAGCTGCGCACGCAACCAATCTCCGCTTACAGAATAAGGGAGAGGGACTTAATTTACGTTACCTTGATCGTGCCGCGATCGAAGCAGTACACGGCTTCAGGAAAGAAAAAGGATTTCACGAATACGACACCGTTCGTAGCGCATTTTGGGAGGGGCAGGAGCTCTATCCTTCCGCTGGATTCCGTGAAAAAAATCATATTCAACTCTGCGTACGCAACATTGATTGCATTAAGGGCTATTTTCGTCCGATAGAAAAATACAGCAAATAAATCAATACTGAGATTCGTATTCAACATGAGCCCATTTAAACCGATTACCGTTCGGTGACTAATTAATCGATCGAAAAACAGGAATTTTTGTATTGATATTGCCGAACGGTGATATGGTGGAAAGCAATTCAGCTCAACCCATTCGCACGTTTCAAATCATCCGGCAAGGGCCAGCGCATTAAGGCTATGCCGGAAAAACACAACGCGCCAAATATGGCACACAGGGTTTTACCGAGAGGATTCGCTTTGAGCCCGGACAGTAATTTGATACCGGTGGCGATGATTAAGCCGGCAGCCACCGCGCTCATGCCGCGCGTTGCGCCGGCCACACCAGGATTAGCAGAGTACAGGGCGTATAACACGCCCAAGATTAAGACGATGATAGTCGGCACAAACAACATGCCGGCCAAGGAAGCCAGCGCGCCGCGTAATCCGAAATACCGCGCACCGAACATCAGCGACAAATTGACGACATTCGGGCCGGGCAAAATTTGAGCGATCGCCCAGCTTTCAATAAATTCTTCCTGAGTCAGCCACTGTTTTTTATCCACCAGTTCGCTCTGGATAATCGCTACCACACCGCCGAATCCCTGCAGCGCAATCTTGGTGAATGAAATAAATAAATCCAGCGGCGATTTGGGAACGGGATGGTTAGGCGACATGGCTGCGTGCTGGGTTTGCTTGCGGGTTGGGTGCCCGATTACTTGCTGTCGGGATGTTGATCCGGGTCAGGCGCAAAAGCCGGGCCGGGGTTAGGTGGTGCAGGCAATGGATTGGCGACGTTCTTCTCGACCAGATTCCGGTCCATTTCTTCGACATCGTTTTTACGCTTGAAAAAATTGGCATCCACTTCGCTTTTTTTCACGATGGCCAGGTCACGCCGGCGTTCGGCTTTGGCGTCTCTCAAACAGCTGTTCATAAAAAATTTATCGTAGCAGATCAGCTCTTTTTGTCGATACCGCCAGTCGATCTGCTGTCGCGACAGGTCGACTGCAGCCAGCGCCGCATCTGCCTGTTCAACGCTGGTAATGGGACTCGCCTGAGGGAAGTCGATTTTTACGTTGGTGTCGACAACGGGCGGCGTGCTGGCGCACGCGCTGCATAGCGCCACGATGGCGGTAGCTGCCGATAATTTAAACCAGTTCATCTGTGATTGCTCTCGTTTGACTATCCATATATTCACGCGACTGCATTTCAATAATGCGCGATACCGTGCGCTGAAATTCGTTGGCTAAAGTGCCTTCTGTATATAACTCACTCGCCTCGACCTGGGCCGACATGATGAGTTTGATTTTATGATCATAAAATACATCGATAAGCCAGGTGAAGCGCCGTGCTTCGGATGACATCGAAGCCGACATGCGCGGAACGCCTGACAATATCACGGTATGGAACTGGCTGGCAATTTCAAGATAGTCATTTTGCGAACGGGGACCACCGCACAGGGTGGCGAAGTCGAACCAGATGATGCTGCCAGCGCGGCGCAATGCGCGAATTTCACGCGATTCGATCCGCATCAATGGGTCCTGATCGGCGATTTCGGCAATTCTGCTGTACGCGCTGCGCAAGGCGGCATCGGTGGCAGCGTTAAGCGGCGTTAAATAGGCGTCTACCTGTTCGAGCGCCCGCTTACGGTAATCATGGCCTGAATCGACGCACAGGATATCCAGTTTTTCTTTGAGCAGTGCGATAGTCGGCAACAGCCGGTCACGATGCAGACCATCCGGGTACAGGGTATCGGGCTGATAGTTGGAGGTCATGATGAATGACACGCCGTTGCTGAATAGTCCTGACAACAGATTGAACATGATCATGGCGTCGGCCACGTCGGATATATGAAATTCGTCAAAACAGATCAGGCGGTATTTCTTGGCGATTTTTTCCGCAACGATGTTCAGGGGATCGGCTACCCCCTTCAATTCGTCCAACTGCTGGTGCACACCGCGCATGAACTCATGAAAATGGATACGCGTCTTGCGCTGCACCGGCACGACACTAAAAAAACTGTCCATCAAGAACGATTTACCGCGCCCTACTCCGCCCCACATGTATACGCCACGTGGAATATCCGGAGGATTAATCAGGCGCATTAATCGATTGGTGCGACGGCTTTTGTACGCGACCCATTCGTCATAGGCAATTTGCAGACGTTCGACCGCGCGCAGCTGAGCTTCATCGGCGCTAAAACCTCGTTCTTTGAGAGCGTGCTGATAAAACTCAACTACATTCATATTCGAATAATTTTTTGGTATAAATTTTGGAGAGGCAGGTTGGGTTACGCTTCGCAGTTTGGGCCGAATTTGTAGGTTGGGCTACGCTTCACCAGCCCAACACGCAACGTCAAAATAAACAAACATCTTCAATAATGTGACGGTGAATGTTGGGCTGGTGAAGCGTAGCCCAACCTACAAATTCAGGCCAACCGACAAATGCAGCCCAACCTACAAATTCAGGCCAACCGACAAATGCAGTCCAACCGACAAATGCAGTCCAACCGACAAATGCAGTCCAACCGACAAATTCAGGTCAACCTGCAAATGCAGCCCAACCTGCAATCCCAGCCAGATTAAAAGTTCAGGGCGCGCTTATCAACCGCCAATGCTGCTTCTTTGGTGGCTTCCGATAACGATGGATGAGCATGACAGATGCGCGCGATATCTTCAGCGGATGCCTTGAATTCCATTGCAACTACCGCTTCCGAAATCAGTTCCGACGCCATCGGCCCGATAATATGCACACCTAAAATTTCATCGGTAGTTGCATCAGCCAAGAACTTGACCATACCGGACGTATCACCCAAAGCACGGGCGCGACCGTTGGCCATGAACGGGAAGGTACCCGCTTTATAAGCGACACCGTCCGCTTTAAGCTGTTGTTCAGTACGGCCTACCCAGGCAATTTCCGGCGAAGTGTAAATTACCCACGGAATGGTATTAAAGTTTACATGGCCATGCTGACCGGCGATGCGCTCTGCAACTGCCACGCCTTCTTCTTCCGCTTTGTGCGCCAGCATCGGACCGCGTACCACGTCGCCGACTGCCCACACGTTAGCCAGATTGGTTTTGCAATCGCCATCAACGGCAACAAAGCCGCGTTCGTCGAGTTGCAATCCGACTGCTTCAGCGTTTAGTCCGATGGTGTTAGGCGTGCGCCCGATAGACACGATCAATTTATCGAATTCAGCTTTTTGCTCAGCGCCTTTTGCGTCGGCATATTCAACCGTAACCGAGTTTTTGTTGGCGGTGATTTTGCCGATTTTTACGCCCAGATTAATCGCCAGGCCCTGCTTGCTGAATAATTTATTCGCTTCTTTCGCGATCTGATCATCCACCGCACCCAGAAAGGTCGGCAATGCTTCCAGCACGGCGACTTCTGATCCGAGACGGCGCCATACGCTGCCCATTTCCAGACCGATTACGCCGGCACCTATCACGCCTAATTTTTTAGGAACCGCGTTGATGTCCAATGCACCGGTGTTTGACAAAATCAATTGCTCGTCAAACGGTGTGCCTGGCAAGGCGCGTGCGTTAGAGCCGGTAGCGACGATGACATGTTTGCCGACCAGGTTTTCAGCAGCATTGACGCTGATTTCATATCCACCATCGGCAGCGCCCACAAATGCGCCACGGCCGTGGAAAAATGTGACCTTATTTTTTTTGAACAGGTACACGATACCGTCGTTGTTTTGTTTAACGATAACGTCTTTACGCTTTTTCATTTGCGCCAGATCCAGCTTGAGCCCCTGCACTTCGATACCGTGATCGGCAAAACTATGTCCGGCATGCTCAAAATGCTCGGAAGACTGCAACAGCGCCTTGGATGGAATGCAACCGACGTTGGTACAGGTGCCGCCCAACGCTGGGCCGTCTTTGTCGTTTTTCCATTCATCGATACACGCAACCGAAAAGCCAAGTTGCGCAGCGCGGATAGCTGCAATATAACCACCGGGACCGCCGCCAATGACGACCACATCAAATTGTTTGCTCATAGCCAAATCTCTTCAATAAAATTAAATTTCAGTCACTTAAAGTGACACAGCCTGATGTGTGATCAGGCTGTGTGCATTAGATTGATCAGATTACAAATCCAGTAACAGACGTGCCGGATCTTCCAATGCTTCTTTCATCGCCACTAATCCCAATACCGCCTCGCGACCATCAATGATGCGATGGTCATACGACATCGCCAGATAATTCATAGGGCGAATCACGATCTGACCGTTTTCAACCACAGCACGATCCTTGGTTGCATGCACGCCCAGAATGGCAGATTGCGGAGGATTGATAATCGGAGTCGACAACATCGAACCGAAAGTACCGCCGTTGGAAATCGAGAACGTACCGCCGGTCAAATCGTCCAGAGTCAATTTACCTTCTTTGGCCTTGTTACCGAATTCGCCGATTTTCTTTTCAATGTCAGCAATCGACATTTGATCCGCATCGCGCAAAATAGGAACAACCAGACCGCGTGGTGAGCCGACGGCGATACCGATGTCGAAATAGCCGTGGTACACGATATCGTTGCCGTCAACTGACGCATTGATGATCGGATATTTCTTCAGTGCCGCAACGGCAGCTTTAACGAAGAACGACATAAAGCCCAATTTAACACCGTGCTCTTTTTCGAACTTGTCTTTGTATTTGTTACGCAGATCCAGTACCGGTTGCATATTGACTTCGTTAAAGGTCGTCAAAATTGCATTGGTCGATTGCGATTGGATCAGACGTTCCGCAATACGTGCACGCAAACGGCTCATCGGTACGCGCTCTTCCGGACGGTCGCCCAGATTCGGCGCAGCCGGTGCAGCGACCGATTGCAATGCCGGTTTGGCTGCAGGCGCTGCCAGAGGCGCAACTGCCGGCGCTTTAGGTGCCGAGGCAGCTGCCAGTGCATCGCCTTTAGTAACACGGCCATCTTTGCCGGTGCCTGCGACTTGCGTTGCAGTCATATTATTTTCAGCCAAAATTTTTGCTGCCGCCGGCATCGCAACGTCTGCTTTTGACGTGCTGGTCGCAACCGCTGCGGGCGCTGCTGCAGGTGCCGCTGCAGATGCACCCGCAGTTGCTTCCGTATCGATCTTCGCAACGACTTCACCGGCGACTACCATGCTGCCGTTCGGCTTTAAAATTTCCGTAATCACGCCCGCAAGTGGTGCCGGCAATTCCATTACCACTTTGTCGGTTTCGATATCGATCATGTTTTCATCGCGCGTGACCGATTCGCCCACCTGTTTATGCCATTGTAATAATGTGGCTTCAGCAACTGATTCCGATAGCTGCATTACTTTAACTTCAATGATCGCCATGTAATTCTCCGTATTCTTTCGTAGCACTAACCGTTTATTAATATTTAGCGCTTAGTTAAAAAAAGTATGTCCGGGCAGTCGTCAAGCTGCTGCCCGAAATTCGCTTATTTGGTTAGTACAAAACCTTTGAGTTTAGTAAACGCCGTATCGATCAACGCCTTCAATTGCGCGTAATGCTTGTCGTAGTAACCTACCGCCGGTGAAGCACTGGCTGGTCGGCCTGCGTACGCCAATTTCTGACCGGTTTCCAGCGACTCAAAAATGTTATGTTGAATCTGGAACCATGCGCCCTGATTTTGCGGCTCATCCTGAGTCCATACCAGTTCGGTAAAGTTAGGGAATTTTTTCAGCTCGCCGACAAAACTCTTGTGCGGGAATGGATACAGCTGTTCGATCCGGATAATCGCCGTGTCGGTTTGCGCACGTTCTTTACGCGCATTCACCAAGTCGTAATAGATTTTTCCTGAGCAGGCGATGATACGTTTCACCTTCTTAGGATCAATTTTGTCATCGACTTCACCAATCACGGTGTGGAAGCCGCCTTTGGAGAAATCGGTCAGTGGTGAACCGGCATCTTTATTACGCAGCAATGACTTCGGCGTAAAAATGACTAACGGTTTTCTGAACGGACGTATCATCTGACGACGCAGCAAATGGAAAATTTGTGCCGCGTTAGTCGGCTGTACCACCTGCATATTGTTATCGGCACACAGTTGCAAGAAACGCTCAGGACGTGCAGAAGAGTGCTCCGGACCCTGACCTTCGTAACCGTGCGGCAGCATCATGGTCAAGCCCGATGCCCGACCCCATTTCACTTCGCCGGAGCTGATGAACTGATCGATCACGACTTGCGCGCCATTGGCGAAATCGCCGAACTGCGCTTCCCAGATTGTTAATGCATTCGGTTCTGCGGAAGAGTAGCCGTATTCAAACGCCAGTACTGCTTCTTCTGACAATACGGAATCGATGACACGGAACGGTGCCTGACCATCAGACACGTTGGACAATGGCACATAAGTACCTGAATCCCAGCGTTCGCGATTTTGATCGTGCAACACCGCATGTCTGTGTACGAACGTGCCGCGGCCGGAATCCTGTCCGGTAAGACGTACAGCGTAGCCTGAAGCAACCAGCGAGGCATATGCCAGATGTTCGCCCATACCCCAGTCGAGATTCATTTCGCCACGGCCCATCGCTGCACGATCAGCCAATACTTTTTCTACCAGGCTGTGTGGCTTGAAATTTTCCGGGATGGTCGTGATACGTTGCGCCAGACGTTTCAATTCAGTGATAGGCACAGCAGTGTCGGCGGCATCGGTCCATTTGCGGTTTAGGAACGGTATCCAGTCAACGGCAAATTTATTTTTGAAGTTGGTAATAACAGGATCGAAAGTCAGCTTGCCGGCATCCATGGCATCGCGGAATTCTTTGACCAGATCATCGCCATATGTCGCACCGATCACACCCTGACCAACCAGACGATCTGCATACAGTCTTCTGGTACCGGGATGTTGGCCGATTTTTTTGTACATCAGTGGCTGAGTCAGCGCTGGCGTATCTTGCTCGTTATGACCCAACTTGCGATAACAGATGATATCGACCACGATATCTTTTTTAAATTCACGACGATAGTCAATAGCGATTTGCGTTGCCAATACCACGGCTTCCGGATCATCTGCATTCACGTGCAATACCGGTGCTTCAATCATTTTGACAACGTCGGAACAATACAGTGTCGAACGTGAATCGCGCGGATCGGAAGTGGTAAAACCGATCTGGTTATTAATCACGATATGCAAAGTACCACCGGTACCGTAGCCGCGAGTTTGCGCCAGATTCAGTGTTTCCATCACCACGCCCTGCCCTGCAAATGCGGCGTCACCGTGCACGATAATCGGCAATACCTGATCGCTGCCGGTAGGACCGCGGCGCTCGATACGCGCTCTGACCGAACCTTCAACCACCGGATTGACGATTTCCAGATGCGACGGATTAAACGCCAGCGACAGGTGTACCGGTCCGCCCGGGGTGGAAATATCGGAAGAAAAACCTTGGTGATATTTGACGTCACCGGCCGGCAGGTCGTCGCCGTGTTTGCCTTCGAATTCGGCAAACAGGTCCTGCGGCATTTTGCCCAGTGTATTCACCAGCACGTTTAAGCGGCCGCGATGCGCCATACCGATAACGATTTCCTGCACGCCGAATTCACCGGCGCGCTGGATCGCTTCGTCCATCGAGGCGATAAAACTTTCTCCGCCTTCCAGCGAGAAGCGTTTTTGGCCGACGTAACGGGTATGCAAATAGCGCTCCAGCCCTTCTGAGGCGGACAGGCGTTCGAGGATGTGTTTCTTTTTCTCGGCCGTGAAATTCGGTGTTGAACGTATCGATTCGAGTTTTTGCTGCAACCAGCGCTTTTCAATCGGATTGCTGATATACATAAATTCAGCGCCGATAGAGCGACAATAAGTGTCACGCAAGAAGTTCATCAGATCGCGCAACGAGCAGTCTTCCGGACCGAAGTAGGTATTGCTGATGTTGAACCTGGCGTCCATGTCAGCATCGGACAGACCGTAAAACGCCGGTTCCAGTTCAGGAATATCCGGGCGCTCCTGGCGCTGCAACGGATCCAGATTGGCCCATTGGCTGCCGAGGTAGCGGTATGCTGCGACGATTTGCTGAACGGCGGTGCGCTTTCTTCCCATTTCAATATCGGAAGCAGCATTCACTACACGGATAGGTCCGCTACGGGCGCGTTCTGCAAACGAGGCGATCACGGGAGCATGAGCCACATCGGGCTTGGCACTACCATCGACTGCGGGAACGTTTTGCATGGCGTCGAAATACGCGCGCCAGTTATCGGGCACCGAACCAGGATTGTTCAGATAGGATTCGTAGAGCTCTTCTACGTAGGGGGCATTGCCGCCAAACAGATATGAGTTGGCGTTGAATTCTTGCATCATCTTGCTCACCTTTCTTCGCGTTTCGCGAGATTAGCGGGTTAATCTAACCTTCCGCGACACGGCCTGACCGGTTAGCGGATTGCACATCAAGTTGTGGGGAAGGGCTTGGAGTCTATTCTTTTAGTAATGTGGAGCGAGGACAAAATCCCCACTGAACTTTACAGCAATTTCAACAAAATACTAGGCACAACCAAAAAATACAGAAGCGAAGCATATCATATATCTTTGCAAAACCGGTGCGCCCGACATTTATTTACAAACATGCGCTGGCAGCTTGGGCCTGCTCGCGGGTTGGGCCAGGTCGTAGGTTGGGCTGTGCTTCACCAGCCCAACACTCCACCTAAAAATAAACTGACGCCTGCATTATTTTGCGGTTGAATGTTGGGCTGGTGAAGCGTAGCCCAACCTATGAAACTGCATTATTTTGCGGTTGAATGTTGGGCTGATAAAGCGCAGCCCAACCTACGAAGCGTAGTTCAACCAAACCGATAGTTAAATGACAGTATTATCTATTTTCTATCGGCTTTACAGTACGCTTAGGCTCACCAACAAACAACTGACGTGGACGGCCGATTTTCTGTTCTGGATCCGAAATCATTTCTTTCCATTGCGCGACCCAGCCGACTGTTCTGGCCATAGCAAAAATACCAGTAAACAATGCAGTCGGAATACCGAGTGCGCGCTGTACGATGCCGGAGTAGAAATCGACGTTAGGATACAGTTTGCGCGAAACGAAGTATTCATCTTCCAACGCAATTTTTTCCAACGCCATCGCCAGTTTGAACAATGGATCGTTTTCCAGACCTAACTCAGCCAACACTTCATAACAGGTTTCACGCATTAATTTGGCGCGTGGATCGTAGTTTTTATAAACACGATGTCCGAAACCCATTAACTTCACGCCGGAATTCTTATCTTTAACCTGACGGATAAATTCTGGAATATGGTCCACAGATCCGATCTGTTCCAGCATCGACAAGGCAGCTTCATTCGCACCGCCGTGTGCAGGGCCCCACAAACAGGCGATACCCGCAGCGATACAGGCAAACGGATTAGCACCGGAAGAACCTGCCAGACGTACCGTTGATGTCGACGCGTTTTGTTCGTGATCGGCATGCAAAATCAAAATGCGATCCAGAGCGCGTACCAGCACATCATTGACGACGTATTCCTCGCACGGTGTCGAGAACATCATGCGCATGAAATTGGCGCTGAACGACAAATCATTTTTTGGATAAACAAACGGTTGTCCGATTGAGTATTTATAGGCCATCGCCACCAGAGTCGGCATTTTGGCGATCAGACGAATCGCCGATACTTCGCGATGCGTTTGATTGGTGATATCCAATGAATCATGGTAGAACGATGCCAATGCGCCGACCGTACCGACCAGCACCGACATCGGATGTGCGTCACGACGGAAACCGCGGAAGAAAAACTGCATCTGCTCATGCACCATGGTGTGACGCGACACCAGATAATCGAAATCTTTTTTCTGTTCCAGATTCGGCAATTCGCCGTTTAACAGCAAATGGCAGGTTTCGAGGAAGTCGCCTTTGGCGGCCAATTGTTCGATA